>Ga0193751_1002205_pt1 | contig 11914 bp, 9 predicted proteins | sample L1c2metaG_FD_143050 | JGI IMG/M metagenome (GOLD analysis project Ga0193751, IMG submission 143050) | Soil microbial communities from a riparian zone of the East river system, Colorado, United States - L1c2 | ecosystem: Environmental > Terrestrial > Soil > Riparian zone | place: USA: East River... | reverse complement strand
GCATCTGGGCGGGCCGGTGGCGTGGAGCGCCCTCAGTCTCGAACAGGGAATTGGTCTCGTGATCATCCTCTTCTTTCCAAGCGCGGCCGTGGCCCTGGCCGCATGGCAGGCGCTTCGCCGCCCGGTTTCATTTTCCCTCACCGCTGCCTCTCTTCCGTTTGTCGCCATTATTGGCCGCCTCATCGCCGGAATGGCGTCGGATACAAGGTGGGGCGATAACCCGTACGCTTTTGCTGCGGCCGTTCTCTTTAATCTCTACGCGCTTGTCCTTGGGATCGAATTTCTCGTGCGTGGGATTCGGGCCGGCTCTCTCTCTCGCGCGAACTTTGGTTTGCTCGTTATCGCGGCGCTCGCCCTCGCGCGCTTCTTCGATAGCGACCTGAGTTTTGTGGCCCGCGGGATTGGATTCATCGCGGTGGGCGCGGGTTTTTTCATTGCAAATCTTGTCTTCTTCCGAAGACGGGCCCATTCATGAAGCCATGGCGTTTGCTCATTTTCGCTGTGGTCGCGCTGGCGCAGCTTAGCGTGCCGGCGTGGCTCATCTGGATGCGGACCCAGACGCTGACGAAAGGAAAGGTTTGGAAATTCCGGACGGCGCCGGTCGATCCTCTCGATGCGGTCAGGGGTCGTTACGTGGCTCTTTCTTTCAAAGCCCAGCAAGTCCCGCAAGCCGAGCGGCTCCCTCCCTCCTCTTCCGCCTACGCCCTGCTCAGGGAAGGAGCCAGCGGCTTTGCCGAAATCGAACGTCTGAGCACCACCCCGGTGCAGGGAGATAACGTCATGAAGGTGAGGCCGGGGTCGTGGTGGGATGGGGCCCAGCATGTCGATTTTCCGCTGGATCGGTACTGGGTAAACGAAAAGAGCGCTCCGGCAGCGGAGCGCGCCTATGCAGCGAATAGTCGCAAGCAAAAGGATAATGCGTACGTTACCGTGCGCGTGCATAACGGCGACGCCGCCATTGAGCAGCTTTTTATCGACGACCAACCGCTGCCCGAATATCTGCGCAGCCATCCGGCGCCGTGAAGTTGAAGATGAGAAAGACAAGCCGTTAAAGCCGTCGAGACATGCCAACGAATCGAAAAGTAAACCGCGTGCGACGCCTGGCCGTTATCCTCGTCTCGATTCTGCTCGTCCGCGGCGCGGCCGGCGCCGACCGGGAATTAATCGTGCACGAATGGGGCACCTTCACCTGTTTGCAGGATGAGAACGGCAACGGAATCGGCGGACTTAATACCGATGACGAACCGGTCCCTGATTTCGTGCATAACATCGCTCCGGGATTACTGCTTCCGGCACGCGAAATCTCTCTGGCCGCTTCGAAGAGTGTGCCGCGATGCCACCCAGACGTGACGATGCGTTTGGAAACGCCCATCATTTATTTTTATCCGGGAAAAGAATTTGCCGGGCGATTCAATGTGACCGTGTCCTGCCTGTCTGGGTGGCTGACGCAATACTTTCCCGATGCCAAATCTTTTGCCCTGGGAATCAAAGGCGATCGGATAGGCCGGTTGCAAAGCGGGATGGGGCGGTTGGAGTGGGATGGTATCTCGCTGGGCGACTCAAACGAAGGCCCGGCAACCAGCTCGCACGTCTGGATCACGCCGCGGCGTGTCGATTCTGCAACGGTCGAGGTAAAAGGTGAGCATGAGAAGTTCCTGTTTTACCGCGGAGTGGCTAATCTGCCGGCCCCGTTGCGCGTGGTGCGGATAGGGCCGGAACTGACGATCACGAAAATCACGCGCGACAACGGTGCTCAGACGCTCCGCGATATTCGCGAACTCTGGCTGCTCGACGTGCGATCTGACAAAAGTGCCGCGTTTAGAGTCGTCCGACCTTTTGAGCAAGCGCCGGCTTTTGTCGCCAAGACTCCGGCCACCTTCGCGCCCGAGGATTACAGCACGAACGCGACTGCGGAGTTAAAGAAGACATTGCACGAAGCCCTCCTGAATGCGGGCCTTTTTAGCGACGAAGCCGATGCATTGCTCGAGACGTGGCAACTCTCCTACTTCAACAGCCCGGGACTTCGTCTGTTTTTTCTCGTCCCTGAAAAGTGGACGAATGATACCCTGCCGCTTCGGTTGCGCAGACCCGCGCGAGAAAAGACCATGGATGCGTCGATTACACGCGTGATGGTTGGACGAATTGAGATTGTCACTCCAGATCAGCGCGCCTTGCTCGCGAAACTATCGGACGAGTTTGCGACAGCCGATCTGGATCATGCGGTCCAAACGTCCGAAGTCGCCAAGGGTGCGGTCGCGACGCTCGGAGAAGCCTATCAGCAACTCGGCCGCTTTCGAAACGCGCTCGTGCTCGATGAGCTCAAGCGGCGGCCAACCCCGGGTTTGGATGGATTCATTAAGCGTTTCGGATTGCAGGGCTATACGCCGGCGCCGTTCGTGCGTTGACTGGCTCAGGAATTCCCGGCCTTCAGCACGGCAAAAGTCTTGTTCCCTTTGCGATCGAGATAAAGAAGAACGCCACGCTTCGGGTCGGCCTTGTTCAACGCATCGCGGAATGTCTGCACGTTCGTGACCGGTTTGCCGTCGATCTCGGTAATCACGTCTTCGCGTTGGATGTCCTGTTGGGAGGCGATGCTGTTTTCGGCGACGTCCGTTACGATCACACCCTGTTGCGTAGCGAGATGTAACCGGTCCGCGACTTCCTTGCTCAACTCCTGAACCTGCAGACCGAACTTTCCGGCGTCTTCAGGTTTCGGTTCGCTTGGTTTTATCTGTTCGTTGGAAGCGCGCGACACCTCACCTGGCAGCTCGCCGGTGGTCACTGGAATTTTCATGGTCTGCCCTTTGCGCCAGACGGTCAATTCCACATTCTGGCCCACCTTCTTTTTCAGGATCTCGCGCTGAAGCTGCGAATCGGTCGCAACCGCCACGCCATCCACCTGCGTGATGACATCAAATGGGTGGAGCTGACTTTTGTTGGCGGGCGCATCGCCTTGGATCGTCCGAACGATTACCCCCTTTTCCAGGCCTTTTAACAAATCCCGGATGGTCGGATCGTCTCCGAGAGATTCGATGACAATACCGAGCCATGGGCGCACGATCTTATGACCTGCAATTAACTCGGTCCCGATCTCCTTGATCATGTTAGCCGGGATAGCAAAGCCGAGCCCGCGGTTCAGGCCATTGATAAGAGTGTTCATCCCGATCACTTTCCCGTCGATGTCGCACAAGGGGCCGCCGCTATTGCCGGGATTGATGGAGGCATCTGTTTGCAGATACTCAGTAATGGAATAGCCGGAGATCAATTTGCTGCGGCCTTTGCCGCTGACCACGCCATAGGTAAACGTGTAGTCGAGCTTGAATGGTGCGCCGATGGCGAAAGCAAATTGCCCGACGCGAACAGAGTCGCTGTCAGCCAGTTGCACGACTGGCAAATCTTTGGCTTCGATCTTAATGACGGCGAGATCCGTTTTTTCGTCAGTGCCGACAATTTTTGCCTGAAAATCGCGGCCATCCTTCAGTTTGACATCAATTTTATCAGCGCCTTCGACGACGTGATAATTGGTGAAGATGTAGCCGTCATTTCGAGCGATGAAGCCGGAACCCTCGCTCTGCACCGGCTGGGCGTTGCCGCGCGGAACAACCCGCGGATAGGAGTCGTCCGGAGGATTCCCGAAGAAGAGTTCGTCGAAGGCCGAAGCGTCGTTGCTGTTGTCTTTCTTGGAGATCTCAATGATGACAACGCTCGGCGCGACGATCTCAAACACCTTGGCGAACGCGTTGTTCAATTGATGGACGACGTCCTTGCCGGCCTCAGCCGCGGCCGCGGGCACCGTCGGGGAGGGCGTGATTTCCGGAGACGCAGCGGAGCAAAAAGAAGCGACGATGAGAAGGGCGAGGAGAGTCGGAAAGATTCGCATCAGTGGGATTTGGACAGCCTCTACGTTCAGCCGTTCAACTCCTGATGTCCAACATGAGTGGACTAAAAGGTAGGGGCGATTGACCTCCATCGCCTGGGCGGTTCGGGTGAACCGCCCCTACCTGGTGACTTATCGCCGGAAGCGTTGATCGATCGTTTCTTCGTGTAGGTCCACCGCTGAAAATCTTGAAAGAATCCGTTTTTCCCCGCGTATTTGACTCATGAGACGGGGTTGGCCTACCAATCGCTTGACGTTAGGTGTATCATCCCTGCCGACAGTTCCGTGTAATGCGTATTTTTAACATAAAAACCCTGGTTGGACAGGTGCTCGCCATTGGTGTGCTTCTGGCCACGACCGGTTTCGGGCCGGAACCCGCTGTGACGAGCCCGATTTCTCCCGATGAATTCGTCAGGGCCATGGTGACGGAGAGAACGCCCGTCCTGGATCTCTATTTCGGTCAGCGCTTGAATCCGAACGCGCGCGGCGCGCAGGACCGGCCGCTCCTTCTCGCTGCGACTTTGCAGCAGGATACGCCGACGGTGACGCGGCTGCTTCAAGCCGGCGCCTCCCCGGACCTGGCCGACGAGGCCGGCCTGACTCCTCTGATCGCAGCCGCCATGCAGGGAAACATGGACCTGGTTCGCAGATTTGTGGGCGGCGTGTCCAATATCAATTCGACCGATCGGACCGGCCGCTCCGCTTTGCTGTATGCCATTGCCAATCAGAAGATGGAGGTGGTTCGGTTTCTTCTGCAAATGATCCCGGATTTCGGGGCGCAAGCCGGCGATGTGATCGCAGCCGCGCTCGACACCGGCAACAAGGAAATTATCGGATGGATTTTTAATCGTGTCCCACCGTTGCCACAATGGACGGCGAAAACGCGGCAGGCGCTGGACGCGGCGATCGCGTCGGGAAATCAGGAGCAGGTAAAATTACTTTTGAGCAAACATGCGGTGCCGCCAACGCCGCAGGACCGCAGCGTGCCGCTGCTTGCCTACGCCATCGCATCGAATAACGACGCTCAATTCAAAGCCCTCGTCGCGGGCGGAATGGATCCGAACACGATGCTTCCGCTGAAATGCGACAAGGATTTTTTGGACGCGGTCAAATCGAGGTCGCTTCGCAGTTATATTGAGGAGGACAAGGATGTCACCATCCTCATGTTAGCGGCGGGATTGGGTCAGGCGGAATATGTGCGGGCCTTGCTCGACGCGGGCGCCGACCGGAACCGATCCACCGGTCGTTACAAGATGATGGCGCTTTATTTGGCGGCGCAACAGGGAAGCTGGCAGTGCACCCAGATCTTGCTCGGGGGCGGTCCTTCGCCGGAGAAGTTGCGCGTTGAAATTTCGCTCGCCTCGCAGCGGGCGGAGGTGTGGAAAGATGGCGTCTCAATTCTCACCACGGTCTGTTCGACCGGGCGACAGGGATATTCGACACGTCCGGGCGATTATGTCATTACGGACAAGGAGCGCAGCCATCGCTCCACCATTTATAAGGTAGAGATGCCCTATTTTATGAGATTGAGTTGTCTCGATTTCGGCATGCACGAAGGCGTGGTCCCGAATTATCCAGCCTCGCACGGATGCATCCGCCTTCCGGGCGAGGTCGCGCGCCGGCTGTTTGCCGAGATACCGGTCGGAACATTGGTGACAGTGAAGTAGCGCGAATCGGGGCGAGGTTTCCGACGCAAACGCTCAACGTCCAACGCCTAACATCCAAGCCAGAGGGTGTTTTCCTGCTCGTGGAACCTGTGCGTGCTTTAATCCAATTTGCGGTCATCGATTCAGGGCGCTGAAAGCACGCTTCTGCCTTGGACGTTGGGCGTTGGATGTTGGGCCTTGGACGTTTGCTTTTGTTCAAAGTTAAACGACCCAACATCCAGGTGTGTAGCGCACGTTAAGGTACCTGCATTGACACAATACTTAAGGGTCTTAACGTTTTCGTTCACTTATCAAAATGCGCACACTTGCCGCTGGGGAAGTTAATGGGAAAGCGTTCGTCTCGCATGCGCCCGGCTATTGGCCCGAGGTGGCGCCGGAGCTCTGGAACGACTGGAAGTGGCAGCTCAAAAATCGAGTCACATCGCTGGCTCAGCTCGAGAAATATCTCGAACTGAGCGACGAGGAGCGCAGCGGCGTTCTCCTCTCGGGCGATAAGCTCGCCCTGGCGGTGACTCCGCATTTCTTCAATTTAATCCCGCGCGAAAATCAGGATGATCCGATCCGGCGCCAGATGATTCCGCGAATCGAGGAGACGTGGACCAGCCCCTACGATATGGCTGACCCGTGCGGGGAAGATTCGCACATGCCGGTGCCGGGACTGGTGCATCGTTATCCGGACCGCGTTCTCTTTCTCGTGACCGACCGGTGTGCCAGCTATTGTCGCTATTGCACACGCGCGCGTGTGGTCAGCGGGGTGGGCGAACAGGAATTGCACACCGATTTTGAAGAAGCGTATCGTTATCTCGAAGCGCACACCGAAGTCCGCGACGTGCTCCTAAGCGGCGGCGACGCTCTGCTTTTTAGCGACGACAAACTGGAAAAAATCCTGAGCCGCCTGCGCGCCATTCCGCACATAGAGTTCCTGCGTATCGGGACGCGGGTTCCGATTTTTCTGCCGCAACGGATTACGCCCGAGCTTTGCGCGATGCTGCAGAAATATCATCCGCTTTGGATGAGCGTGCATGTGAATCATGCGCGCGAGTTGACCACGGAGGTGAAGGCGGGGCTGGACCGCCTGGCCAATGCGGGGATTCCATTGGGCAATCAGAGTGTGCTTTTAAAGGGCGTAAACGACGATCTTGAAACGATGAGGACGCTTGTGCACAAACTGCTCATGTGTCGCGTGCGGCCGTATTACGTTTACCAGTGCGATTTAATTAACGGTTCGTCCCATTTGCGCACGTCGGTGGCGAAAGGTCTGGAAATCATTGAAGGACTGCGCGGTCACACCACCGGATATGCCGTGCCACAATTTGTGATCGATGCTCCGGGCGGCGGCGGCAAGGTGCCGATTAATCCCGGCTATGTGCTCTATCATGACAACGAGAAGATCGTGATTCGGAATTACGAAGGAAAGATCTTCGAATACCCGGAAACGGATGCTGAAAATGTGCAGTTCGCGCCGCAGCGCGAATATCACGACGAGTATTTATACTCGTAAGCGCCTTTCCCAGGTAGGGACGTTTCTCCGAAACGTCCCACTTATGTGGCGGGAAGCTGACAATTCCCCTGCAGAAGAGGATTCGAGGGACGGCTCGGAGAGCCATCCCTACCTGTAGAACGAGCGCGGAGCGTGTAGGGCGGCGTCCCTGCCCTCGCCTCGTCATTACCTAACGAATACTAACGTCCGCGCCAGCCGCCGCCGCGCTGGTTAGGCGGAGGCGCGGTTGGAATCTGATTTTGCGGAATCCCGGCGGCCTGGAGAATGGCCGCGCCGTTGGATGGGTTGCGGAACATGATCTCGCGGGTGAGACGCTGCATGGCGCTGTCCCGCTGGCCGGTGTCGGAAATACTCTGGGCCCATCCAATGGCCGCGGCCGGGTCGCTGCCGCCTAACGAAAAGGCAAGAGATGCCGCGGCCGCATCGCGCGAGCTTCCCGGGGGGAGCGCCGCCACCCAGTTGGCGGCCGCGTTCAGGTCATCGCGACTCCATTCGCGGACAATTTGCGCGACATCACGCGCCTGCGTGGCCTGATCAGCCACGGAGTTGGTCCAGGCCAGAGCGGCGAGAGGATCCTGTCCCGCCCAATTACGGAGAACCTGGCTGACGGGAGAGCGCCAGTTTCCACCACCCGCATTTCCGTCGAGGGCGGCCTGCGCGGCGGCCGCCTGCGGATCAACGGCGGACCATTGGCGATAAATTGCCTGGCTGAGCGGTTCGTTGTTTGGAAAGTTTCCGAGGGTATTGGCGAGCCGCAAAGCGCCTAACGGATCCTGGTCGGCCATGTAGCTGAGGACGCCGCGCAAGGCCTGATAACGCGCATTCGGATCGGTTATGGCCTGGGCACGGGCCAGCGCGCTCTGCATATCATCGGCCGCCAGTTGCTGAAAAACGTCGCTCGTAATGTAATCGAAATCGTGATTTTCCGTCGCGAACTTGATGGCGCCTTCCGGATCGGTCTCGGCCCACCGCGCGACGAGCAGTTTTTCCGCCAGCGAACGCGCGTTTCCTTCCGGCATCTTGTGCAATTCCTTGAGGGCTGCGCCGATATCGGAAGGGGTGATGTTCGAGGCGAAATCCTCCAGCTCTTTTGTGCGATTACTCGAAACGCGCCCTTTCATGATCTGATCGAGCGTTTTCCGCGTCGCCGGCGCGGCGGCGACATCGCTCGAGGCGCCAGTCGGCACAAGGGTAGCGAATGGCCGTTCAGCCGGCTTCGCTGCGCTCTTTACGGCGACCGGTTCAGTCGTCGTTTTAATGGCGGAAACGGAAGAGTTTCTCCCTCCTGTCATGGCGCTCCCGATGACGCCGCCCAGGAGCAGTGCTGCCAACACCACCGCTGCCTGAATAATAAGCTCTCGATTCTTGATCATGCCGATAGTTAGTAATTAACGCCGAACGAGGCTCTTGTCAGGACAATTCGACTGGCTCGCTTCCACGATCCCTTATCTCTGGGAGACAACTTCTCCACCGATGATCGTCATGACGCATTTCGTGTTCAAAATCTCCGGTTCGGGGATTTTCATGATGTCGTTCGAAAGCACTGTGAAATCGGCCAGCTTCCCGACTTGGATGGATCCCTTGTCGTTCTCCTCGAAAGCGGCCAGGGCAGGCCAAAGAGTAAACATCTTGAGCGCTTGCGCGCGGGTGACAGCCTGCTCCGGATGCCAGCCGTCGCCCGAGAAGCCCTGGATACTCTTGCGCGCCACCGCCGCGTAGAATTCGATCATCGGTTCGCCGCGCTCCACCGGTGCATCCGAGCCACCGGCAATGACGACGCCCGACTTGAGCAAGCTTTGCCAGGCATAGGCGCCGGACAGTCGTTGTTGTCCGAGGCGGGCCGGAGCGAAGAACAGATCGCTGATGGCATGCGAAGGTTGCATGGAAGGAATCACACCGAGCTGAGCGAAACGCGGAAGATCCACTGGATCCAGAATTTGGGCGTGCTCCACCCGCCAGCGCGGTTCCTGTATTTTTCTCTGCTCTTTCGGCACGGCTTTGAAGGCCTCTTCATATAAATCAAGGATCAGATGGTTGGCCCGGTCGCCGATGGCGTGCGTCTCGACCTGGATTCCCGCGCGCAAGGCCTGCTCGAGCATCGGCCGTAAATCTCCCTCTCTCGCGGTCAGGAATCCGGAGGTATCAGGCGCGTCGCTGTAGGGCTGCAACAAGGCCGCGCCGCGCGAACCGAGCGCACCATCGAACACCACTTTGATGGTGCGCTGGGTGAAGTGATGGTCGTAGGCATTTAAAGTTGCACCCTCACGTAATAACTCCTGGGCGGGAGCATGCGGGCCATAGCACGCATTGTACATCCGGATTTTTATTTTCCCGGCCTCGAAGGCCTTGCGAATCATCGCGACGTCGTCCAATTCGCTGCCCGCGTTTTGTATTTCGCACCAGCCGAGATCGATCTCGCGCTGAATGCCGCGCAGCAGATGCTGCTCGCGCTCCTCCGGATGCGGCGAGGGAATGTGTTTGGCGACAAGATCCTGCGCGTTATCGAGCAGCATGCCGGTCGGTTCGCCCGTTTTCTTGTCCTTGAGAATCTCGCCACCAAACGGATTCGGCGTGTTCTTATCGATGTCTGCCTGTTTCAGCGCCCGGCTGTTCACGACGGCGGCGTGGCCATCGGCGCGCGTGAGGAAAATTGGATTTTGAGGCGTAATCAGGTCGAGTTCCTGGCGGGTTGGAAATTTCGGCGGTTTCCAAAAGGTCTCGATCCAGCCGCGTCCGCGTAGCCACGAACCGGATGGCTGTGCGCTCACGTACGTTTTTACTTTGGCGAGAAAATCTTCGGACGAATGGGTTCCCTCCAGGTTGAGGGTCATCTCGCGCTGGCCAATTCCGAAGATGTGACAATGCGAATCGGTCAGTCCGGGCAGAAGAGTTTGGCCATGCAGATCAACCACGCGCGTCTCTGCGCCGCGCCACGGCGGGGCCTCGGCATTGGCACCGACAAGAAGGATGCGGCCCGCCTTGACCGCGAGGGCTTCGGCGTGCGGTTGCTGCTCGTTAACGGTGTAAATATTTCCGTTGAGAAGAAGGAGGTCGGCCTTCTCGGCGGCCTGGCCGGCGCCCCTCATGCCGCAAAGGAAAAGCAGACTTCTTCCGATGAGAAATGATAAACGCCGCGCTTTCACTTGACGCTCTCGTAAACTTTTGACGTTATCGATTTTGCCAACGGCCCGGTTTTCCGTATCGAAAGAACTGGTCGTGTGACTTTTTTGGATCGCCATGACATTGAATTACGAATTTGACGTTGCTGATCCAGCACCCATTTATACAGTCCCGCCCGATTCTTCACCTCAAACTATCCAAGGTCTGAACCCAGCACATCCTAAACTCAACTCTGGTTCGTTTTTAGGGAGGCGGCTGTGGCTGGGCAGCGGGGGCGTCCGCTAGAGTATGGCGAACTTTTTTCCACGTTGGACCAACTGGCTGCCGCTGAAGATCGCGGTCTGTGGCGCGCTTCTGGTGAGCGGGCTGACCGCTGCCACCTGGTATTACGTGACGCCGAAATATACGCGCGTGGGGTATCAACCGGTTCAGCCAGTGCCGTTCCCGCATGACATTCATGTTTCGCAGCTGGGGATGGATTGTCGTTATTGTCACAGCTTCGTGGATGTGGCGGCGCATTCGAATATCCCAAACACGCAAACCTGCATGAATTGCCATACGCAGGTGGAGAAAGACAATCCGAAGCTGGAGCCGGTGCGGACCAGTTGGAAGACGGGCAAGCCAGTGGAGTGGGTGCAGATCCATCGCACGCCCGATTACGTTTTTTATAATCATGCCGCGCACGTCAATCGCGGCATCAGTTGTTTCAGTTGCCATGGAGAAGTGAACAAGATGCCGGTGGTTTATGAGGCCAAGCCGCACAGCATGGCGTGGTGCCTGGAATGTCATCGGCACCCGGAGAATTTTCTGCGCCCCGACGATCAGATTTTTAATCTCGATTGGAAACCCGAAGATGTGAAGCCGACGGAATTCGTGGCCAAATACGGAAAGCCGGTTGGCGTGACCGATGATTGGGCGCAGAAGAAAACGCTCACGCAAAAAGAGATCGGCCAGACGTTGAAGGAACACTGGAACATCCAGCCGCCGATAAACTGCCAGGGCTGTCATCGATGAAGCATATTTTTCAACATCCGCCCGAGCCGGAAACCGGTAAGCGCTATTGGCGTGGGGTCGACGAATTATCTGACACGCCCGAGTTTCGCGACTGGCTGGACCGGGAATTTCCGGCTGGCGCGGCCGAGTTGAAGGATGATGAATGGTCCCGGCGCGGTTTCCTGAAATTGATGGGCGCTTCCATGGCGCTGGCTGGATTTGGGTTGAACAGTTGTCGCCGGCCCGAAGCGCACCTTGTTCCTTTTACGAAGAGCGCGGAGTGGACGATTCCCGGCAAGCCTCTTTACTACGCCACGGCTATGCCGCGGCGCACCGGCGCTCTTCCGCTGGTGGCGACGACCGTGGACGGACGGCCCATTAAGATGGAAGGCAATCCGCTGCATCCGGCAAGCGGCGGTGCCACGGACGTTTTTGCGCAGGCTTCGATTCTCGATCTTTATGATCCGACGCGTTCGCGCCGATTCGCGCAGAATGCCGATAAGACCGAGAACGGCCAGAAGGTGCAGCGTTTAGAGACGCGGGAGCGCTCAGTCTTTGAGGATTACATGGGCAAACTGCGGACGCAGTTGCAATCGGATGGAGGCGCAGGGCTCGCCTTCCTTGTCGAAGAAGTGCAATCGCCCACGCGGGAAAGACTGCGCACCGAATTGGAGCGCGCCTATCCGGGAATGCGCTGGTGCGTTTATGACGCGGCTGCGTCGAACGCACAGATGGCCGCCACCGAAACTGCGTTCG
>Ga0193751_1002204_pt1 | contig 11914 bp, 7 predicted proteins | sample L1c2metaG_FD_143050 | JGI IMG/M metagenome (GOLD analysis project Ga0193751, IMG submission 143050) | Soil microbial communities from a riparian zone of the East river system, Colorado, United States - L1c2 | ecosystem: Environmental > Terrestrial > Soil > Riparian zone | place: USA: East River... | reverse complement strand
CTACGCCTATAATCATCATGTTCGGCTCCTTTCTCCCGAGCCTCTGGTCGTCGATAAACCACAGTCTACTCGGGTCGAGGAGCCGACATTGTTATGCAATCATGTGTTTATTGCGTGGATTCACTTTTCCGATTTGCGCGTCAATCGAGCCCCTGGCTAGAGATAAACTGATTTCGAGAACATAAAGACCGCTCGCCAAGCCTCTTACTCCTGCAAAAACACCTGTTGACAGACTGCGGGAAATTAGTACCATTCCTTTTCTCATGTTGGCCGTCTAAAGGAGCGTATGCCGTCTCCCAAAAGCGAAGTTCTGCAGGGAACATTGGATTTGCTGGTCTTAAAGACGCTCCATTCCCTGGGGCCGACGCACGGCTTCGGAATCGCCATGCGCATACAACAGATCTCCAAAGACTTGCTGCAACTTAACCAGGGAACACTCTATCCCGCCCTGCTGCGTCTCCAGCAACGCGGCCTGATCGCGTCCGGATGGGGCGTTTCAGAAAATAATCGCAAGGCCAAGTATTACTCGCTGACCCGTGCTGGGCACAAGCAGCTCGACGAGGAAGTGGAAAGCTGGGGTCGCATGTCCGCGGTGATCAACCGGGTGCTAAGGGCAAGCTAGCCTATGCGCGAATTTTTCAACACGCTCATTCACTGGCTCGCTGCACCCTTCCGGCGGCGACGTCTCGAAGATGATCTGGACGAAGAACTGCGTTCGCACCTGGAGATGGCTGTGGAAGCGAACCTAAGCAAAGGCATGAACGCCGAGGACTCCCGGCATGAGGCGCTTCGCAGCTTTGGCGGGGTCGAGCAAACCAAGGAACTCTACCGCGACCAACGAGGGCTTCCTGTGATCGAGACCACTTTTCAAGACCTGCGCTTCGGCTTGCGGATGCTCCGGCGCGATCCGGGGTTTTCTATCCTGGCGATGCTTTGCTTGACCTTGGGCATTGGCGCAAACGCCGCAGTGTTCAGCTGGGTGGAAGGAATTTTATTCCGTCCTTATCCGTTGGTCACCCACCAGGAGCGGCTGCTCGCTCTTACCGGCACGGCGCGCGGCGAAGCTGGCCATACTCTTCTTTCGTGGCCAGATTTCGTCGATTTGCGGAGGAGCTGCACGCTATTTGATTCATTTTTTGTGAGCAAAATCACGGGGACTACTCTGAGTATCGGTGACCGTGCCGAGCGCACCACCGGGAGCATCGTATCCGACAATTATTTTGATGCCATCGGGGTCCATCCGATTCTTGGCCGCGGATTTGAGCCGGGTGAAGAGGTAGGACGGAATGCCCATCCCGTAACGGTGATCAGCTACCAGCTATGGAAAGGGCATTTCAACGGCGATCCCCAAATTATCGGGAAAACGCAGCGACTCAATGGTGTGGTACACACGATTGTGGGTGTCGCGCCGCAAGGTTTTTACGGGACCTTCGTCGGCTGGGGCATGCAGTTTTGGGTCCCAGTATCGATGGAGGAACTGTTTGAAGCCGACGGCTATAAATTGGAGGATCGCGACGCGCGTTGGATTGAAGCTTTTGCACGGCTCAAACCTGGCGTCACGCTGGAGCAGGCACAAGCAGAAATTTCCTCGGTAGCGAAACGTTTGGAAGCCGATTATCCGGCAACCAATCGCGGCCGCAACGTAAAGCTGTGGGCCTTATGGCAAACGCCATTCAACAACGCGAGCACTTTGCTGCCCACGCTCGAAGTCATGCTCGCGGTGGTCGTTTTTGTGTTGCTCATCGCTTGTGCGAACGTCGGGAATCTGCTTTTGGTCAGATCGTTTGCGCGACGTCATGAGATGACCGTGCGGCTCGCCATCGGCGCGGGCCGCGGCCGGATCGTCAAGCAGCTCTTCACCGAAGCGCTGATCCTGTCGGCTTTTGGCGCAGCCGGCGGACTTATCGTGGCGCACTGGTGCCGTCACGCGCTGGTATTGCTCTTCCCGGCGCGGGCCGGGGTAGCGATGCATTTACCGGGAGAAATCGATTGGCGCGTTTTGCTATTGAGCGCCGGGGTTTGCATGGTTGCGACGCTTCTGCTCGGGCTGGTTCCCGCAACGCAGACCAGCAAGATCGATCTTGCCGGGGCGTTGAAAGCCGACTCGGCAGGCGTTGTCGGGGGTCGCAGCAGAGCGTGGGTGCGCTCCGGCCTGGTCCTGGTCCAAATGTCGCTAAGTTTTGTTTTGTTGGTTGGCGCTGGGCTCCTGATACAGAGCCTGCAGAAAATTCGAGCTTCCAGCCCTGGTTTTTCGACGCATGAGGTACTGTTCACGGCCGTCGATTTGGTGTCGGCGGGATATGATGCGCAGCGCGCGCAGAATTTTCAGGACCAGCTGCTTGATCGCGTCAAAGTGCTGCCGGGTGTTGAGTCGGCGGTCTTTGCGGGCATGACGCCGCTGAGCTATGGAAGTTTTTCTTCTACGCCGATTTCCGTGGATGGCTATGAAGTTCCACCCGAGGAACGGCCCACCGTGGAGTACAACGAAGTGGGTCCGGACTATCTCGCGACCATGGGGATCCCTTTGGTGTCCGGCCGCGAATTTACTCGCGCGGACGACGAAAGAGCTGCTCTGGTAGCCATCGTGAATGAAACGATGGCCGCGCAGTTTTGGCGTGGCAGAAATCCGATTGGCGAGCGCGTTCAGGTCAAGGGCCGATGGATCCAGGTAGTCGGTGTGGCGAAAGATTCCAAGTACGAGAGTGTTCGGGAGACAGCGAAACCGTTTTTCTATGTGCCGCGGCGGCAGAATTTCTCCATCGGTGCGGATTTGTTTATTCGCACGCCGCTGAGCCCGGAAACGGTAGCCGTGGCTTTGGCTCGCGAGGTACACGCGCTGGACGCGAGCCTTTCCCCGTACGAACTCATCACCCTGCAAGAGCAGGTGGATCGCTCCACATCGCCGCAGTTGGTGGCGGTAACTTTAGTTGGCGTCTTAGGTGCTCTGGCGCTGCTGCTGGCGGTCATCGGATTGTACGGCGTGATGGCCTATGCTGTGTCGCAAAGCACCCGCGAGCTTGGGCTGCGCATGGCGCTTGGCGCGGGCGCTTCGAATCTGGTGAAGCTGGTCCTATCGCGCGGCTTAGCGTTAATGGCCGGAGGGGTGCTTCTTGGCGCTGCGGTCGCAGTCGCATTGACGCGTTTGCTCGGAAAGCTTCTCTACCACGTGAGCCCGCGCGACCCGCGCGCGTTCGGGGCGGCCTTCGCGGTGATGATTATCGCTACGTTGGCTGCGTGTTTCATACCCGCTTGGCGCGCCACACGCACTGATCCAGCTGAGGCGTTACGTGATTAATTTTCGCCTCTGAATTTTTACGTCCCCGCCGGCATTTGTTAGCGCGTTGCCCGGTAAAACGCACCATCGAAAGTCTGAATTCGACGCGACGAGCCAGAGCGAGGCAGTGCCAATCTACTCTGCCCTTAGAGCTTCGATGGGGTCCGTGGTGGCGGCACGTAGCGCAGGCACGGTTGCCGCCAGAATGGTTACCACCACCAAAGTTCCAGCCACGCCGGCGAGCGTCGAAGGATCGTAAGCCGAAACACCATACAGCATCGTTAATACGAACCGCGTTGTGAACAGCAGCGCAATCGCCCCCAACAAGAGCCCCAAGGTCAGCAATCCAAATGCTTCCCTTAAGACCATCCGCAGCACCATCCCGCGCGTCGCCCCCAGGGCCATGCGTACACCAAGCTCGCTGGTCCTTTGCGCCAGCCCCGCGGAGAGCAGGGCATATAATCCGAGTGCGCTCAATAGCAATGCCAGCAGGCCGAAGAAGTTTGCTAGTAGAGTGATCAATTCTTGGCTCCCCAACGCGGCGTCCATTTGTTCGCGCAGGGTAACGAAGATCACTAACGGCACCGTTGGCGCAACCTCCGCAAGCGTTTTGCGAAAAGCCGCAACAGCGTCCCCCTTTGTCCGCGAGTGCATCAAGAACACCAGGTTCCCCAGATTATCGATCCGTTGCGCCGATAAGGGCACGTAGATAGTCCGCGGCGGCCCTTCCCGGATGTCGGAAAACTTAGCGTCTTCCGCCAATCCAATCACGCGGCATGCTACCGGATCGGGAAACTCCTTGGAGTCCTTGCTCCGCATATATCTTCCTAACGCCTGCTCATGCGGAAAGAAAAACGCGGCGGCCGACTGGTTCAAGATGCATACGTTGAGTTGGCGCTCGTTTTTCTCAAACTCGCGGCCCGCTAAGATACGGGTCTTCATCGTGCGGAAGTATCCGGGACCCACGTCGTTATAAGCCAACTTGGTATCCTCGGGCGAATTGGGCCCGTCGGCCACCGCCTGGAAATCGGCCACAATCTTTTCTCCGGTCATCGGGGTCTGCGATGTGGCCGCCGCCGCATCCACCGCCGACATTTCCATCAGGCGGTCCACCATACGCTGATAGAGGTTCAGCTTGGCGTCGCCTTTTTGATGCAGGACGTACAGTGGAGAGGTTTGTATCGTGACGTGATCCAGATCGAAGCCCGTGTTCTCGCTGCGCAGCTTGATCACGCTTTGTGACAGCAGCAATGCCAATACCACCAACACCAGCGACATCGCCACCTGGATCGGAACAAACATGCGGCCCGCGATGCGCCGGCGTCCGCCCAAAGTGTTCCGGGCCTTCAACAGTAAACCTGGGTCGGTGTGGGCCGCTCGCCAAGCTGGCAGTGTTCCAGACAGCAGAGTGGTCAGTACCGCGAACACCGCTGTCATCCAGAAAATCGACTGGTCGGGATGCACAGACATCGATTCGAACATCATCGGGTCGCGGAAGAAACGCAGCAAGAAACTGCTGCCGTACCAGGCCGCGATAGCACCCAGGCCGCTGCCGCCGATGGCGATCACAAAACTCTCGGTCAGATACTGACGCACCAACCTCGTTGGGGAAGCCCCTACCGCCGTACGCACCGCAAACTCCCGCTCCCGCGCGGCGACACGCGACACCATCAGGCCGCCAATGTTGACGCAACACAGCACCAACACCGCGGCCACCAGGCCCTGCATCAAATACAAAGGCTTGGAGTAAGTCCGGCTCACGTAGGTCGGCAATCCACTACGCGCGGAACTGGCCTTCAGGTAGGCCTTCTCGACGTACGGATCATGCTGGAACTTCGGAGGAATAAACCGGTCGAACAAACTCTTCTGCAGGTGGGTCAACTCCGCGTTTGCCTGTGCCAGCGAAACCCCTTGTTTCAGGCGTCCGATCACCGAACAACCAAAAGTCGAATCCTGATCGTCCAGTACATTCTTATTCGCCAGAACCGATGCGAACTGCAAAGGAAGATACATCTTCGGCTCTTCGCCTGGCCACACCCCGTGGAAGTAGGGCGGCGTAATACCGACCACTGTTACTGGCACGTTTGAAATCTCGATCCGCTTGCCCACGATATCCGCGGCGCGATTATAGAAATCGCTCCAGAAGCCATAGCTCAAAACGACGGGCCATCCGCCGCGGGGCCCGCCGCGCACATCGTCATAAGGGGCGATCAAGCGGCCCCGATAAGGCTGAATCCTCAGCACATCGAAGGCGTTACCGCTGACAAGTACCGCCAAATATCCTTGGACAGATCCCTCCTTGTCTTTGATCAGTACTTGGTCGCCACCCCAGCCGGAAAGGTCGCGGAAAGAGGACTGTTCCTTGCGTAAGCCTTCTAGCATTCGATAAGGCATGAAGGCATTGTTCTCTTCCGAATCGGGTTCCGCCGCGCTCGGTGTCCCAATCTTCACCAGATCAGACGCCTCCGGTGTTGGCAAACTCCGAAGCACCAGCCCATAGAGGAGTGTAAAGATGGCGGTGTCTGCGCCGATGCCGAGCGCCAATGTGAGGACCGCCGTAAGAGAGAGGACGGGGTTTTTGCGAAGCGATCGCAGGGCCAACACGACATCGCGATACCAGCTGCTCAGCATCGGTTGAGTGTACTCCGAAAGAGCTTTTCTGTTGGATGCGAGGTGCTCAGCCTTGTTGGCTACGGGTTAGTCGGAATAATCCCGGAGCGTGTCGGGCACCGATACAGATCGATCTCTCTACTCCTCTGAAGTGCGGTTCTGGGAAGTGACCTCTGTCCACTTGGTGTGGTCGCATACTCGGAAATTGGTCGACCGCTTCAGTTGTCGGTGTCGCTGTTTTTGTCGCGCCGTGTGCGCAGGCGTTGGATAAATCGGATGGGCGTGCCCACGAAATCAAATTCCCCGCGGATTTGATTTTCCAGGAAGCGTTCATAGCTGAAGTGCAGAGGATTTTTCTGGTTGGTGAACATCAGAAATGTCGGCGGAGCGATTTTGGCTTGCGTGATGTAATAGATGCGCACCGGCCGGGCCTTCGGCGTGGTGCCGCGCTGCAGATCCACTTCTTCCTTGAGCCAACGATTCAGCTCCGGCGTGGAAATCTTCCGGCGGCGCGCGTTCCAGCATTGATTGATCAGCGGCCACAATTTTTCTATCCGGTCCCCGGTGCTGGCCGAAAGAAAAACGATAGGCGCGTAGCTGAGAAATTTTAATTTTCCGCGAATCATTTTCTCGTATTCAAATAGCAATCGGCCAATCTCGAAGTCTTCAGGCTTGTGTTGCTCGCCGGGCGCTCTGCGGGATTTGCCTTTAGCGCTCTCGGCATCGCGAGCTTCCGCATTGCGCGCCGCTTTAACCGCCAGGTCCCACTTGTTGATTACGATCACCACCGAACGGTTGGATTGCTCCGCGTAATTGGCAATCTGTGCGTCGCCCTGAGTTACGCCCTGTTCACCATCGACGATCAGCAGCGCGACGTCGCAGCGTTCCAATCCGCGCCGCGCCATCACCACGCTAAGCTTTTCAGCAACCAGCGTCGTTTTACCTTTTCGCCGGATACCCGCGGTATCCACGAAGCGGTAGGTGTGATCTTCGCGAACCACTTCGGTGTCCACGTTGTCCATCGTCGTCCCCGGAATGGGCGATACGATGGAGCGTTCCTCGCCCGCCAGGCGATTCAACAGCGTGGATTTGCCCACGTTCGGCCGCCCAATAATTGCGACTTCAATTACGTCCGGGCGCTTTTCTTCCTCGATGGACTCCACTACTTCGACTTGCGCCAGCGCGGCGTCCAACAAATCGTCAATTCCACTGCCATGCTCCGCCGCGATGGGAAACACCGGCACACCCATGGAATGAAAGCTCGCAATATTTGCTTCCTGCGAACGCGCATCCACTTTGTTGGCGGCAATCACAAACGGTTTGCCGGTGGTGCGCAGCAGCCGCGCGAGCTCCTGGTCCAGCGGCGTAACCCCCGCGTGAGTATCGACCACCAGCACAAGCAAAGCCGCGTTATCAATCGCCACGCGCGCCTGCCGCAAAATTTCCTGCGGGATCAGCGCTTTGTCGTCAGGAACGAGCCCGCCAGTATCCACGATTTCCAGCGCGCGCCCGCGCCAGTCGGCTTTGCCATAAATGCGATCCCGGGTGATGCCCGGCTCGTCCGTGACAATCGCGCGCCGCGTACCCGTCAAGCGATTAAACAATGTGGATTTGCCCACATTGGGACGCCCCACAATTACAAGCGATGGTAAATTTTGTGCCATGAATTATTTTGTGCCATGAACTTTGCGCTATGAAAAAGGGTCGCGGGCCGTTCGTGTGAATTTGTCGCGCGCGCCCAGATGGCGCACCGATCGCGCAATACCGCAGCAGAACGTGCATCAACTGTACCGCATCGCCGCGTCAGCCCAAAGCCAGCGACGTGCAGCTCAAAACCAAAAATGTAATCTGCGAAACTATTTCAACGCGGTAGGTAAGTGACGCATGCTGACCACCAACACAATAAATGGCACCGCGACCATCAGCAGCACGAAAACCAGCACCACCCAGCTCCAGGGGTTTCCAAAATTTAACGTGTACCCGATACCGAAACGTTTCGGCACCAGCAGCGCGGGATCATCAGGATTGGAGTAAAACGATCCATTCCACGCGGAATCAGGCGGCCGCTGACCGGTGCGGCCCAATCCTAAGAGCAGCAAACTAAATGTTCCGACCGCCGCGATGGGGCCAAAAATAATCCAATAGGAAAAAGGAGCCGGCTGGGGCATGGGTTCCTCCGCCGCAGCCATTGTAGTCGCAAAGATGAAATTTGCCAGTCTATCGTGCAGCTCAAATGAGCGATACTGGATTGACTGCCAATCGTATCGAGGATAAAGTTTTGCTCTTACGACCGGCGAATCTAGAAGCGACGCATTAAAAAAGGGGAACGATGCCCAAGTTTGTCATCGAGCGCGAAATGCCGAATGTCGGCAATCTGTCGGACAGCGAGTTTTGTGCCGCCGCACAGAAATCCATACAGGCTCTCCGGGACATTGGCCCGCAGATACAATGGCTGCACAGTTATGTCACCGGTAACAAAATTTACTGCGTTTATTTAGCCCCGGATGAAGCTACCGTCCAGAACCACGCGAGCAAAGCCGGTATTCCCGCTAACCGCATCTCCGCGCGTGCGCAGGATGATTGATCCCACCACCGCTGAGTAATTAATCCGCCACGAATTTTCCCGCTCATAAGCGCCCAGAAACGCGCCTAAAAACCGCAATTTCCCTAATGCGTCATTCCAACGATAGCGCTTCTTGTATCGCCTTTTCCGCTGCCTTCGTCCAACCGTCCATCCACGCAGCCGCCGCTTTCGCCGGGGAGATGGATTGCCTCGCCAGCTCCAAAGTTTTTTCCAGGCGCGCCTGCTCCGCCACCGGCAGCTGCGTGCCTAAAACACGGCGCATCGCCGCAGCCGACCCCGCCAATCGCAGCGCGCGCTCGGGTTGAGATTGCAGCGCCGCGGAACACGCCAGGCAGTCGAGCAGCCGCGCCATGCCGCGCTTCTGCCCCAGCTCCTCGAAAAGTTTCATGCTCTCCGCGTAGTGTGCACGCGATTTTTTTTCATCACCTTCGTCACGCGCCAGGTTTCCCAGGTCCATCAGGCATCCAGCGACACCCCATTTGTCGCCGAGCTTCCTGAATATGTTCAAGCTCTGCTCGTACATCTTGCGCGCGATCGAAATATCCCCCTGCTCCTGCGCCACATCGCCCTGGTAATTGAGAGACCACGCCATGCAAGTGCTATCGCCCAATTCCTCAAAAATCACGCGGGACTCTTCATGCAGAGAGCGGGCCAGCGCATAGTCACGCTGGGATTTCACCACGCTGGCTACGTTGCTAAGCGCGCGGGCCACCATCGCACGATCATTTAAGTCCCGCCACACCTCCAGACTTTGTTCGAATAAGGCTCGTGCGGTTGACATGTCTCCATCGTCGCGAGCGTTTGCCGCCAGGGCGTTCAAAGCGATGCCCACACCGCGTGTGTCGTTCAACTCGCGAGCAATTTGAAGGCTCTCTTCTAAAAGCGTGTGTGCTGCCCGGTGATCGCCCTGCTCGGTGGCCAGCGCGCCGGCAGCGAAGAGCACGCGCACGCGAGCATTAGAACGTGCCGCGGCTCCATCAAGTTTTAGAAGTTTTTCCAGTCGGTCGCGGCCTTCGGTCAAATGCTCGCGTGTCTCCCAGAACTGAAAAAGCGCGTGTCCCAGGCGCAGCCCCCACTCTGCGTTTCCGCTGCGTGTCAACCAATCAAGCGCCGCGCGACAATTATTGTGCTCCACTTCCAGCAGACTCACCCATTCCGTGTTTGCGGGATCGGTGGCTTGCGCCGCGCATTCTTCGGCCAGCACCAGACAGTACGCCGCATGGGCCCGCCTTATCCTGGGTTCCTCGCTACTGGTAGTCAGGCGCTCCAGCCCATACTCACGGACCGTGTCGAGTAACGCAAAACGCGGCTCGCCTGCGGACTGCTCAATCTGCCGAACCAGGCTGTTGTTGACCAGCGCTCCCGTGCCGTCCAGCACATCTATTTCAAGATCCTGCTTGGTATTACAGACCGCCTCAACGCCCTCCAGAGTGCACCCCCCGACAAAAACGGAAAGTCTCCGGAAGAGTTTCTGTTCGGCCGGACTGAGCAGGTCATAGCTCCAATCCATCGTTGCTCGCAGGGTCTGCTGTCGCATCGGCAGATCTTTCGCCCCACCGGTAAGAAGTTGCAGCGAACTTTCCAGTCGCGACTGCATCGCGGATGGCGAGAGCAACTTGATGCGTGCCGCGGCCAGCTCGATCGCCAGAGGCAGCCCGTCCAGCCTCGTGCAAATGGTCGCCACCGCCCGAGCGTTTTCCTCGGTGAGTTCAAAATTTGGCTTGACCGCAATTGCGCGCGCCATGAATAACGCGACGGTGGGATTCATCGAAAGGATTTCACGCGACGCCACGGTTTGCAGGTCCGGCAACGCCAATGTCGGCACCAGGAATTCATATTCCCCGTAGATATGTAAGGGCGCGCGGCTCGTCACCAGGACGCGCAACCTATGAGCCGCAGTAATTAATTCCGCCACCACCGGCGCTGCCGCGAGCATGTGCTCGAAATTGTCAAAGAACAGCAACAGGTTTGAGCGCGAGTCCTGTAAATATTCCTTCAGGCTTTGGACGCTTACCGGCCGGCCGGTCTCCCTTATTCCCAACCCTTGCGCGATGATCGACGGAATAAGCGACGCATCACTCACCGCAGCCAGTGGAATAAAACATATTCCGCCGTCGAAACGTTCGCATACTTCACTCGCGACCTGCAGCGCCAGCCGGGTTTTTCCAATGCCTCCTGGTCCCGTCAGCGTGACCACCCGAACATCTTCGCGCAACAGCAATTCCTTCACTGCGGCCACTTCTCGCTCGCGGCCGATAAATGCGGTGGCCTGGCTTGGCAGGGTATTGAGGCGCGGCGCCAAATGTCGCGACGGCGCTTCCGGAAGCCGGTCGCGTATGGCCGCCAGATCTCTAGCCAGGTCGTGCGTGGAGTCGTAGCGGTCCTTGGGATTTTTCGCCAGGCATCGCTCTATAACCCAGCAAAGTGGCGCGGGCGCCTGGGGATTTAACGATGCTGCCGCTTCCGGTTGATCCCGCAGGATCCCGGCAAGGACTTCGGCCGCGCCGCGCTGCGGGAACGCGCGCTTTCCCGTCACCATTTCATATAGCAATGAACCAAAAGAAAATTGGTCGGAACGGAAATCTAGCGGCAGACCCTTGGCTTGTTCTGGCGACATGTACGGGACCGTGCCGAGGAGCGCGCCCGGGTTAGTTTCCGAGGTGCTAACGGTCTCGAGATTCAGCGGCGGGCTACTGTCCGTGTCCGTGCTCACCAGTTTGGCGAGACCAAAATCCAGAATTTTTACCAAGCCATCGCGCGAAACCATCAGGTTTTCTGGCTTCAAGTCCCGATGCACCACGCAGGCCACATGTGCTTTTGCCAGTCCGTCGGCAATTTGTGCCCCGATGCCGATGACCGTCTGCAAGGGAATCGGCCCGGCACGCAGCTTTTCGCGCAGCAACTCGCCGTCGACTAGTTCCATGGCGATGTAGTACGTGCTGTCAACTTGGCCCAACTCGAAGATGGTCACGATATTAGGATGATTGAGTGCCGAAGCCGAACCGGCTTCTCGCTCAAAACGCTTTACATCTAGTTTGTTGTCCGAGAGTTCGCGGGAAAGAATTTTTATGGCCAGGTCGCGTCCCAGCCGCGGGTCGCGCGCACGATACACTTCACCCATCCCGCCGGCGCCAAGCGCGCCCAGTATTTCATAGCGGCCAAATCGTGAACCGGCGGGAAGTGTCGGCGATTCGTTCTGCGCCTTCACGACCCGCTTCGTGGACCCGTCCATCGAATTACTGGATTCCATTTGTGAATTGCGGCACCGCGCATCTAATATCGGTGCAGCATAACAAATTTTTGGAGGCCGCCATTGGATATTAGATCTCTGCAAAAGCCGCTGAAGGAACAGTATCGTATCGATCCGAATTCCTCGCGCATTACCATGACCGCTACAGGGTCGCAGACCGGTACGCCCATGAGTTGCTCCGTGGACATTGGCCGTG
>Ga0193751_1002203_pt1 | contig 11915 bp, 14 predicted proteins | sample L1c2metaG_FD_143050 | JGI IMG/M metagenome (GOLD analysis project Ga0193751, IMG submission 143050) | Soil microbial communities from a riparian zone of the East river system, Colorado, United States - L1c2 | ecosystem: Environmental > Terrestrial > Soil > Riparian zone | place: USA: East River... | reverse complement strand
ATGCAGGGCGGCGCGATAGACGTCGTGCGCGGTCATGCCGCCGTCGAACCACGGCGTCAGCCCGGCCAGATACGGCAGGCAAAGGATCAGCAAGACCGACATCACATAGGGCGGCTCCAGCCGGATGATGCGGCGGCCGATGAAGGTCCAACTGTCCCTGCCAAGCCGGTAATGGCGCAGGTCCATCGCATAGGGGATGATGAATCCGGAAATGACGAAGAAGGCCTCGACGCCGAGATAGCCGTAGAGGCCCGAGGCCCGCAGCGCGCCTTGCGGCAGGAGATAGGTGAAGTGAAACCACATCACCATGAAGGCGGCCACGCCACGGGTATATTCCACCGCCTGCAGCCGCTCGCCGCTGTTACGCATTGCTCTGTCGCCCGCCGAGCGTCGTTTTCACCGTTATGCCAGGCATTCTAGCCGAGCCGATTACAAATCGCAGCCATGCCTTTATAAAGACAGTCCGCTCTCGCGGAACCTCGGAGAACCAAGCGGTGCAAGGGACAATGAAGGCACTGGTGCTGCGTAAGCACGGCGGCCTGGACGAACTCGAAGTCGTGCACGACTACCCGACGCCCAAGGCCGGCGACGGCCACGTGGTCATCCGCGTGCGCGCGGCCTCGTTCAACTACCACGACGTGTTCACGGTGCGCGGCATGCCGGGCATCAAGGTGCCGCTGCCGGTGATCATCGGCCTCGACATGGCGGGCGAGATCGCCGAGGTGGGCGCGGGCGTCAGCGGCTGGAAGCCCGGCGACAGGGTGCTGGTCAATCCGGTCAACAAGACAAAAGGCCTGATGGGCGAGATGCTCGACGGCGGCATGGCGGAATATTGCGCGGTCGCAGCCGACCAGCTCGTCGCCATGCCGGCGGGCGTGAGCTTCGAGCAGGCGGCGTCGCTGCCGGTCGCCTATGGCACGGCGCACCGCATGCTGATCACACATCAAACCGTGAAGCCCGGCGACAAGGTGCTGGTGCTCGGCGCCTCAGGCGGCGTCGGCACCGGCTGCGTGCTGCTGGCCAAGATGCTCGGCGCGGAAGTCATCGCCTGCGCGTCGAGCTCGGAGAAGCTTGCGCGACTCAAAACCATGGGCGCCGACGAGGTGATCGACTACACCAAGACCGACTGGTCGAAATGGGCGGTGGAGAAATACGGCAAGCCGCAGCGCCGCACCTACGACGGCGGCGTCGACGTGGTGATCAATTTCACCGGTGGCGATACCTGGGTGCCGTCGCTGCGCTGCCTCAAGCGCGGCGGCAAGCTGTTGGTCTGCGGCGCGACGGCAGGTTACGACCCGAAGGAAGACCTGCGCTATGTCTGGAGCTTTGAATTGCAAATCATCGGCTCCAACAGTTTTTACGACGACAATCTCGCCGCGCTGATGGAGTTGATCGGCGCCGGCAAGATAAAACCGGTGATCGACAAGGTGCTGCCGCTCGAAGAGGCCCGCGAAGGCTTGCGCCTGATCCAGGACCGCGAAGTCATTGGCAAAGTGGTGGTGACGCCATGACCGACATCACGCTCGAACAGGTACAAGCGCTGGTCACCCGCGCGCCGTTTCATCGGTGGCTTGGGCTGACGGTTGTCGCGGTCGGCGACGACAGCATCGAGATCAAGGCGACATGGCGCGAGGAATGGGTGGTCAATCCCGAACGCCGCTACACCCATGGCGGCATTCTCGCGGCGCTGATCGATCTCGCCGCGGATTTCGCGCTGGTGAAACAGATCGGGCGCGGCGTGCCGACCATCGATATGCGCATCGATTATCATCGGGTGGCCATGCCCGGCGATCTCATTGCGCGTGGCAAGGTCATCCGTGTCGGCTCGCAGTTCTCGACCGCCGAAGCGGGGATCTTCGATCTGGACGGCAAGCTGATCGCCAGCGGCCGCGGCACTTATTTCACGGCGCCGCCGAAGCCGGCATGAGCGTATGAGCGGCTTTACCAATCTCGGCGATCTCATCCGGCGCGATCGCGATCTCAGCAAAATCGCGATCGTCGATCTCGGCGGCGAACAGAGCCCGCGAGATTTTACTTTCGCGCAGCTCGATACTATGGCGAACGGCGTCGCCCGCGCGCTCATCAAGCGCGGCCTGCAGCGCGGCGACAGGGTCGCGCTGCTCGCCGCCAACCGCGCCGAATATATCGCGGCCTATTACGGCATCATGCGCGCCGGCTTCATCGCCGTGCCGGTGAATTTCAAATTCCCGCGCGACACTGTTCATTTCATCATCCGCGACGCGGGGGCAAAGCTCGTATTCTGCGACATGCCGCGTGCAGCGGATTGCCCCGCCGATATTCCGAGCGTGACATTCGGCGCGCCGTTCAACGCCTTTCTCGATCCGGGCCCGTTCGACGCCGTGACCCCCGCACAGGACGAGCCGGCGATGTTCCTCTACACATCGGGATCGACTGGCACGCCGAAGGGCGTTGTGCTTTCGCACCAGAGCCACATCTGGGTCGTCGAGACGCGGCTGGCGCCGGGGCTCGATCGCCATCGCTATCTGATCGCCGCCCCATTCTACCATATGAACGCGCTGGCGCTGGCAAAACTCGCCTGCGCGGCGCATGCCACCATCGTGCTGTTGCCGCAATTTTCCGCGCCCGCCTATATCGCGGCGATTGGAAAATACCGCTGCACCTGGCTCACCGCGGTGCCGCCGATGATCGCCATGATGTTGCGCGAAACCGCGGCTTTCAAGGCGACAGACCTGTCCAGCGTCGAATTCGTGCGCATGGGCTCCGCGCCGGTCAGCGCCGCCCTGATGGCGGCGTTGCATGACGCGCTGCCGCGCGCTTCGGTGACCAATGCCTACGGCACCACCGAGGCCGGCCCGGTGGTGTTTGGGCCGCATCCCAAAGGTCTGCCGCAACCCGAATTGTCGGTCGGCTATCCGCATCCTTTGGTTTCGCTGCGCCTCGTCGATGGCGCCGACCGCGCCGCCGCGCAAGGCGTGCTGGAAATGAAATGTCCGGCCTTGATGCTCGGCTATCACAATCGCCCCGATGTTGCGCCGCCGCTTACGCCGGACGGTTTCTACATCACCGGCGACGTATTCCGCCGCGACGCCGATGGCTTTCATTATTTCGTCGGCCGCGTAGACGACATGTTCGTCTCCGGCGGCGAAAATATTTATCCCGCCGACGTCGAGCGCATGCTGGAGCGCCATCCCGACATTGCCCAGGCCGCCGTAGTGCCGATCGACGATGACATCAAGGGCCAAAAGCCGGTCGCCTTCGTCATCAAAAAACCCGGCCGCACGCTGGACGGCGAGGCGGTCAAGCGCTTTGCGCTCGCCAACGCGCCCGCCTACCAGCACCCGCGCTTCGTCTGGTTCGTCGACGAATTGCCGCTCGCCTCGACCAACAAGCTCGACCGCGCGGCGTTGCACGCCATGGCGGAAGAGCGAATCGCCAAGGAATGAAAGAGTGCGCGCTCCTTCTTCTCCCTCTCCCCGAGGGGGAGAGGGAGATCGCGTGCGCAAGCCCGACGCAAGATACTTTCTCAAGCAGGTGGCGTGTTCACCGTCTTGCCCGGCCACTTGCACAAGTCGGCGATGATGCACTTCTCGCACAACGGCCGGCGCGCGACGCAGGTGTAACGACCGTGTAGAATCAGCCAGTGATGGGCGTGCAGCCGGTAGCGTTCCGGCACGACCTCCATCAGCTTCATCTCGACGTCGAGCGGCGTCTTGCCGACCGCCAGCCCGGTGCGGTTGCCGACGCGGAAGATGTGGGTGTCGACCGCGATGGTCGGCTCGCCGAAGGCGATGTTGAGCACCACGTTCGCGGTCTTGCGGCCGACGCCAGGCAAAGCTTCCAGCGCCTCGCGATCATGCGGCACCTGGCCGCCGTGTTTCTCCATGAGCTGCTGCGACAGCCCGATCACGTTCTTGGCCTTGGTGCGAAAAAGCCCGATGGTCTTGATCAGATCGCGCACCTTGGCTTCGCCGAGCTTTGCCATCTGCTCCGGCGTATCGGCGAGCGCGAACAGCGCCGGCGTCGCCTTGTTGACGCCGGCGTCGGTGGCCTGCGCCGACAGCACGACGGCGACCAGGAGCGTAAATGGATTAATGTGCTGCAGTTCGCCGCGCGGCACTGGGTTGGCGGCGGCGAAACGGCGGAACGCTTCCTCGATCTCGGCCTTGGTCCATTGCGGCAGTTCGCCGTGGGCGGCTTTGGCGTCGGCTTTGGCTTGCGCCTTGCGGCCCTTGAGACGCGCCGCCTTGCCCTTGCGGGCGGCCTTCAATCTTTGCTGAGACTTCTTTTGCTTGGGTGTTTTGCGCGCCATCTTGCCGGTATAATAGCCGCCATGGCCGACGACACCAACGATCTGCCAGCCGATCCCACGCTGTTTTCGGCGATCATCACGCCGCATCGCTCGTTGAGCTCGACCGGCTTTGTCATCTTCATGCTGTGCATCGGCGGCATCAGTTTCGCGGCCGGCATGGTGTTTCTGATGCTCGGCGCCTGGCCGGTGTTCGGCTTTTTCGGCCTCGACGTGCTGCTGGTCTATTGGGCGTTCCGCGCCAATTATCGCGCGGCCCGCGCCTACGAAGAGGTAACGGTGACCGCCACGGAACTCACGGTGCGCAAGATCAGTCAGCGCGGCGAAGTGCGCGAATGGACGCTCAATCCGGTGTGGGTGCGGCTCGACCGCATCGTGCACGAGGAATTCGGCATCGAGCGGTTGTTCCTGGTGTCGCACGGCCGCCGCCTGTCGATCGCCGGATTTTTGGGGCCCGACGAGAAGAAAAGTTTCGCTACCGCGCTGTCGGCGGCGCTCGGCGAAGCCAGGCGCGGCCCGACGCGAACGGTGCTATGACCGCTCGCCCGTTCCGTTTTTCATCGACAGAATTCGGCTAAATGGCTGCGGCCAGCAATTTCGCTCTGGTTCCCCGAGCGAAGAAAGTCCAACCCAAGTCACCATGCCCTTCCACAACATCCGTAAACATTGCTTGGTAGACCACGCCACCATTAGCGGGCGGATTGGATAGTTGAGGATAAGCCTTTTCCATGGCTTTCTTGAACTGAGTGCTTGGCCAGAAGAACCCCTTCGCATCGCCAATGTCTTTCGTCCATGCCAGCGCCACGTAAGTCGTCACAGCGCTGATCAGAGCGGTGGCCATCGTCTTTACTTGATCGGTGGTCAGCATTTTCGTGTTGACGATGAGGTCGAGTGGTCCATCGAGTGAGATCCAGGTGACTGCAGCTGTGGCAAACGCGGTGACGCCAACCGCCGAAAGTATCCAAAGTTCAATCAGCAGCCGGGCGACGTTAGGCCAGCGCGGCATAGTGTAATAACCGAGATTAAGGGCGATGCTCGGAACTGCGATAAGCAGCGCCATGTAGAATACGAAATGAAAGCCATCCACATAAAGCTTGAGTCCCAGAATAACTCCGATCAGCGCGGGCAACCCGATGATCGCATTGCCGGTGAGACCGTTCATATCTTTGTCCCGTCAAGTTTCCATCGATGCGGCGTCGTATGCTTGCAACGAAGAATCAAGCCGCCCGAAGTATCCGTGACCATGTCGATCTCAGCCGGCGGCACCGCCAACATGCATTGAGAACTGCTGGCGGCGAGCAGCGAATTAACGGTGTGGACGGCGGACAGCATAACGATACGCTGGAGCTCGCGACTAATGGGGGATGGCAGCGCCGCCGCGATAGACGACGCCAAGCCGATACTGTTCGAAAGGAACTGAAGCACCAATTTATTGCCCACGGAAATGCCATCTATCGTTTCAATCGGTTTAATCTCCATGGCTTGGCTCCTCGACTGTTGCGTTGGGATGGTCCGCCGGTTGCGTTGTCCGGGATTATCCGACAGATCGAGCGCATAAACAATCTCCACGTGTATCAGGGAAGCCGTCTGGCTTCCATGCCCGGTAATCGTCAAGTCAGAAACCGGGTGGTCTGGCTGACCCGCGCAGCCTAGATGGTAGTTCAATGATGGAGGCTCCCATGTTGTCACCCGATCGCATCCAAAACCCGATGCCGCTGGCGGCTGCGGCCGCCGATTACGACGTGGTGCGCCGCGCCATCGGCCATATCCGCGGCCACTGGCGCGAGCAGCCCGAGATCGAGGCCATAGCCGAGGCCGCCGGCGTCACGCCGACCGAATTGCATCATTTGTTCCGCCGCTGGGCGGGACTGACGCCGAAGGCGTTCTTGCAGGCGCTCACACTGGACGGCGCGCGGCAATTGCTGCGCGATTCCGCGAGCGTGCTCGACGCCACTTATGAGGTCGGCTTGTCCGGCCCCGGGCGGCTGCACGATTTGTTCGTGACCCACGAGGCGATGTCGCCCGGCGAATGGAAGTCGGGCGGCGAAGGCTTGACGGTTTTTTTCGGCTTTCACCCCTCGCCGTTCGGCAGCGCCTTGGTGATGGCGACCGAGCGTGGACTGGCCGGCCTGGCTTTCGCCGATCCCGGCGAGGAGCCTGCCGCGCTCGCCGACATGAAGGCGCGCTGGCCGCGGGCCACTTACGTCGAGAACAGTGCCCGCACCGCGGCCATCGCCAGGCGCATTTTCGATTCCTCGCAATGGCACCAGGACAAGCCGCTGCGCGTGGTGCTGATCGGCACCGATTGGGAAGTGCGGGTTTGGGAAACGCTCTTGCAAATCCCCATGGGCCGCCTCACCACCTATTCGGATATCGCCAGCAAGATCCGCAAACCCGCCGCCGCGCGCGCCGTCGGCGCCGCGGTCGGCAAGAACCCGGTGTCGTTCGTGGTGCCGTGCCACCGCGTCGTCGGCAAGTCGGGCGACCTGACCGGCTACCACTGGGGCATTACCCGCAAGCGCGCCATGCTCGGCTGGGAGGCGGGACAGGTTGGGGCGGCGGCGTAACAGTCAGTACTGATTGACGCTTCCGCTGCAATTCGCGATACCCGGCCGTCGATAGAGCCAAGGGTTAGTGAAATGCAGCGGCAGCGGCAGCGGCCGGTGATGCTGGTGATCTTGGACGGCTGGGGTTGGCGCGACGATCCCGCCGACAACGCCATCCGCCAGGCCAAGACGCCGACCTTCGACCGGCTGTGGCAGGACGGACCGCACGGCTTTTTGCACACTTCGGGCAAGGACGTCGGCCTGCCCGGCGGCCAGATGGGCAATTCCGAGGTCGGCCATCTCAATATCGGTGCCGGCCGAGTCGTCATGCAGAATCTGCCGCGCATCGGCGGCGCCATCGCCAACGGCGACATCAAGCAGATGCCGGCGCTGGTCGATCTGATCGCAAAGCTCAAAAACAGCGGCGGCACTTGTCATCTTATCGGCCTGGTTTCGCCCGGTGGCGTGCATTCGCATCAGGATCATGCCGCGGCGCTGGCAAAGATTCTCGCCGACGCCGGCGTGCCGACGCTCGTTCACGCGTTCACCGATGGCCGCGATACGCCGCCGCAATCCGCCGGCGAAGACATCAAGCGCCTCATTGCCGCGCTGCCGAAATCCGTTGCGATCGCCACCGTGTGCGGCCGCTACTACGCCATGGACCGTGACAAGCGCTGGGAGCGCGTGGCGAAAGCCTACAACGCCATCGTCGAAGCCGACGGACCGCGTTTTCCCGATGCGCCGGCCGTTGTCGCCGAGGCTTACGCCAACAAAAAATACGACGAGTTCATCATCCCGGCGGTAGTCGGCGACTATCGCGGCATGAAGGACGGCGACGGCGTGCTGTGCTTCAATTTTCGCGCCGACAGGGTGCGGGAAATTTTGGGCGCCATGCTTGATCCTGATTTCTCCGGTTTTCCGCGCCAGCGTGTCGTCCACTTCGCCGCCGCCGTCGGCATGACGCAATATTCCGTCGAGCTCGACAAGCTGATGCAAACGATCTTTCCGCCGCAGTCGCTCGCCCACATCCTCGGCGAAGTCGTCGCCGACGCCGGCCGCACCCAATTGCGTATGGCGGAGACCGAAAAATATGCGCACGTCACGTATTTCCTCAACGGCGGCCGCGAGGAGCCTTATCGCGGCGAGGAGCGCATCATGGTGCCCTCGCCCAAAGTCGCGACCTACGATTTGCAGCCGGAAATGTCGGCGCCGGAGCTCACCGACAGGGCGGTCGCGGCGATCGATTCCGGCAAATACGATTTGATCGTTCTCAACTACGCCAATCCCGACATGGTCGGCCATACCGGCAGCCTGCCGGCGGCGATCAAGGCGGTGGAGACGGTCGACGCCGGCCTTGGCCGCATCGCCGACGCCATCCAAAAAGCCAGCGGGGCGCTCCTCGTCACCGCCGACCACGGCAATTGCGAGATGATGCGCGACCCGCAAACCGGCGGCCCGCACACCTCGCATACCACCAACCCGGTGCCGCTGTTGCTGCTCGGCGCCCGCAACCGTGCCCTGGTTGGCGAAGGCCGCCTCGCCGACATCGCGCCGACTTTGCTCGAGCTGATGGAGTTGCCGAAGCCGAAGGAAATGACCGGCCACTCGCTGCTGCGCGCCGATTGAGGGGCCGCTTTGCCGCAGCCCCGGCAACCCGCAGTCGGTTTGCGATTGCGGCAAAACTCGTTAAACAACCCTTCAAAGAACCGACAGGGAGGACGAGATGAGCTTTTCGTGCAGGCAATGGCGGGCACGTCCGGTGGCGGCCGCCGGCGCGCTTGTGGTGGCGCTGACGGTTGGGCCGGCGCAGGCGCAGGACAAGACCATCACGATGAAGATCACGACGCCGACGCTGAATGCGGCGCTCGATATCTATGCCAAGGCCTACGGCGCCGCGGTCGAGAAGGATTCCGGCGGCCGCATCAAGGTCGAGGTTTATCCGGCCAGCCAGCTCGGCTCGATCCCGCGGCAGATCGAAGGCGTGCAGTTCGGCGCGATTCAGTGCGCCGTCATCCCGCCGGAGTTCTTCGTCGGCGTCGACGAGCGTTTCGAGGTGCTGGCGGCGCCGGGCCTCGTGACCTCCGCGGCTCAGGGCCATCGCGTTGCCGCCGATCCGGCGGTGCAGAAGTTCTACCTCGGGCTCGGCGCCGAGAAAGGGCTGCACGGCGTCGCCGTCGCCTATGCCGAGCCTTCGGAGGTGGTCGCCAAGAACGCGATCCGCCATCTGGCCGATTTCAAGGGCAAGAAAATCCGGATTTTTGCCTCCGAATTCCAGTCGGCGTCGTTCAAGCGGCTCGGCACGACGCCGGTCGCCATGTCGCCCGGCGACGTGGTGGCGGCGCTCCAGCAAGGCTCGCTCGACGCCTCGGTCGCCGGCGTCGAACTGCTCAGCGGCCTGCACTTTTACGACGCCGCCAAATACATCAGCATGACCAACCACGCCGCGATCTTCTATCTCGTCGAGCTCAGCAAGAAATGGTTCGATGCACTGCCGCCCGACCTGCAGCAGATCGTCGAGAAGGACGCCGCCGGCACCGTCACCAGCTTCCAGCAGCGCGCCAACGAGATCGACAGCGCGGCGGCCAAGGTCTGGACCGACGCCGGCGGCGAGCTGATCAACTTGCCGGCCGACGAGCAGGCGGAATTGCTGAAGATGCTGTCCAGCGTCGGCGCCGATGTGTCGAAAGAGAAGCCGGCGCTGGCCGAGGCCTACAAGATCGTCAGCGACGCCGCGCAGCGCAGTCAGTAGGCGCGCGGACTTAGCTCGCGTGTTGCTGTCATCATCCGCCAGCGGGTCCGGCCCGAAGTGGCCGGTCCCGTTGGCGGGCATGACAAAGTTCAACCGTCTTTAACGTTGACTTGGCGGGCGTTCGTTTACTTGTTGCTGTTTTTTTCTTGATCGCCCGACTGCCGTAGTTTTTCCGCTTCCGCGAGCAAGCGTTGCAATATCACCCGCTTGTTCTCGTCGGTCTCTTTCGCAAGCAGCTCGTAAAAGTACTCCACGTCGCGTTGAGCAGTGATTTTGTCGACCATGGCCTGCACTCGGTGAGGCGTCGCCTCGGCTGTTCCCGCGAATTTAACGCGCAAATAGCGATTTAGCGAGTAGCTTACAGACGGCCGCGCGCAGCGACTATCGCAACCCGCCGCCCTTCATCAGCTTGCGCGCCATAAGCCCGGCGGCGACGAAACTTGCGGTACCGGCCGCGGCGAGGATGAACGGCAGCGTCAGGTCCGCATTTTCGTCGGGGCTGGAAACTTCATGAGCGCCGATCAGTCCGGCGAAGCCCAGGGCAATGAGTACGTAGACTGCGATGAGGCGCTGCTTGTTGCTGGCGACTGGCGGCGGCATGGCGTGGTCTCACTTATCGCCAAGCCCTAAAACGTCGGCCATCGAATAAAGCCCCGGCTTCTTGCCGCGCGCCCACAGCGCCGCGTGCAGCGCGCCGCGGGCAAAGATCAATCGGTCCTCGGCGCGGTGGGTGAGCTCGACGCGCTCGGCGGGGCCGGCGAAGATCACGCTGTGCTCGCCGACCACGGTACCGCCGCGCAGCGACGCAAAGCCGATGTCGCCGGGCTTGCGCGCGCCGGTCATGCCGTCGCGGCCGCGCGCCGCGTGTTTCGTAAGATCGATGCCGCGGCCTTCGGCCGCCGCGCGGCCGAGCAGCAGCGCGGTGCCGGACGGCGCGTCGATCTTCTTGTTGTGGTGCATTTCGAAGATCTCGATGTCGTAATCGTCGTTGAGCGTCGCCGCCACGCGCTTGACCAGAGCGGCGAGCAGATTGACGCCGAGACTCATATTGCCGGATTTTACGATGGTCGCGCGCTTGCCCGCTTGCGCGATCAGCGCTTCCTCTTCGGCGGAATGGCCGGTGGTGCCGATGATGTGCACGACGCCGGCGGCGGCGGTCAGCTCTGCGAACGCCAGCGTCGCGGCCGGGATCGTGAACTCGATCAAGCCGTCGGCCTGCTTAAGCAGCGGCGCGACGTCGCTCGCCACCTTGATGCCGTTGGCGCCCAGGCCGGCCAGCTCGCCGGCATCGCGGCCGATCACCGCGGAGCCCGGCGCGTCGACGGCGCCGGCCAGCGCCAAGCCTTTGGTCGCCGCAATGGCATGAATCAGCGTGCGCCCCATGCGCCCGCCGGCTCCCGCAATCACCACCCGCATGTCGGACATGGTTCGTCTCAGGCTGTCTCCATTGGTCGCGGGTATAGCGGCACGCCGCCTAGCCAGCAACCGAGAGTCGCCGCACCGGGCCTTCAGGAACCGCTATGATGCGTTCGGCGTTTTACGCATCCGGCCGGCATATCCGGCCGCGACAGGAGTGAAGAAGATGCGCAATCGAGCTTGGCTTGCCGCCGTCGCAATCCTGGTACTGGCGGGAAGCCCCGCCCTGGCCGACGACAAATCCGCGTGCCTCGCCGGCATCAAATCGATCAAGGCCGCAATCGCCCGGCATCCGGCCAAGCCGGTGCTGGATCAACTGCAGCAGGCGCTCGACAGCGCCCAGCAGGAGGAGATCGAGAGCGATTGGGACGAATGCGTCGCCGCGGTCCGCAAGGTCAAGCTGCCGAAGAAATGATCGGCGGAGTCGGATGCCGCCGCGCCGCGACCTTTTAAAACTTCGGACCGCCGTAGCCTTCGACGATGACGAGGTCGAACTCGGCCTTGCCGTCGCGCAGCTTCTTTGCCGCCTGATAGCCGGGCGAGCGATAGCAGGCGAGTGCGGCGTCGTAGCTCGGGAATTCCAGCACGACGGTGCGGCTGCGTGATTTGCCCTCCGGCGTTTCCTGCTTGCCGCCGCGCACCAGATAGCGTGCACCGAATTGGCCGAACGGCGCCTGATCGGCCGCCATGTAGGGCTTGTAGCCCTCCGCATCGGTCACATCGATGTGGCCGATCCAATAGCCTTTGTTGGCGGCGGCCGCGGGCGGCGCGGCTGAAAACGGCGGCTGCGGACCGTCGTAGCCCTCGACGATGAGGAAATCGATTTGCGAATGCGGCAGCCGCAGCGGCTTGGCGCGCTGATATTCGTCGGAGCGGTAGCAGGCGAGCGCCGTGGCGTAATCGGGGAATTCGCGCA
>Ga0193751_1002201_pt1 | contig 11922 bp, 22 predicted proteins | sample L1c2metaG_FD_143050 | JGI IMG/M metagenome (GOLD analysis project Ga0193751, IMG submission 143050) | Soil microbial communities from a riparian zone of the East river system, Colorado, United States - L1c2 | ecosystem: Environmental > Terrestrial > Soil > Riparian zone | place: USA: East River... | reverse complement strand
TGCACCTTTCGCGGACGCGATCTTCCACTCATGAGGCCTAACCTCTCGCTCAACGCGGACGCTCCTCGGCGGGCCTGCGGCCCGTCCTTCGTCGCGCCGGTTAGCTTGGTTCGTTATGCCTCGGAGGAACGGATTTGGAACCAGCAATAAAAGTCGCTATTGCTGCCTTAATAATTTCCTTCCTTAGCTTGATAGGCATACTTATTAATTCCGTGTTTACCGCCAAGACATACAAAAAGAATAAACGGCTCGAATTCCTCCAAAGGAGAGACCACTTATCCCAGAAGATTTCGGACTTGAACGACAGGAATACTGAAGCTCAGCTAATTTCGGCCAGGTATGCACTTGTTGCGGTTAAGAGCGCTGGGCTACTGCTGCGAAGTGAACAAGCCGAACGAAACACCGCCCTGATTGCTTCCATTGAAAAGCAGCGGGAGGGTGTGGACAAAGGAATAAGACTCTGGGATGAAAACATAGGGACGCTGCACTTCATATACAGCAATCTTACTTTAGAAGCTGATGCACCTGAGATTGAGAGAATGATAGCCCTTGTCCAAGTGGCTTCGGATGATTTGAAGAAAGCTAATGACGGTTACTCATCTGTTTTGCATATACTCGAAACTACTAGCGAATTTATGAAGACTAACTTAACTGAGATGGATGAGAAGATAAAACAGATTAATCTCGATTTTGAGAGAGCCATAGATAAACTAACGAAAAAAAAGTGGCAGCTAAGCGATACGTCCGAGGCATAACCCGGCGTTCGAGCGGACGCGCCGGTAAATGCCTTCTACTTGGCGATCGTTTGTGGCGGCGCGCCCCTCAACTGGTCCGTTAGGCATCATGAGCTCGTGGCTCCCCGAATCGTTCTTCTTCCTATCTGGGGCTGGCGTGGTGCTTCACGTTGTGTGCATGATAGCGCTACGCTACAACATTGATGCCGAGACTCCGTTGTTCGAGCAATTGTTTACCCACCCGTTTCTTGGCGGTCTGACCGACACGCCATGGCATCTCCGCGGAAGGTACTTCCTGCCTTGGGTTGCCTCGCCTGAGGATCTCACCGAATACTGGATCTTGCCGCGAGCACTCTTTTGGGGGGCGCGTCTTGGCGCAATGATTCTTGCCATTGGAGCCATCAGCTTCTTCTTGAGCGCTTTCTATTTCGCAGGGCATGATGCCTAACCTCTCGCTCAACCCGGACGCTCCTCGGCGGGCCTGCGGCCCGTCCGTCGTCGCGCCGGTTAGCTTCGTCCGTTAGGCGTCGCAAATGCCGGCATTCGTAGCCCTGCTGCGCGGCGTCAACGTCGGCAAGGCCAAGCGCGTTCCTATGGCCGAGCTGCGTGCTCTGCTCTCCAGCTTGGGCTACACGGGCGTAGCTACGCTGCTCAATAGCGGAAATGCCGTCTTCCGCGCCCCGAGGGGAACGCCGGTGAAGCACGCGGCGGACATTGCTGCGGCGATCTCCACCGAACTCAACGTTGAGGTGCCGGTCATCGTTAAGTCGGCAAGCGAACTAGCAGCCATCGTCTCCAACAATCCAATCAAAGCAACAACGGAAGAGCATTCGCGCTTTCTGGTCGCATTCGTTCAAGATACCAAAGCGCTCTCGAGTCTCGCCGCCATCGAGTCCCTGGTGGTGCCTCCAGAGCAGTTTGCTGTAGGCAAGAATGCCGCCTACCTCCTCTGCGCGGGAGGCATACTGGAGAGCAAAGCCGGGGAAGCTCTCCTCGGCAAGGTGGGCAAGTCGGCCACCACGAGAAACTGGGCAACCGTCCTCAAGCTCAAGGCTCTGGCAAGTTAAAGCGACGCCTAACCTCTCGCTCAACCCGGACGCCTCGCCGGCGGCGCTGCGCGCCATCCGCTCGGCGCCGGTTAGCTTGGTTCGTTAGGCCCCAGTAGTTTCGAGAATGTGAAATCTAGCTCTTGTTGTTGTAGCGGAGGTTACGACTGTGAAACCCTTTACCACCGTTGCCGTCGTCGTTTTCGCGCTCGTCGCGTTACTCCAACTGCTTCGCGTCACTTTGGGATGGGAAGTCAGTGTTGGTGGCGTCATCATTCCATATTGGGCGAGTCTCATCGCTTGCGTAGTCGCGGCTACGCTTGCATTCACGCTTTGGCGTGAAACGCACACATGAGCGTCCTCGCTCCAAAGAGGCATCCTTCCGTAGGGCCGGGCTGTGCCTCTGTCATTGATCTGGGGCCTAACCTCTCGCTCAACCCGGACGCCTCGCCGGCGGCGCTTACGCGCCGTCCGCTCGGCGCCGGTTAGCTTGGTTCGTTAGGCACCTGAAGGAAATCGCGTGACCGCCCTAGTGCCCATGACCGACGGCGAATTCGTGGCTTTCGCGGTGGAAGCCGTTCCGGCATACGCTGCAGACAAAGTAACGTCGGGCCAATGGACGAAAGACGAGGCACTTGAACTGTCGCGTAAGTCATTCGACAAGCTTCTCCCGCTGGGTCTCGCAACCCCTGACAACTACTTCTTCACCATTCGTGATTCCGTTGAACAGGTTAGCGTAGGAATGCTTTGGATCGCCGCTCAAGATCGAGCTGGGAGGCGAATCGCGTACGTGTACGATGTAAGTGTCAAACCAGAGCATCAGCGTAAGGGGTATGCAACCCGGGCCCTCTTGGCGCTGGAAGATAAGGTTTATTCCCTTGGGCTTTCTGGCATAGCGCTGCATGTGTTTGGCCACAATACCGTCGCGCACGCGCTTTACGTCAAGCTCGGGTATCAACCCACGAACATCAGCATGTTTAAAGCTATCGAGAGGCCAGGTGCCTAACCTCTCGCTCAACCCGGACGCTCCTCGGCGGGCCTACGGCCCGTCCGTCGTCGCGCCGGTTAGCATGGTTCGTTAGGCCTCAACTACGAGAAAATGTGATGCAACCACCTTCGACCCAAAGGAAGCGTCAGGGACACTTCGAGCGTGAGGCCAAAATTATGGGCGGCCTCATTTTGCTCTCTGTCGTAATTGCCGTTGTAGCAGCCCTATTGGGTTCCTTTCTGGGGCGCTAGCTGCCGATTATTCGCGAAGTGTCGGCAACCTCTTGTGCAGCCAAACTTTATGCTTCTTGTTCAAATTGAGCGCTGAGCGAATCCGCCGATTGACGCCTAACCTCTCGCTCAACCCGGACGCTCCTCGGCGGGCCTGCGGCCCGTCCTTCGTCGCGCCGGTTAGCTTGGTTCGTTGGGCGGCACGAGAGACATAACGGAGGCTCCAGATGATCCGAGGTAGCTGTCTCTGCGGCGGTGTGAGGTTTGAATTTCGCGCACGGCTGGTCCATTCGAGCTATGCCACTGCAGCAGATGCCGCAAGGGCACTGGGTCAGCTTACAGAGCAGGCCTGCTGGTACAGGGGGAAGATTTCCGCCTGATTGATGGAAAAGAACTGATAAAAACATTTGAGGCACCCCTCGCGGAAACTCCGCCCGCCTATAGGCAGTGCTTCTGTGGGCGCTGCGGATCTCCAGCACCAATCGGAGCGCACGGCGGTTCTTGGTTCGTGCCGGCCGGACTGCTCGATGATGATCCGAAGATCAGACCAGACAAACACATCTATGTTGAGTTCAAGGCACCATGGGACACGATCACGGACCAGCTCCCTCAAATGACCAAGCAGCAAATCCAGGCTCATCGCGCGCGGGTCTCGGCACAGAAAACTTGAGTGCCGTCCAACCCATCGCTGCAGCGGACGGGTTCGCCTTCGGCGGCATTGCCGCCTGCGGCTCACCTTCCCTCGCGTCGCTTCGCTCTGCTCGGCGCCGCTGACCTTGTTCGTTAGGCATCGGTACGAATGATTCCGCGCCATCAGTCGCCGCGCCGCGTCCGAGTCGTCGGTAGCCTGCTCGCTGCGGTGTGGCTCTGCGCCGGCTCGGTTGCGCTGGTGATCGGAGTCTTCACGCCGCGTTGGCTCCTTATGGTCGCCGGCGTGGCGGCGCTTTGGTATGGTGTTGTTTGGGTGTTCGTTGTGCGCCAAGGTCGTCAGCTCACGGCCCGCGAGGCATTGATGCCGTGGCGTATCAGGTGGCGTTCCGATGCCTAACCTCTCGCTCAACTCGGACGCTCCTCGGCGGGCCTGCGGCCCGTCCGTCGTCGCGCCGGTTAGCTTGGTTCGTTAGGCGGCACAAACACCGTGAATCGATCAATCGCGCTAGTTTGGCTGGTTGCGACGCTCGTGCCCTTCGCGTATGTCACGTACTTGATATCGGTCGTTCCAGCCCATCCAGCGTCATTCGCCCAGTCACGAGAACAGTTCGGTTGGTTTTTCCCAATGACATTCGTTGTCATTTTCGAGTGCTGGGCGCTCGTCGCGTTTTATATTCTCTACATCTTTAGAACTGATCACGTTGCTTCAAACAAGAAGGCCCTATGGGCTGCCGTAATATTCTTTGGCAACATTTTCGCAATGCCCTGGTTTTGGTACTTTTACATTTGGCGTCCAGTTACGAAGGGTAGCCCGGATGTTGCCGCCTAACCCGTCGCTGAACCCGGACGCACACCGACGGGCATTCGCCCACCGGCGCGCGCCGGTTAGCTTGTTGCGTTAGGCGTCATGATGGCATTCGCCGCACGGTCTGAATCATTTGACGCAGTCGCTGACGAGTACGCCGCCGTTCGACCTGGCTACCCCGATGAGTTGTTCGAGTTTGTCGTCCGGACAGCAGGTATCGGGCCGCAGTCGACGATCGTCGAGGTGGGTTGTGGCACTGGGCAAGCGACGCTGGGCCTTGCTAAGCGCGGCTTCAAACTTCTGTGCATTGAGCCGGGAGCAGAACTCGCGGCCAGAGCTAGGCACGTGCTTCTCTCATACCGAAACGTGGCTATCGAGGAATGTCGGTTTGAGGATTGGGACTCCGCGCATAACCAGTTCTCTCTTCTGTTTTCCGCGCAGGCTTATCATTGGATCGACCCAGTGATCGCAGTCACAAAACCCCACAAAATCCTTGAACCGAACGGTGTGGTCGCGTTGATCTGGAACATCGGTCGCCGTGATTCAAGCGCCTTGCGCGAAGCCATCGATTCTGCTTACGAGCGTTATGCGCCTGAGCTGGCTGCAAAGTCACACGAGGAGCCGGGGGAAACCGCAAGAGCAACAGTCAACCGTCTAGCGATCTCGCCGCTCTACAGAGAATTGGCCAAAGAGGCATTCCCGTGGTCGCGCAAGTATCCCGCACGTGAGTATATTCGCCTGCTAGGTACATACTCTGATCACATAGCGTTGAAGTCCGGCACACGCGACAACCTACTTGAAGCCGTTGAGTCAGTCATCCTCGAAGCTGGAGGATCCTTCGAGGTCACATATGACGCAACATGCTTTATGTTCAGGACGCGGTGCATGACGCCTAACCTCTCGCTCAACCCGGACGCTCCTCGGCGGGCCTACGGCCCGTCCGTCGTCGCGCCGGTTAGCTTGGTTCGTTAGCCATCACATGCAATCGCGCAGCCACTCTCGTTTCTTCGCACCGTTGCTCGGCGCATCGGTGACCATCGCTGTATCCGCGGTGTTGGGAACGGCTTCCTTCAACGCTCAGGCGTGGGCAATTGCAGGGTCAGGTGTGTCGTTCGCTGAAGCGTATTCTTTGGTCCCTCGCAATCTCCTCTATCTGCCGCTTTAGTTTGCAACCCCTATCGCGGCGGGAGTGTTGGGTGGTGTCGTTGCCGCAAAGTTGAGCGATGGCCGACCATACCGTGATGCGCTCATTTCGGCCCTGCTTGTGTTGTGCTGGTCCGTGATTTTGCTAGCGTCTCCCTTAAATGAGGTTCGCCTGAGCATGGCAATCGCGCTTGTGTCGTTTGCCTTGCCCGTACCTTGCGCACTAATAGGCGCTTTCCTTGTCCAGCGTCGGCCGCATGATGGCTAACCTTGCGGTCAACACGGACGCCCGCCGGCGGGGCTTCGCCCGCGCCGCGGTCGCCGGTTACCTTACTCGTTAGGTGCCACAGATGAAACGCGCGTGGCTAGCCGTAGGCGTCGTCGTTGCATGTTGCATTTCCGCGGCTGGCGGATTCTGGTTTGGTTTTCGCGAAGCATTACCCCTCGCCTTAATTGCTGATTGGCTTCCTCGTGGGGTCCTTGCTACCGAACAACTCTCTGCGCTCCGCGCTGGAAACACGCAAAACCTGGCCACAGCATTGGAGTTCAATGTCGACGATGGTTTGGTCTGGGGCTACGATTTGTTCAATCATCCTCTGCGTCCCTTGTTTGGTCCGGTGTGGGGCTTCAATGTGTATCCGGAATATGGGAAATTCGCCACGCGGCTCGCGGATTATCGAAGGCAACACCCATCCCCAATGTCGCTGGACGAACTCAAGCTCAAGCCTTTCGATAACCCCGAAGAGGAAGAGCAGTTCAGAGCCATGCTTGAATACGGCGCTAAGCTCCATGATTTCAAACTCCACGCAATGATTGAGCGCTATGCATCCAAGCCATAGTTTCGTGGCACCTAACCTCTCGCTCAACGCGGACGCTCCTCGGCGGCGCTGCGCGCCGTCCGTCGTCGCGCCGGTTAGCTTGGTTCGTTAGGCATCATGGAAATCCGCCTCCTGGCAGAGCGCCCTGAATTCGTCTCAACAGTCGCGGGCTGGCTATTCGAGCAGTTCGGGTATCTCAATCCGGGCGCTTCACGCGAAAGAGCTGAGATCCGCATCCGCGAAAGACTAAACACAACAGGCTGCCCCGTAACCTTCGTCTCTCTTGAGGAAGGCACTGTTATCGGTACAGCTAGTCTGGTCAAAAATGATCTGGAAGCGTGCCCACATCTATCGCCGTGGTTGGCTGGCCTGTTCGTTCTGCCCCTGCATCGGCGTCGCGGACACGGGGCGCAGCTTGCGTACGCCGCTGCCGATCACGCACGGCGCAGTGGAAGTGTGAAACTCCATTTGTTTACGCCAGACCATCAAGCATTTTTCGGCAAGCTCGGATGGGTTGAATTGCAAACGCTCCAACATCATCAAGTCCGTGTATCAACGATGGAGCGAGCGCTATGATGCCTAACCTCTCGCTCAACTCGGACGCTCCTCGGCGGGCCTGCGGCCCGTCCTTCGTCGCGCCGGTTAGCTTGGTTCGTTAGGCATTTACATGGCGTCAATCCGCACTGTGCTCGTGATGGCTGTACTGCTGGCGCAATCGGCAGCCGCCGAATGCCTCATTGCAGATTCAGAACGTCCCCTCATACTCCGCGGTATCGTCGAGTATCACCACGAACCTGGAGCACCCGGGGTTTCACTGGTTCTCCACCTAGAATCCCCAATATGTATACAAGGCGTGAAGTATGGTGGACAACAGTTCAAGCGAGAGGCTATCTCGTCCATACAGCTCGGAATTCCCGCACATCTCAATAAGAGTTTTCGTGACGGAGAGCACGTTGTCCTTCGCGGAAAAATTGGGGGTCCAGCAATAAATGACCCAAACGAAAATCTCACATTCGGGCTATTAGAGGTTCTGTAAATGCCTAACCTCTCGCTCAACGCGGACGCTCCTCGGCGGGCCTGCGGCCCGTCCGTCGTCGCGCCGGTTAGCTTGGTTCGTTAGAACTGCGCGATGAGAGGTCTGCGATGACTCGCATATACGTTCTAAGTGTGGTGGTTGTCGCCCTGGTTGTCGCGGCATGCCAACCTGACACGCCGCGATCCGGCGCTACTTCCAACGCTCCTCCACCCAATGTGGCGCCGGGAACATTCGTCACGATTTCCGAGATTAAGCCAGACCCTAAGATACCTCTGCGTGTTGGAGAGCACGTAAAGTTGCATGTCGTCGCTGGCTATATGCTCGAGGCCGAGACCGGCACCGTCGCATTGGTAGTACAGGCTGCAGATAACACCAACGTTGCCCAGAACATGGAAGTAATCTCTCATGGAAACGGAAAATCTGTTCTGGATGCGGAATTTACGGTTCCAGATACAAGAGCCGTACAAGTGTTCGTTCCAATTCAGGCGCAAGGACAGCAGGGTGGCACCTCCATTGTCGATTCGCGCGCGTATCGTGTCGAGAGAAAGTAGCGCAGTTCTAACCTCTCGCTCAACGCGGACGCTCCTCGGCGGGCCGGCGGCCCGTCCGTCGTCGCGCCGGTTAGCTTGGTTCGTTAGCCGTCTTCCCGACTAGATGTGAAACATGCGAAATGGCAATCACAGCAACGTCACCCTTCATGGCATGGTTTTCGGGCCTTCCGGTAACGATCGGCTTTGTCTCTTCCACGTCGCATACGAAGATGCACCTGGTGCGCTCGATTTCCACTCCCTGGTATGGGAGACTCGCGCGGAAGGCGACTGGCGCGCGAAGTCAACGATCTCGCGGAGTGACTTTCAAGGTTCGCATAAACATCGGCGCTGGGTCAGCGAGTTGCACAGCATCGACCCCAAAGAAGGCTCCGCTATCATTCAGGTCGGCGAGGCCGACCGCCCTGAATCGGAAAACTCGTTCACGGTGCTGTATTCATGGCGCCGCTGGAATGTCGCAACAAACATTGAGATCGAGCGGCTCCAAGACTGCGAAAGTCCCTTTAATCCCTATCGGCCTGAGGAAAGTGAAGACGGCTAACATCTCGCTCAACCGGACCGCTCGCCGGCGGCGCTTACGCGCCGTCCGCTCGCGGCCGGTTAGCTTGGTTCGTTAGGCACCACTGTCCGAACTCCCGATGGCTAAGCGTCGGCGCCAACGTAGCCCCAGCTCGCTTGCCGTCGGTCGCGTGGTTTGACCGCGAACAGTGGCACCAGTTATGCGAAGTTGCGGCCGATCGGTCGAAGCTCGACGACACATTCGAAGAATGGGAAGCGGATGCTCGTCAGGCTCTCGCCAATCTCAAGTCACTTGGCGTCGACGCCGAACCGTTCGAGGTCCATGTCGCCGATCTCTTGCAGTGGTGTCGAGCGCAAGTTGCCTGTTGATGGTGCGTCCCGCGCGGAGTATGTTTCATTCATGCTCAAGCGCAACCGCAGCGGTGCCTAACCTCTCGCTCAACCCGGACGCTCCTCGGCGGGCCTGCGGCCCGTCCTTCGTCGCGCCGGTTAGCTTGGTTCGTTAGGCCGCACAAAGGCCTATGAACTACCGTATTCATCCCGACGCGGCTAAGCGCATCAGCAGTGCCATTACTGCTGCGAAGGCGATCGTCCGCCTCGATCTATATCCTGCGCACAAGCGCGAATTGCTTTCAATCTGCATCTGGAAGATCACCGAAGCAGCGCCAATGTCAAAGTATCAGACCCGTTATCGTTCTCGGGCAACCGAATCCGCTTCAGAAAGCGAACTGGCTCATGACCACGTGTATCAGCGGAAATCGCTTATCGATGCGATGATCAACGACCCTGACTCCGTCGATCAAGTTCTTCGAAGCGCAGTGGCTTGCGTTGTAACTCGCTCTGAGCATGACGCACTCACGCGTATTAGCCGAGAGTTTCCAGACTTGGACGGCTGGGAACGATACAAACGCGCGGGCATTGAGATTGTTGACTATGAAGCATTAAGTGGTGCGGCCTAACCTCTCGCTCAACCCGGACCGCTCGCCGGCGGCGCTGGCGCGCCGTCCGCTCGCGGCCGGTTAGCTTGGTTCGTTAGGCTTCACATGTGGCGCGGGATTGTTGCAGTTCTACTGCTCGTTGCCGGTGGCACGAGCATGGCCGAAGAGCGTTGGGCTACTGCTGTAGCGAAGAATGGTGAACGGCAAATAGTCTTTCGCTACGTCGTCGGCTTCGCAAATGGCTTTGATCGCGCGACTCAACCAGACCGCATAATCATTCAATGGAAATACCAGTCCGAGTCGGGCATGCCTTCCCTGCAGAGCGACAACGGATGGAACAGCTCGAAGACTTGCTCACGCCAAAAGTAGAGGCCGGTGGGTACTCGACGTTAGCACTGGTATCAACTGGCGAGAACTTGAGAGAGTGGATTTACTACACAACCGCAGAGGCCGGTTACATGGCGCGCCTAAACGACGCTTTGCGCGGGCAGCCTCAGTTCCCCATCGAGGTCATCCGAGGCCACGATCCCGCATGGTCCACGTACGAGACATTTCGTGGCAACGTGAAGAAGTGAAGCCTAACCTCTCGCTCAACGCGGACGCTCCTCGGCGGGCCTGTGGCCCGTCCGTCGTCGCGCCGGTTAGCTTTGTTCGTTAGGCATCTTGTAACCTGTAACGCAGCGGGTTACAATATGCACGATGATTCGAAGTTTCAAGCACAAGGGCTTGGCGCGGTTCTTTAAGACCGGATCGAAATCCGGGATTCAGTCTCAGCATGCCGAGCGATTGCGTTTGATCTTGGGCCGGCTGAACGCAGCTGCGATCCCTGAAGATATGGGACTTCCGGGGCTCCGGCTTCATCCACTCAAAGGCAGCCGAAAGGGCACTTGGGCTGTCTGGGTCAGCGGTAATTGGCGTGTCACGTTCAAATTTGAAGGAGCCGACGCCGCGGTTGTCGACTACGAGGACTATCACTGAGAGAAACTTACCATGCGTATGCACAATCCTCCTCATCCAGGCGAAATTCTCAAGTTGCTGTGTCTTGAGCCGCTCGGGCTTACGGTCACTGAGGCAGCAGAGGCACTTGGGGTAAGCCGCAAGACCCTTTCTTCGATTTTGAATGGCCGCGCGGGAATTAGCCCAGAAATGGCCGTACGGCTGTCGATCGCATTTGATACTACGGCTGAGAGTTGGCTAAATCAGCAGACGCAATTCGATCTTTGGCATGCGGAGCAACGGCGCAAGAAGCTGAACGTCACGCGTCTTGCCGCCTAAGATGCCTAACCTCTCGCTGAACCTGGACGCTCCTCGGCGGCGCTGCGCGCCGTCCGTCATCGCGCCGGTTAGCTTGGTTCGTTAGAGCGCTCACACGCAGAGCCATGGTCTAGGCTTAAGTACAGCCTCTTGATTGCGTTAAGTGCTACGCTCTTGCACGTTTCGAGGAGGCTCTATGAAACTCACGGTCGTCACATTGGCACTTGCAGCGCTTACCTGGTGTGGCTCAACGATTTCAGCAGCGAATATCATCATCAACCCCACGAGTGATGGGTCGCTGTACACATGTGCCACTTGCAACGTCGTGTCTGACGGTGCGTACGTTTTTACCTTCGACTACATCCAGGGGGAGGTAAAGTTCTCGTCAGCCGCGATTAGCGGAGCGATCACTCAGGCATTCTTTACTCTAAACCCATATGGCTTACCCCTATTCGGGCCTAATGTCGACGTTTATGGGTACGGCACAAGTATCGGTCAACTCGATGTGACCGATGCGAACGCGGGGACATTCCTCGGAACGCTTGTTCTTCCTGCGAATCTCGGCTTCGGCCAAGACGCGTTTTTTGATGTGACCGCATTTGTGGCAAATACGCAGGCGCCCTTTCTTGCGTTTAATTTGCGCTCCACGGGGCCCGATGTATTCAGCTCGTTGGAGTACAACTATGGTCATCCTTCGCAGCTCCTCATCGCGACCGCCGTACCAGAGCCAGCATCGACCGCCCTATTGCTCATCGGCCTTTTTGCCATCGGAGCTATCGCGCGAGCCCATTCCAATAATCGAGAAAGACAGAGTCCCGTAGCGTTCTAGCCCCTTTCTTTGGCCCGCGTGAGCGCTCTAACCTCTCGCTCAACCCGGACCGCTCGCCGGCGGCGCTGGCGCGCCGTCCGCTCGCGGCCGGTTAGCTTGGTTCGTTAGGCGTCAGCAAATGAACGATGGCAGCCACGCTCTCCTGCGGACTTGGCTTTTCGGCCCAGGCGCGGACCGTGCTGTGCATGAAGCCATGTCGGCGAGCCGCGCGGACGTCTTGATCCAGGATCTCGAAGACTTCACTCCACCGCAGCGTCGTGATGAAGCACGCGCCTTGGCTGCAGGACTGTTCGCTCGTTGGCGTGCAGTCGGTGCTCGGGTATGCGTGCGCATCAATTCATTGCACGAAGACGGGCCGCTGGATCTCTCGTGAGATCGGAAGA
>Ga0193751_1002200_pt1 | contig 11923 bp, 9 predicted proteins | sample L1c2metaG_FD_143050 | JGI IMG/M metagenome (GOLD analysis project Ga0193751, IMG submission 143050) | Soil microbial communities from a riparian zone of the East river system, Colorado, United States - L1c2 | ecosystem: Environmental > Terrestrial > Soil > Riparian zone | place: USA: East River... | reverse complement strand
AATCCTCCGATAAGTGCGTTGGGATGGGTTGCCGGCCGAACGAAGAGGACGGCTAATTATTGTAATACGGGCGTGACCTTGCGTTCACCGAAACCCGCTTCTTTCGCTATACTAAGTGAGTATGCCAATCCTCCAAAACATCGCCGCCATCGCCAAAGGGATGTCCATCACCTTCATGGAGATGTTTCAGCCCACTACGGTGGAGAACTATCCCGACGGCCCCGGCCCGCTCCGGGGAGCGAAGTTTCAGGAACGTTATCGGGGCATGCACGTACTGCAGCGCGATGAGAATGGCCTGGAAAAGTGCGTTGCCTGCTTCCTGTGCGCGGCGAACTGTCCGGCGAACTGTATTTACATTGAGGCGGCTGAGAACACGGCTGAGCACCGGGTAAGCGGCGCCGAGCGCTACGCCAAGGTTTACAACATTGACTACAACCGCTGCATTTTTTGCGGATACTGCGTGGAAGCGTGCCCCACTGACGCCATCACCCACGGTCACGGATTCGAGCTGGCAAGCTTCAACGCGACCAATTTGGTGTACCGCAAAGAGCAGATGCTGGCCACCAAGCCGGCGCATTTGGGAGCAAATCCGGTGTTCAATGCCGCGGATGTGGCGGGTGGGGCACCCGCAGACGTCGCTCCAGGAGAGTAAGAGTTCACTAGCTTTCGCGAGAGGATGACGCCGGTCCGCAACTGGGCCGGCGTTCGTGTATCAAGAGCAGTCGTGCGTCGTTGATCGTTGGCCAGACCACCGAATTCGCGCCTCGGATTTTGCCAACGACGAACGACCAAGGACCAACGACGATTTCCTGATGTCTGATTTTCTCCAAACCGTGCGCGAACGCGTCGTCATTTACGACGGGGCGATGGGGACTAACATCCAGACGCGCAATCCTACCCTGGACGATTACTGGGGTAAGGAAAACTGCAGCGAAGTTCTGGTGCTGAGCCGTCCTGACATCATTCGCGATATTCATGCGGACTTTTTTCGCGTGGGCTGCGACGTGGTTGAGACAAACACATTCGGCGCAACCCGCACGGTGCTTACCGAATTCGGACTGCACGACCGGGTTGCGGAAATCAATCTTGCGGCAGTCAAGCTGGCGAAAGAAGTTGCGCAACAGTTTTCCACCAGCGCCAGGCCTCGATTCGTCGCGGGCTCGATGGGGCCGACCACCAAGCTGCCGTCTCTCGGGCACATCAGTTTTGACGACATGGTCACCGCATATGAGGAGCAAGCAACGGCGCTGATTGAAGGCGGCGTCGACGTCCTACTCGTCGAGACGGCGCAGGATTTACTGCAAGCAAAGATTGCCACGATTGGCGTGCTTGAGGCGATGCGTAAGGCGGGAAAGCGCCTGCCGCTGCAAGTTCAGGTCACGCTGCAGGAATCTGGAACGATGCTCCTTGGCACGGAGATCGGCGCCGCGCTCACCGCGCTTGAGCCGCTCGACCTGGACATTATCGGAATGAACTGCGCCACCGGTCCGGCGGAGATGAACGATGCCGTCCGCTATCTGGGAGCGAATTCGACTAAGGATATTTCGGTTCTGCCGAATGCAGGCCTTCCCCAAAACGAAGGCGGACATGCGGTTTACAAACTCACGCCCGCCGAACTTGCTCAGTATCACAAACACTTCGTCCAGGATTATGGCGTCCGCATTGTCGGCGGATGCTGCGGGACCACGCCCATACATCTGAAAGCCGTTGTGGATGCGGTCTCAGGCATCGAGCCGGCGAAGAGAGACGTCAAGCCTATCGCTGCGGCTTCGAGTGCCTACACTTCTGTCCCGCTCGATCTTGATCCCAAGCCGCTGATCGTCGCCGAAGAAATGAACACCACGACCCGCGTGGAGCATTTCAAGAATCTAGTACGTGGGAAGAAGTATGACGACATTCTGGCATTGGCCAAAAAGTTGGTGAACGAAGGCTCGCACATGCTTGATCTGTGCTGCGCCATCGTCGGCGAAGACGAGAAGGACTACATCAGGTCAATTCTTGAGCGTATTGCCACCCGTGTCCCGGCCCCAATCTTGGTGGATTCAACCGAAGCCGACGTTGTAGAAGAGGCGCTGAAACGTATTCCCGGCAAAGCGATCATCAATTCCATCAATCTGGAAGACGGCGAGAAGCGGACATCGAAAGTCCTGCCTATGGCTAAGCGCTATGGCGCAGCGGTCATTGCGCTCACCATTGACGAAGACGGTATGGCGCTAACGGCGGAAAAAAAGGCCGCCATCGCGCACCGCATCTTTGATCTGGCGGTGAATAAGTACGGTATTCGCCCCGCAGATTTGATTTTTGATGCGCTCACTCTGCCGATTTCAACCGGACAGGACGAGTATCGAAGCGCCGGAATCGAGACTTTGAACGCCCTGAAGCTGATCAAGAAAGAGCTTCCAGAAGTTAAAACTATTCTCGGTGTCAGCAATATTTCGTTTGGCTTGGACGTGTATTCCCGTCGGGTGCTGAACAGCGTTTTCATGCATGAAGCGGTAAATCACGGCCTCGACATGGCCATTGTCAATTACACCAAAATCTGCCCGCTATACAAGATTCCTCAAGAAGAGGTTGAACTTGCACGCAAGTTGATTTTCCGCGATGAATCTGCCGGCGATCCCTTGCAAATTTATATGCAGCACTTCGCAGGCAGCAAGGGGAAGACGCAGGGCGAGAGCACGGCGCACGTTGAAACGCTTTCAATAGAGGACAAACTCAAGTACGCGATCATCAACGGAGAAAAGTCCGTCGGCGAGGGCGCGCATAAGAAGTCTCTCGAAGTCTTGCTCGAAGAAGCTCTGCAGCAGTATTCGCCGCTTGAACTTATCAACACCGTGCTGCTCGATGGCATGAAGACGGTTGGCGATCTTTTCGGTGCGCGCAAGATGCAATTGCCGTCGGTACTTGATTCGGCTGGAGTGATGAAGCAGGCGGTAGTGTACCTCGAGCCAAAAATGGAGAAGAAGTCCGGCGCATCGCAGAAGGGCACGATGGTGATTGCCACGGTGAAGGGAGATGTACACGACATTGGCAAGAATCTGGTGGACATTATTCTTTCCAACAATGGATACCGCGTGGTCAATCTCGGTATCAAGCAGCCGGGCGACGCGATTATCAAAGCGGCGCAGGAGCACCATGCCGACGCAATCGGCCTGAGCGGACTGCTGGTCAAGTCCACGCTGGAGATGAAATACGTCATTCAGGACCTCGAGCGCCAGAAACTGGAGTTTCCGGTGATCTGCGGCGGCGCAGCGCTGACTCGGAAGTATGTGGAAGACGATTTGCGGCGCGAATATTCGAATGCGGTCTTCTACGCCGACGATGCCTTCGGCGGACTGCATATTATGGAAGACCTCATATCCCCGAACGGCCGTCGCAAGGCGCGAATCCAGGAAGGCCGGACGGTGAAGGAGTACGCCAAGGCGGTCGCCGTCGATGAAGAAACCGGGCCAGTGTTTGCCGAGCGCAGCGCCGTGGTCAGCGATGCGTCAAATATTCCCACACCACCATTTTGGGGCGTGCGAGTGAAGAAGGACTACGACCTGAGCGAACTCTTCCCCTACATCAACGAGACGGCATTGTTTAAGAACCAGTGGCAGTTGAAGACTGCATCGCAGGAAGACTACGCAAGGTTGGTCGAACAAAAGTTTCGCCCGATTAAGAAAGAGCTGGAAAACGAAATCATCGCGAGTGGATGGTTTGAACCAAAAGTGGTCTGGGGATATTTCCCGGCGCAGGGCGACGGGAATGATGTGGTGGTGTACGAGATCCCGCCTGCTCACCGCACGGGCGAGGCCGCCCGTGCCTCTATCGAACTATTGCGCTTTACTTTCCCGCGCCAGCGTGAAGGACGTCGCCTCTGCATCTCTGACTTCTTTGCCCCGAAGGCTTCCGGCAAGATGGATGTGATTGGGCTCTCCCTGGTTACGATTGGCGCGAGAGCGTCGGTAGAAACGCAAAAGCTGTTCGAAGCCGGAGAGTACACGAAATATCTCTACCTGCACGGGCTGAGCGTAGAGACCGCCGAGGCGCTAGCTGAATATCATCACAAACTGATGCGGCAGCAACTCGGCATTGCTGCAGGCGATTCGCCGAGCATTCGCGACCTGTTCCATCAGAAGTATCGAGGGTCGCGATTTAGCTTCGGTTATCCGGCCTGCCCCAACCTGGAAGACCAGACCAAGTTGTTCGCGCTGCTGCGTCCGGAAGAGAATGTTGGCGTGCGTCTGACGTCAGGATTTCTGCTGGAGCCAGAGCAGAGCACGTCCGCGATTGTGGTGCATCATCCCGCCGCGAAGTATTTCGTGGCTTAACGTTTCCAACCCCGGCTCCCGCAAACGCATCTTCGTTTCATGATCCGCAAAATGAAATCTGGCGAATACCGGCTGTACTCGCGCAAGAAAGATACGAAGACTGGGAAACGGAAGAACCTGGGGACGTTTTCATCGCTGGCTGCGGCACAGAAGCACGAGCGGGCGGTGCAGTTCTTTAAGAAACGCTAAATCGGAATCAGCTCAACTCACTGCCAGGGATTGAAAACGTCAACTCCTGTGACATTGGAATGACTGCTGTCACGGGTTACTAGTGTTAGGTTGGAGTGCAAAGCGGTTGCGGCCAGCAGGCCGTCGATGACCGGCAGTGGAGACCTCTTCGCAGCCTTACTTCGTGCGAGTCGCCCCCATCGATCCGCAACTGCGAGATCGATGGGCAAGATGCGTCCGGAGAAGCGCACTACCCAATCATGATCGAGCCACGATTCCAGTGACGCGCGACGGCGGCCATCCGGAAGCGGGGTTATTCCTTTCCGGATTTGGCCCAGGGTCAAGACGCTGATCTAGAGCAGCGATTCATCGGTAGATTCGACCCATTGCACAACCTCGGAGTAAGGTTTGGGTCTGACGATCTCGGACAGAACATTGGTGTCGAGCAGAAAGCCACTAAAAACTCGATCAGGCTCTTCGGCTGACGGCTCCGGGCGATGAGCTGTTCGAACTGTTCGACCGGAACGACGACCACCGCTTCTTTCCCCGCCTTGGCCACGTACTGCGGGCCTTCGGCGCGGGCACGGCGAAAGAGTTCGCCGAACTGGACTTTTGCGGTTTGCAGTTGCCAGGCTGGAGCTTTGGATCGGGGTGATAACGATGTCTTTTTCATAGACTAGTCAGTAGTACAGCATGCCAGACTGCGTAAGCAGCGAAGTATTATCCGTTCGCCAGTTCTTTCGCCCGCTGTGCCGCCTTCACTACGGCTTTAATCAGCGTCACCCGCAGCTTGCCTTCCTCGAGCTCCATGATGCCGTCAATGGTGCATCCGGCAGGCGTTGTCACAGCGTCTTTGAGCAGTGCTGGGTGGTCGCCGGTTTCGAGCACCACGGTTGCGGCGCCCAGGGTTGTCTGCGCGGCCAACAGAGTAGCTATATCGCGAGGCAGGCCAACTTTCACTCCGGCTTCGGCCAGCGATTCCAAAATGATGTAAATATAGGCGGGGCCGCTGGCGGAAAGGCCGGTGACCGCGTCCATATGCTTTTCGTCCACCACCACTGTCCTGCCGACAGCGTTGAACAATGCAGACGCGGTTTCTACATGCTCGGCTTGCGCGAATTGTCCTTTGCAAAGCGCAGTCATTCCCTGTCCGAGGACGCAAGGAGTATTCGGCATCGCACGCACCACGGGAACTTTCTTGCCTAACGCGCCCTCGATCTGACTAGTGTGGACGGACGCAGCGACGGAAATGACTAGTTGCTTCGCGGAAACTTTCGCCCGAATTTGCTCCATCAATTCCTGGACTACCTGCGGCTTCACACAGACGAAGATCACGTCCGCGCCTTTGACCGCGGCCAGATTGTCGGTGGTCACCGCGAGTCCGAGTTTGCGGGACAAATCCTGCACCCGAGATTCATGCGCAACCGTAGCGTGTACCCGCTGCGGCGCGAGTTGGTGTTTCTCAATCAGCGCCTTCACCAGGATGCTTCCCATCTTTCCGGCTCCCAGCACGGCAATGCGGCTCTTCGAGAAATCAAATTGCATCTTTCCGCCTCCGGTATGCGGTCACCATGGAGTAAATCCTCCCCAGCCCAGACGGTCGCTGGCAGCCCGCATATCCACCTGTCGAGTGAAATTCGAAGATATCACAGTCGGCTGAAGCGCTAGGGAGTGACGGTCAAACCTACCTGAGTGCTTGTGGGTGACGGTACCTGAAGTCGCGGTTACAGTGATGTGGGACGGTTGATACGGCCCGTGCATTACACTCTTTATCTATCTATAGACTGGTGGGCATCTATGGACTGGCAGGCGTTTTGGCTGACAATTCGGCTGGCGACGGTCGTGACCGCCATTCTTGTCACGTTGGGACTCCCGCTCGCTTACTGGATCGCGTTCTCTCGCTGGCGGTGGAAATTCCTGATTGACGCGATTGTGGCGCTGCCGATTGTTCTGCCTCCTACGGTGCTTGGGTTCTACGTGCTGATCGCGCTGGGACGGCGCAGCCCTTTCGGACGCTGGTGGCAGTCCATGACCGGACACACGCTGGCGTTCACCTTCAGCGGACTGGTCATCGGATCGGTGCTATACAGCTTGCCATTCGCCGTGCAGCCATTCGCCGCTTCCCTTTCCGCTGTGGATTCGCGGCTGCTGGCGGCTTCGTCGGTGCTTGGCGTCTCCAAGTTTCAGACGTTCTGGCGAGTGATGGTGCCGCTGTCGGTCTCCGGCCTGGTGACCGGAGTCGCGTTGAGCTTCGCGCACACCATGGGAGAATTCGGGGTCGTACTCATGGTCGGAGGCAATATTCCCGGCATCACGCGCACGCTGTCCATCAACATCTTCGACCAGGTGCAAGACCTGAACTATTCCGCGGCGAATACGACCGCGTTGGTGCTAGTTGTAATTGCGTTCGTCCTGCTGTCGTTGATTTACTCACTAAACCGGAATTTGTGGAAGATATGGCCACGGCTGTAGAGAACACCAAATCAGTGCCCGCGCAGAAGGAGATGGCGGCGGGCGCTCTCGACGTTCGTATCCGCAAGGCATTCGCTGGCGGTTTCGAGTTGGACGTTGCCTTTGCCCTGCGCCATGGAATCACAATTCTGTTTGGAGCCTCAGGAGCCGGGAAAACTACACTGCTCGACTGCATCGCCGGGCTAACTATGCCTGATTCGGGACGAGTCGCGATTGGCGACCGAGTACTATTCGATTCGGAGCGCCGCATCATTGTTGCTGTCAGAAGCAGAAACATTGGCTACGTCTTTCAAGACCTTGCGCTGTTTCCGCACTTGAATGTGGAGTCCAATGTTGCTTACGGCTTGGCGGGAATCGATCCGCAGGAACGTGAGCTGCGGGTCGGCAAAGCCCTTGACACCCTGGGAATTGCAGCACTGCGCAAGCGTCGTCCAGCGCAAGTTTCCGGTGGAGAGCGCCAGCGGGTTGCCCTGGCCCGGGCGCTGGTTACCGAGCCTTCCCTTCTGTTGCTCGACGAGCCGCTGGCGGCGCTTGATTTGCCGGTTCGTATGAAAATCGCTGATGACCTGCGCCGTTTGATCCAGAATTTACCCATCCCGGTTCTCTACGTCACTCACAGTCGCGATGAGGTCTTCATGCTGGGCGAAAGGTTGCTGGTTCTCGAACGCGGCAAGGTGATTTCAGAGGGAACGCCGCATGAAGTATTGTCGGCGCCGCGAGGCGAAACTGTGGCTCAGCTTGCCGGGTTTGAAAATATTTTTGACGCGCAAGTCATGTCTGTCCACGAAGACCGCGGCACCATGACTTGCCGCGTCGGATCGGCACGGTTCGAGTCGGCGCAAGTTGAGCTCGAGACCCCGTTGGTTAGGGCCGAGCCGGGCGGCAACCTGCGCGTCGGAATCAGTGCTGGAGATGTTTTGTTAGCCACGTCAGCTCCGGTAGGATTGAGCGCCCGCAACATTCTGCCAGGCAAGTTGCTCTCTCTTTCCCAAAGAGACGCCACCATCGTCGCCCGCGTGGACTGCGGAGTCGAGCTTTCCGTCCATCTGACGCTAGGCGCGCGCGATTCGCTTGAACTTGCACCGGGGCGGCAGGTTTGGGTGATTGTAAAGACGCACTCGTGTCACTTGCTGGCGGGATGAATCAAGCGCTAGAAATGACAGCGGGAGAGTGTTATTCATCGAGCCGAGGGCGCGCCTGGTGTACTCGTCCCCTGTTTGGCGGCTTTGCGGAACCATCGGGCAGCCTCAGCGTTATCCCGTGGTACTCCCTTGCCTTCGGAATACATATGGCCCAGGGCATCTTGAGCGTCCGCATAGCCCTGGTCGGCGGCTTTGCGGCTCCAATAGAGAGCGTGGGAGGAGTCCTGCGGCACTCCCTTACCTTCGTGATACATGAAGCCGAGACCGTACTGAGCTTTCGCGTTTCCCTGGTCGGCGGCTTCGCGGTACCATCGGGCGGCCTCAGCGTAGTCCTGCGGCACTCCTTGACCGTAGTAATACAGTCGGGCAAGATCGGACTGAGCGTTAACGTCTCCCCGCTCTGCTCGGCACACGGTAGGTCTTTGAGCGTTCAGCGAGTTTTTGATCGCTGGCCCTCACCTTCACAGGCTGCCAAGTGATCGCAGCCCCACAGATCAGGGCCGCACAGCTAACGGGTACCGCAAGCCTCCAAAGCGATTTCGTTCCACTAGTCGCCGACATAACTCCCAAGCCATGATTGTCTTGCCAGATGTCGGCCAACTCGGAACTGACCTATTTTGCGGAGTGAAATATTTGTTTAGTATGTCGCAGCAGGGTTGTAAACCTCTCCTGCTGCGACGCGATCTAACAATGGATCTGGTATTTGGTATCAAAGGGTCCGGAAAAATCCCTGTCCGTAACCGCTGGGCAAAACGAAAGGTGAATATGGCCGTCTCTCGGTCAAACATCGCTAATCACACTTGCTCGACTCGCAGCGGGACGAAATCGCTTCCGGCCTTCAGCCTAGCCTGCCTGTGCCTACAAGGCGTATTTGGCCCGGCAGTAGCGCAAGGCAAGAATGTGCCTTTCCCGGAGACTCACATTTCATCGCAAGCGACCAAGTCGGTGGCAGCTCGTCTTGCCGCTCAAAATGCTCTGTTCAAGGAGCAGTACGACGATGACATGAGGGCTTCTCCAGAGAGCGAGACTGCTAGGGGAGACTACCGAGATAACGCACTGCTGGATGACTACTCTTTGGCGGCCAGTGTGAAGCGAAACGCCGTCGATCGCGCGTATCTTGCGAAGCTCGAAGCCATTTCTACAGAGGGATTTCCCGAGCAGGACCGGCTCTCACACGATCTCCTACTGCACGTTCTGGACAACCGCATTGCGGACTACGAGCTGAAGAATTATGAGATGCCCATCTCGCAAATGCAGGGCATCCATAACCATCTGGCGGATCTTCCTAACTCGGTACCGCTCGATACTGTTAAGCATTACGAGGATTACATTGCACGTCTCCGCCGAATCCCTCGTGCTTTCGAGCAAACGATCGAGGTGCTGCGCCAAGCAGAAAAAGACGGATTAATACCGTCCCGGATTCTGCTTGAACAGATTCCAGCCCAATGCGAAGGCACTGTTGCCGAAAATCCATTTTTGGCGCCGACGAAAAAGTTTCCCGCTTCAATCCCTGCGGAGGACCAGAAGCGCTTGACGGAAGAGATCGTGCAGGTGGTGAACGCGGAAGTGTTGCCCGCTTATCGCCGCTTCGCGGAGTTGATCGCGAAGGACTACGCCCCGCGTGGCCGCACCACAATTGGGTTGAACAGCTTGCCGGAGGGTGCTCGCCGATACCAGCAAGCGATCCGAGAGCAAACCACCACGGATATGTCTCCGGCGGAAATTCATGCGCTCGGACTTCGAGAAGTCGAGCGAATCAATGGCCTGCTCACCAATCTTGCTATCAAAGCAGGATACAAAGACCTGAGTGGTTTCCGCTCAGCGCTCAATAGTGATCCGAAGTACATCCCGAAATCTCCGGATCACATCGTCGAGGATTTCCGCCGTTACGTTGACCAAATGCAGCGCCGCCTGCCCGAACTCTTTGGAGTCTTTCCGAAAACTCCGCTGACAGTTGAAGCTGCGCCTGCCTCCCAACCGAATAATCCCACTCACTATGTTTTTGGCACTCCGGATGGCACTCGGCCAGCTCGCATCGTGGTTGCGACTTCCAACTCTGCGCATCGAAAGCTGCTCAGCGACGAGACTCAGGCCTACCACGAAGGCATCCCCGGCCATCACCTGCAGATGTCCATCCAGCAGCGGCTTACCGGCCTACCGGAGTTTCGTCTTCACGTCGTCAACAATTCATACGCCGAAGGCTGGGCGGTTTATGCGGAGGCGCTTGGAAAGGAAATCGGACTTTTTCAGGATCCGGCCTCAGATTATGCAACTTGGAGCTAATGCGTGCAGTTCGCCTGGTTGTTGACACCGGAATCCACTCTCAAGGCTGGACCCGCGAACAGGCAGTGGCCTACTTCCGCGAAAATGGCGCCGCGGATGAGCCTACCATCCAGGCCGAAATTGACCGGTATATTGCATGGCCGGCTCAAGCCCTCAGCTACAAGATCGGTCAGCTCAAGATTCTCGATCTCCGCGATCGCGCGAGGCAGCAGCTTGGTCTCCACTTCGACATAAGGGCCTTTCATGACGAAATCCTCAGTGGAGGAAGCCTGCCGCTCGACATGCTCGAAGCCCGCGTCAATAAATGGATTGGAAGTCAACTTCCGACTGGCGCTGCTAGATGAAGGTACCGACACTCCACATAAACAAGCTTTTCGTGCATTTGACTCTAGGAGCGCGGCCCGCTCGCACTCGCCCCCCGTCGCCGGGTTTGGGTGATTGTGAAGACGCAACAAAAGATTTCTACACAGACGGTAGCGATCGGCGTTCATGTTACCCTTGGAATCCCAATGAGCCAAAGCCAATGCCTATGACCCGAAGCCAGCAACCTGCATTGAGACTCTTTGCCGTCGGGATGATCGGCCTCGGCATCCTCGCTCTGGTCTATGGCGATTTCGCGATGGTATGGCAGCCGGTCGCTCCCTGGATTCCAGGCCGGACGGTTCTCGCCTATGCTTCGGGCGTCATCATGCTGTTGGGGGGTATTGGACTACTGGTAAGAGCTACTGCGGCATGGTCGATCCGTCTCCTGTTCCCATATCTCATCGTCTGGGCCCTGCTGAAAGTGCCTGCTCTGTTTGTGGCGCCGGGGATGGAAGCTGTCTGGCTCGGCATTGGCGAGCTCACTGTGCTTCTGGCTGGAGGATGGGTTCTGTTTGCCAGGCTGGGCGGGCTGCGAGAAGGATCGCCATTGTCATTCGCCACAGGCGAGAAGGGTGTCCGCATGGCGCGGGTGCTCTTTGCGGTTTCTCTCATACCGATCGGGCTCTCGCATATTGTCTACGTGCAGCCGACGGCTGACTTGGTACCGTCGTGGCTTCCTTATCGTATTGGCTGGGCATACCTGACCGGCGCCGGGCAGATCGCGTGCGGTCTCGGCGTGCTGTTCTCGATCTTTCCGCGGGTGGCCGCATGGGCAGAGGCGGGAATGATATCCCTATTTACGCTTCTCGTTTGGGCTCCGAAGATCCTGGCCGCCCCGCACACCCGGCTGAATTGGACTGCCTTCTTCATCTCATGGGCGATCGCGCCTGCGGCGTGGGTCGTAGCGCAAAATATCGCCCCGTAGGTGCAAGTCAAGGTCAATGTGTGACCGCAGATCCTAGCGACTTGTCGTTTCTCCCGGACAAATTGCTCTCTTTCCCAAAGAGAAGCCATCATCGTCGCCCGCCTGGACTGCGGAGTCGAGTTGTCCGTCCAGGGCGCACGTTATTCGCTCGAACTCGTGCCTGGGCGACAGGTTTGGGTGATGGTGAAGACGCATTCTTGTCATCTGCTGGCCGGCTAGCCGCAGAGTTTCGAGGATGGCGTCGGCTCAACGCTCAG
>Ga0193751_1002199_pt1 | contig 11925 bp, 7 predicted proteins | sample L1c2metaG_FD_143050 | JGI IMG/M metagenome (GOLD analysis project Ga0193751, IMG submission 143050) | Soil microbial communities from a riparian zone of the East river system, Colorado, United States - L1c2 | ecosystem: Environmental > Terrestrial > Soil > Riparian zone | place: USA: East River... | reverse complement strand
GTAAATCCAGGTAATCGAAAAACTGGATAAGATCGTCATGATAAGATCGAACGGTATAGGCGGAATACCTTTTTTGATACTTCAGGTAATCAGTGAAGGTTTGGATTGCTGATTGGTTTGATACAGGCATACTACACATTCAAAGGTTACGCATTGGAATAAAAAAGATAGCTACAAAGCTATTAAACTTTGCAGCTATCTCTAAAAATATATCAAGGCCTTATCAGCTCTCAATTTTTCCGCTGGCGATCTTCTGCTTATAGACGGCTTTCAGAACCTGATTGCGGCGTCTTACAGACGGCTTTATAAAGCTCTGCCGCTCACGCAACTGGAGCAATATCTTCGACTTCTCAAATTTCTTTTTATATTTTTTGAGTGCTTTGTCTATGTTTTCGCAATCCTTTGAATCAATAATCAGCATATTTTTTATACCTCCTCAGGTAATTTTTTAAGGAGAGCAAAGATAAGGGTAAAATCGGAAATCGCGATTTGGAATTTGGAGTTTTGAATTTGTCCGAATGGACTCCTTTGGAGAGCTTTGCTACATGTTTACAGGAATTATTGAAACAATGGGAATAGTAAAAGATATAGTCGTCAATGGCAGCAACAGAACTTTCTGGATTGAATCAAATATCTCCCGCAAATTAAGTATTGATCAAAGTGTCAGTCACAACGGAGTATGCCTGACTGTAGAAGAAATAAAAGAAAATGCTCACCGTGTTACAGCTATCCGGGAAACTCTCAACAAATCTAATTTGGGTAATTTAAAAATGGGTGACCTGGTAAACCTGGAACAAAGTCTGACACTAAATTCTCGGTTGGACGGACATTTTGTACAGGGACATGTTGATACCCCCGCAACGTGTACTAAAAAGACGGAAAAACAGGGAAGCTGGGAATATGAATTTAGCTTTCCCAAAAAGTTTTCTGAGTTGATCATTGAAAAAGGATCCATCAGTATTAATGGAATAAGCCTGACCGCCTTTGATGTAAAGAAGAAAAGTTTTAAAATTGCCATCATCCCATACACTTATGAACATACGAACATTAAGACGGTAAAAAAGTCAGATCCCGTGAATCTTGAATTTGATATGATAGGAAAGTATATGCTTAGAAAATTATCTTTGAAGGAATAATTGCTCCGTAAATCCAATCTGGTTCGAAAACTATATGACCCAACTATCTGCAAACAGGCCACACCACCCTGCCCTGGATGGATTAAGAGGATTGGCTATTTTGCTGGTTGTTTTTTTTCACAATTTTGGTTTTATCAACTACTCGGTTTTTGGATGGATTGGTGTCGATCTTTTTTTTGTTTTATCTGGTTATCTCATAACAGGTATCCTATTAAATTCTCTAAATTCCGAACATTATCTGCGAAACTTTTTTTTGAAAAGAGCGCTGAGAATTCTTCCCCTTTACTATCTCTGCCTTATTATTTTTATTATAGTATTGCCTTCCATTGGTCTTTATAAAAAAGAGCTGCAGTATTATACAGACAACCAATCGTGGTTTTGGTTTTATTTACAAAACTGGTTGCTTTCCTTCAATTATCCGACGACCGGCAATCTGTTAAATCATTTTTGGTCGTTGGCAGTAGAAGAGCAATTTTATCTGCTGTGGCCATTTATTATATTATGGCTCAGGAAACCAAAAAAACTTTTGATCTTTATTTTATTTGTACTTTTTTTATTATTAATTGCCCGGTCTGTGGTTTGGATGTATAGATTTCCACACCTCAATTACACCACGCTGTACACCTTTACAAGAATTGACGGAATTTGTATCGGCTGCCTGATTGCCCTTATGCAACGCGTTAATTATAATTTTTTAAGGTATAATATGGCAATCATCGTTATTGCACTGGCTGTTCTGAACTTTGGGTTTTATTTTTTGAACAGGGTTGGTGATTTCCCTTACCTGGCATTTGTGGGTTATACTACTTTTGCTGCGATGTTTGGCTTGCTTATACATGAAGCAGTAACCGGTGACACAAAAATCATCACAATTATTTTTAAACTGCCTATATTGAAATTCTTCGGCATTATTTCTTATGGTCTTTATGTTTTTCATTGGCCAATATATTCGATCATGCAGCCCGGTCTGCATAGTTTTTTTTTAACAAAGATTACCCGGTCCGAAGAAATGAGTAATCTCGGGACATCGCTCATTACGACAATGGTTGCTGTTGCTGTAAGCCTTGTCAGTTATTATACTTTTGAAATTAAATTTTTAAAGCTTAAAGAAAAATTCAGATAGAATCACCAAAATTATAACCTGTCACAACTATCCTAAACATTCATGCCCGTTCAAACACTTACCATATTAATGCCCTGCTTCAATGAAGAAAAATTTATAACCGGGGCTTTGCAAAATGTGATTCTTGTTTCGCTTGAATGGAATATCGAAAAAGAAATTATTATCGTAGATGATTGCTCAACAGATGGTACAAATGCAGCCATTGAACAATTTATAAACTTGCATCCCGGCAAAAAAATAAAGTTGATCAGACATGAAAAGAATAAAGGTAAGGGTGCTTGTATACGTACAGGTCTCCAATATGCCACGGGAGAAGCATTAATCATACAGGACACTGACCTGGAATATGATCCGTTTGAATATAATAAATTGTTGCGTCCTATTATGCTTGGCCATGCTGATGTGGTTTATGGTTCCCGTTTCCGTGGGAGTGAAGCCCACCGTGTTTTATTTTTTATGCATACGATCGGGAATAAAATCCTTACTTTCTGGTCGAACCTTCTTACAGGACTTAATCTTACCGATATGGAAACCGGCTACAAAATGTTTAAAACTGAAATTATTCGAGACATACGAATTCAGGAAAACCGTTTTGGATTTGAGCCAGAGATCACATCAAAAATAAGCCGCATTAAGAATATCCGCATTTATGAAGTGGGTATCTCTTATTATGGCCGCAGGTATGATGAAGGTAAAAAAATAAAATGGGTGGATGGCATAAGAGCCTTTTACTGTGTTTTTAAATACAATATTTTTTCAAGAAAATAATTAAGCTTGACAGACGCTACTGGTTATCAAACGCTGGAAGTAATTGCTAAAGCCGATAAATTTAATCGTTGGATGTATGATACGATCCGTCCTTATTGTCGTGACAACATTCTTGAAATAGGTAGCGGCATTGGAAATATTTCCCAATTCTTTATTAGTGATGGCTACTCTATTACTTTATCTGATACAGATAACTTTTATCTTAACAAACTGAAAAAAAAATTTAACCGGATAAATATCTTGTCAATTGACCTGGTCCATGAAAATTTTAGCAAGGAACATGATGAGTTTTTTCAGGCTTTTGATACAGTTGTTTTTCTAAACGTATTAGAACATGTCAGGGACGATGAATTGGCCATAGAGAATTGCCGGCATTTTTTAAAACCAGGAGGAACTCTGATTGTCCTGGTTCCGGCTTATTCTTTTTTATTTTCCAAAATGGATAAAGAGTTACAGCATTACAGAAGATATACTTCAAAAAAACTAACCGGATTAATTTCAAAAAAAAAATTTAACGCCAAAATGTATGGAAAGCTTTTGGGGTTACATGCTATCCCGGAAAAGAATATGAAACTGTTCAATCATTTGGTTCCTTTTGCCAGGCTTATTGATAAAATTCTGTTTAGAAAAACAGGTCTCTCAGTGATTGCAGTAGCACAAAAGAATTTATAAGACAATGCTTCAGCAACTCTTCCATATAATTGTACTTTCCATTATCTGCATAATTTGGGGAATTCCTGTTTTGCTTATCTTTTTTTCTTCTACAAAAAAAGATGTTTTTTGGTACCATTCAACTACCGGCCTCTTATCTTTCTTATTTATTTGTGGCTGCCTGCTTATAAGCATTCTTAGTTCGCTCATATATCTTCTGGTCCCTTTAAAATTTGCTTACCTGGCATTTTTTACCATTGCTTTATCAGTTTATCTTCTGTTGATTCACAAAAAAAATATCATTAGCTTATTCGCAGAAACTCATCAACGGGGGATCGTTGGCTCCATCATGCCGCTGATGTTTGTTATTGTGAGTATTTTTTTATTTGTGTTATTAAGTTCATTACCACCAGCAAATGGAGATACGCAGATTTATCATTTGCAGATCATTCGATGGCAATCTGAATATAAAGTTGTTCCGGGAACAGCGAATCTTTATCCAAGACTGGGGCTCGGATCAAATTGGTTCAATTTAATTAGTTTTTTTTACTGGCCGGCATTTAAAAATGAAAACTTTACATACCTGAACGCAAGCTTCGTCATTTGGTTTTTCACCTGGCTTATTTCAAAATGGCATTTTTACTTTCAGAAACAGGACAAAAATCCCAACACTTCCTTTTTATCTTTTTTTTATTTTCTCCTTCTTCTTTATTGCATGTTCGATTGGCAACTTTATCGGGATTCAGCCAATTCAACTAATTATGATTTTGCAGTAAATGCTTTTACAATTATTATTTCTTCATTTTTTATTGAAGGAGTTTTCATCAATAAACCCAGGAATCATTTTTCTTTTATTATTTGGCTTTTTGCATTGTGTGCGATCTCTTTTAAGCTGTCGGGCATTTTCCTGCTCTTTTTGATTTTTTATCATATGCTGATCTCATGGAAAACGGTCAGGTGGCCAATTGTAATATTTTCCGGAATTGTTGTTCTTTTACCCGTACTAATAAAAAATTATCTTACCTCAGGCTATCCATTATTCCCTTCAACTATCGCAATAAACTCTCCCGACTGGATCTTACCTAAAAAATTGGCGTCCGGATTTTACCGATACATTATTTTATCGAACAGGTTTTACAATTACCAATGGTCATTCGTCAATAAGTTTGAAACTACGTCTTTCAACTGGATCCCTTATTGGTTCAGTGGCATTCTTTGGAAACACAGGATCATTCTCGCTCTCGCCCTTTCATCAATCTTTTTTCTTTTCAAAAGAACAAGCCTGCAAATTGATCATAAGCAACTGCGATCAATTATTATTTCTTTATTACTGATGCTTGCCGGTTGGTTTTTTACAGCTCCCGATCCCGGGCGCTTCGGGTATGGCATTTTGCTTAGTACCTCTTTTTTGGCAGTCAGTCTTTTTGTTTCCCGTTTTATGAAAGTAAAGTTTTATATGCTGGCTTTTTTAATCACTACAATAATTGTGATCGTATATACAATTAAAAAAAGTAAACCCATAATCAACAATCTTTATTATACAATTCATCCCATTCCTTCCAAAGAACCACCGTACCAGATTACCAGGGTGAATACAATTGATCTAAAACTTCCTTATCGAATAAACACCAACTGGGACTGTCGCTGCTATTTTTTACCCCTTCCCTGCATAACTCAAAAAAATCCATTCTTACAGGTAAGAGGTGAAAATTTAAAAGACGGCTTTCGTATGAATCCTCAGCCGGACAGTAGCTATATTAGTAATTACATTTACTGATTAATGAGAAAATTGAAAAAAATATCAGAAGATCATCCTTCATATTTGTAGTTATCGCTTACTTACCAGTATTACTTCCCTTTTTTCATTTGAAAAATGATCTGATTACTCAAAATCTCCCTACCCGGTATTTTATTAGTGAAAGTCTTTATTCAGGGTATTTCCCCTGGTGGAATTCTTACATACATTTTGGAATTCCGCAGTATGGTGATATGAACAATGGGTTTTGGAATCCTTTTCTATGGATCACTGCAAAAATCTTTAGATACAATATATGGACGATAACTTTTGAGGAAATGTTCTATATATTAATCGGTGGATGGGGAATTTATAAAGTTTTAAGAGAATTAAATATCCTGAAAGGAGTAGCCATTCTTGTCGCGTTATCTTACATGAGCTGCGGTTACATAGTGGGCCATTTGCAACATTTCTGCTGGATCACCGGCACGGCGTTTTTCCCTTATGTCTGTTTATATTTTTTGAAGATCAATAAAAATCCTGTCCTGAAAAATTTCATCATCGGGTCGGTAACTGTTTTTCTTTTTGTTTCATCGACGCACCCGGGATTTATCATAGGTGCCGGTTATTTTTTCATTTTTTCTCTTCTTTTTCTTTTCATTTTCAGAAAAACATATTGTCGGGATCTTTATCAATCAAAGTTCTGGCTTATTAATTTTACTTTTTTTCTTCTAAGCGGAGTTTTTTCAATAGTAGTAATCATTAGCAACCAGGATGTATTACAACATATTTCGAGGGGAGATAAGATCAGTTTGCCAGAATCGCTTCTTGCTCCTACCAGTTTTCAATCTTACCTGTCATTTTTATTTCCCCTGGCAGTAAATAAATCTTCATTCTTTGCTACAGATATTTCCATGAGGAATATTTATACCGGCATAAGTTCCGTCGCAGGAATTATTTTTTTATTTAAATACATAAATAAAAAAATCCTGGTCTTTGCATTCATACCTCTTTTATTTTTTGTCTTGCTTTCTTCCGGTGGAATTCTCAAAACCATCTTTTATCATATACTGCCCCTGGTTGGTCATGTGAGGTTAAATGGAGAGTTTGTTTTTTTCGTCATTGTGATCATTCTTCTGCTGGTGGCATTTTCACTTCAGTTCTTTATTACAAATAAAAATTATAAACCTCCATTAATAAAAAGCAGCCGCTTTCTGATCATACTCTTTAGCAGCACGGCTATCCTTGCATTGTTTTTCTTACTGTGGAACCATTCTTCAATTGTCTATGGAAAAATTTTTTCCCCTGATCTTAAAGTATCGATAAAAAATATTCTTGACAATTTACAATTTACCGACCTGTTACTTATCAACGCTTTGATACAACTACTTTCAATCTTCTTAGTAACCTGGAAATACTCTCATTATAAAGCAATCGTTATCCTGGCCTGCAATCTTATTGTTATTACCTGGCTTACTCTTCCATTTACCGGATTGGGAATGGCGGGTAAAAAAGAAATGAATAAAAAAATGATGGTTTTGCCACATGGCTTGTATGCACAGGAACTTCTACCCTTGAATCAATTGAAGTTTTTAGATTCTTCTTTAAAAAAAGAATTATTGCTGCTCGGTAGTTATAGTAAGAAGATAGGTTATCCTTTAGAAGAACAATATCCTGTTCAATTAAATACGACCAAAAAATTTTTTGAAGATACCGCCTTGCACGATTTTATAAATAAACAGGCTTTTATTTTTCTTAGCGAGGATACAACTATTGATGCTAAAACCAGCTATGATTCATCCCTGCTCGCGATAAATGCATTTGGGCCTGGTCATTTAAAAATAACAGTTAATAATCCCGGTTACCGCTTTCTTATTTTCTTACAAAACAATTATCCTTATTGGGATGTGTTTGTTGATGGAAAAAAAGAAGCGCATTTTACTGCTTATAAAACCTTTCTCGGCCTGCCTTTAAAACAGGGAGTACAAAAAGTTGAATTCAGATTTAACCCGGTATTAATAAGGAAAGCGATGAAGATTAATATTGCGATTTTAATGGCCGGATCTATTATCCTGGTGATACCGCGCCTGAGGAACAGGCGTCTGTTTACCTGATAATAAAAAAAAATAATCCCGACATGCCGGGATTAATCAAAATATTATTGTCACCGGTTTGCTATCGCATCAAATACATTTTACCATACCCTTTGTTGAAATATTTATCGGTATTATCACTTGTCGCCTTATACTTGTCAAGTGATTTGCCATTCAGGTTGGTTACTACACGATACAGATAAATACCATTCGCCAGCTTATCACCATATTGAGTGATATTTCTCCCGATATGCAGCGGCCCCAATTCATCCTTCGTGATCTCTCTCACAATTTTACCGGTTACTGTCATGATCTCAATTTTAATATTCTGTGGCACCTCGCTGCCTGTAAGAGTAAATACAAATGCTGTTGAAGTGGTGAATGGGTTTGGATAATTCAGCATATTTGAGATCATTGGCTTGTTGATGATTTCAAATGCGATCCGGTATTCAATATTCCCTGCCTGGTTATTGCTTTCATCCTTTCCGGTTATGATCAGTTGATACTCTCCATCCTGGCTAAAGTATGGAAGAAAATTAATTGATGCGGTATTATTGGCGTTAGGCGCAGGACCTGCCGGGGTAAATTGCAAAGTATCATTGTTAAAATAAAAATTATGCAGGCTTCCATCCGGAAACAGAACTTTCAGAGTGACCAATGATGTATCCGTTAAGACCATCCATTTAGCCTCATCTTTTAACTTGACTAAAATACGGGGTTTTGAAGAAACGATATCCTTGTTTAAGATATGCTGTCCATCGAAAGTAACATCCAGCAAAGGATTCAGGCTATCAGGTTTTACATAAAAACTTTTATAGGCAAAATTGTTTAAGAGATACTGTTCGGGCTGATCATTATCCGGATTAAAATCAATATAGAAATTGTTTACGCCCGGAAGATTTCGCGTATTAATTGTCGTACTCAAAGTTAAAGTATCACCGGCCACCAGCGGCTTCTGACGGGCAACAGGTATAATATTCTGTACATTGTTCTTATCCGTGATAATCATTTTTACTTTCAAACTATCAAATGGAAAATCACTCACATTTTTAAATGCAATTCTGAAATTTACCGGTTGCCCTATGTCAACTGCAGTATCCATTTGGAAAGAAATATTTGGGGCGATTGCTCCTTCCGGAACCGGAAGGCCGGTTAATCTCCAGTAATTTATTTGATAAGGAGTATAGTTAACCGTATCCACATTTCTCATTTTTAATTTGAGATAAGGATAAGCCTTAGCATCAACAGCAGACAGATCAAAATCCTGGGATGATTGATCAAGACCCTGATATAAAAGTATTTCATTTCCGCCCTGGTCAACTCCGTATACGTCGACGGTAGGATCATCACCCGGCGTAATATCCTGTGATCTTCCTCTCCAATGAAGTTGCGTCCATTGTTTAACAGGTCCAAATGCCGGAGAAGTTATATAACCAATAGTGTCCGGAGTTCCGCAGTTAACGTTTAAAATTATCTTATCATAATTACCAGCTGAAAAAACGACTTTTGGCGGGAAACTAACCGGATCATTTTTCTTATACGCAAAGATCCAGCAACGAGCTCTGTTAAAAGAGTCAAGCGTGGCAAATCCACTATTCACTAATAAATCATAAAGGTTATTACCCGCTCCATACCTGGGTATATCCTGCGCTTTCCAGGTACTTGGATAAACATTATTCGCATCTGCAGAATTGACATTTGCCCTGATAACTACAAAAGATCCATCGGGCACAATATTGTTTAGGAAATCATAAGCTTTTTTGCGTGAAGCGGAATCAGAATCAAGAAATTCAAAATTATATTGCGTTCCCGGATGACAGGCTGAATTCAAACTATTATATAAACCATGCCCCCCTGAATAAACATTTTGCATAGGCTTAAACGAACGACCATCGAATACATTAATAATTATAGCTTTTGCTGTACAACCTCCGCCGATGATTGCCGCATCGTTTACTGAAATAGTAAAATCTGCTTGCTGCGTTGCAGCCGTTGGGAAAATTGCATTTCGTATCAGTAAGTTATTGGTTATTGAATCAAAATTCCATGTCCGGCTTGCAGAGTCTAATGTAATACCTTGCCCAATTGATTTTAAGTGCTGAAAAAAGTGAGATTGATTGAATCCCTGTTCACCATTCGCCAAATAAATAAATGAAGCTGTATTCCACACCGGTTCTCCGGTTGCCGGAATTTGTGCTACCCGCCAATAATAAACGGTGCTGTCCCGGAGTGTTATTGTCGGATCAAATTCAATAATTCCACCAATCGAAGTACTCGTTTTTGATATCTTGAGAGGAGAATTGAAAAATTCTGTCGTATCCAATTCAATGCTGTACTGACTGGAGGCAGCAAAGGGGTTGGCCGTTGATGCTACTAACTTTAAATTCTGATGGTTAACAATGGAAAAATTGTATGGATAAACAGGGTTTGCCTGGTCATCATATATAAATACATCTTTGGTAATGGAATTGTTCGTCTCATACAATTCATCAACCTTATTATCTGCATCTACAGTAACAGTGATTTTATTCAGTCCCCTGTCACGGTTCGCAATGATGGGAACATTAACAGAAATAGAATCAATATACCGGATGCCCTGAATGGTGTCTCGCCTGATTATTTGTGTTGTATTATTTGGATAAGTGCGTTTTATTTCCACCACGATACTGCTATCTACCGCCTTGCCCATATTTAGCATTTTTGCATCAACCTTAAAACTGGTTTGCGCCACTGTAATAATTGAGGGAGAAATTTTCACTAACGGGTCTTCAATTACGTAATCCGGCTTCGGCTGGGTATTGTATCTGAGTGCGGGATCACCGTTCAAAGATATCTGTTCACAATGTACACGGGCATAAAAATCAGCTTGAGTAGTGACGGCATAAGTTCCGCGAATCGCTTCCTGCATGATCTCTCCAATCGTTTTCCCATATTTTGAAAAACTAATGGCTTTGTAATTATTATTGTTGATGATATCCAGGTATTGCACGATGCCTAAACTTGTTGTAGCTAAAAATGCGACGGATCCCCGATCAGGTGTCAACACAAAATTTTCCGATATGCTTGATTTGGTTAAAAATCTTGTTTGATCAAAACCGTAGAGATTCCCGGCATTACAGCCCAGTGCGATAAATATTGGATATTTTCCCGGGTTATTGTAAGCCGAAGGATCATCGAGGTTAAAGTCGAGTGTTGATGCAGATGAATGTCCAAAATAAAGTATTATACTAATTCCGGTTTGAAATAATGTTTTTAATTGCTCACTGGCAAGTTGCTGAACAGGATCGGGCGAAGATTTGCTGAAGGTTGTTACATTGGCGCCATATAGTGTATCAATGATAATGCTTTTATAATTAGACATTAGCTGATCTAAAATAGCTTGCAAATTACTTTCATCGGCTCCTGATACATGAACCACATTTTTAATCCATGCTTTGTCCGCAATTGATGGAGAAGAAAAAGCCTGTGCCGATTCATACTCTTTTACTTTTTTTAAATAAACAGCTGCTTCATCTGCAGTAATAACGGAAAGACGGCCTATTGGAATTGCAGGAATGTTATTTCCCTGGAAACAACTAAACAAATTATCAGAAGCAGGATATCCAAACGTAGGGACCAGGTTAAGGCTTTCAAGATTGGCTTTAGTTGTTACGTTTGAACTGCTTTCATTATTTCTATAATCTACATAATTAACACCTTTACCGACCAGGAAAACAAATTTGGGAGAAGTAGCATAGGTGTTCAAAGCATATTGAATAAAATTTTTGACAGAGGATGGATGTTTTTTTATTCCAAACGCAAACTGATCCACAAGCTGATCGATGTCATAAACTTTTGCATTGTAACCGCCACCGGCAGGTGTATTACGATACACTCTATAATCATCAACAGGTGTACTCCCATTACTTCCGCTGTTCAAGACCTGATTTGCAATAATAAGAAAGTCGCCCTGGTTGGCCGACAAACTATAATTAATAAAATTTCGCGTTTGAAAAGACGTAATGGAATTGATGTTTGAATTGTCCTCGCTTACCAGGATAAGTTTTCTGTTTGTAGCTGAGGGATCCAACGCGATCTTTATTAAAGCAGGATTTGAAATATCCGCTACATATCTTTTCCCATTTGTAATATCATATAACACCGGCGCCGTTGTGCCGTAATTGAAATTGGTTATCTCAATATAATTGCCGTTTATATTAGCGGGCAGTTCAAATGCAAAATTTTTGAGGTTATCGAAATCAAATTGCCTTGGATAATTGAGTTCATATTGTGCAACAACCATTCGGTCACCACTCGTGGGGCAATCATTAATAACTTTTACCGCAGCACTGCCAGAGGTTATTACTGAAAGTGCAAAAGAAGTTTGATACTTGACATAATCATAATAATCCATGGTTTGCTGCACCACCTGCGTTCCGT
>Ga0193751_1002197_pt1 | contig 11928 bp, 8 predicted proteins | sample L1c2metaG_FD_143050 | JGI IMG/M metagenome (GOLD analysis project Ga0193751, IMG submission 143050) | Soil microbial communities from a riparian zone of the East river system, Colorado, United States - L1c2 | ecosystem: Environmental > Terrestrial > Soil > Riparian zone | place: USA: East River... | reverse complement strand
ATCGGGGAATCTGGCCGAAGCGGAGAGCGCGTTCCAGCGTTCGTTGGCAGCGGATCCGGGCAATATGAAAACGGAGTATGACCTGGCGCTCGTCCTCAACAAATTGGGAAAGTCGGAAGAAGCCAAGCAACACTTCGAGCGCTATCGAAACATGCAGGAGGCGGAGCACACAACCGCGGGGAATCCCCCGAAAGCTTCGGATCATCCGTGAAGTCGGCGTGAAACTTGCAGGCGTATAGTTTGCGGACCTGATTCAGCGGTGTGGAACGTGTGCGGCTTGGCCGTCTGTTTTTGCCCCCGTCACGGTGCTCTTCCCGGCAAACGGAGAGCGTTCTGTGATTCCCGAACCTTCCACGATGGTGTAAATGAAATCCGCGGCCAGGTCCTTGTAGGTTTCGTCTTTGCCGCTCGGCCACAGAATCCGCACGGAACTGATGGACGCTGCCTCGCCTAAGCCAAAGTGCAGGCGCAGATCATTCTGCGAGAGGTAGCTGGAGCCGCTTCGGACCTCGCCGATTTGAACCATCCCTCCACTGGTACTAGTACTGCTAACGATCGCCCGCGCTCCAATGGCCGCTTTGTTACTCTTCGTACCCACAAGGTGAAGCAACACAGCGTGGTGTGAGGTCTGCGTGCGGTTGATGAGTAGAGTCGGAGGCTCCCCGACGTTGAGCAAAAGGACGTCTAACTTGCCGTCATTATTTACATCTCCCACGGCAAGTCCCCGCCGAGAGGCAGGCGGCAACTGATTCAGTCCCGCCAGAGTGGTCACATCTTCAAATGTCCTGTCGCGCTTGTTCCGAAACAATAAAACCGGTTCCCGGAAGGGCGCGCCGCCTTCCACGAGGTCCATTTGTGGATAGACGTGCCCGTTCGCCACGATCAGGTCGAGCCAGCCATCATTGTCCATATCAAAGAAAGCCACTCCCCAGCCGACTGGCATGAAACTAGACCGCGCTAAGCCAGCGGACGCAGCGATATCAGTAAAGCCCTTCTCCCCCTGATTCCAGAACAACGCGTCCGGCTCTTCGGTGAAGTTGGTAACGACAATGTCCAATCGCCCATCGTGATCGAAGTCGCCGAAATCCACGCCCATCCCCGCGCGCTCCTGGCCCTCGAGACTTAGTGCCGCGCCGGCCTGCAACGCGACTTCTTCGAAAGTGCCATCGTGCTTATTGTGATACAGATAGTTTGGCCCGCCATCATTGGTGACGTAGAGGTCTGGCCAGCCATCGTTGTCGTAGTCCGCCCAAATCCCTTGCATGCCCAGATAATGTCCGGGATCGCTCACGCCCGCTTTCTGGGAAACGTCCTCAAAGGTGCCATTGCCGCGGTTCCGCAAGAGGAAATCGGATTCACCCGTGTGGCCTCGCCGCGCACACTCCATCGTCACTCCACGAAAATCGCACAGTTTGCTGTCGTATTTCAGGAGCTTGTCGATGTCTACCTGCAAATATCGCGGCACGAAGAGGTCGACATACCCATCACGGTCGTAATCACCCCAGGCCGCCCCGGTGCTATAGCCGCCGAGTCGAACGCCCGCCTTTTCGGTGACGTCCTCGAACTTACAGTCGCCTAGATTGCGGTAGAGCACGTTCCCGCCGTAACCGGTGACGTAGAGATCCTGCCATCCATCGTTGTCGTAGTCGGCCACGGCAACTCCCATGCCGTAACCCTTTCGAGTCAGACCCGCGGATTGTGTGACATCGGTGAATTTCAGCTCGCCGGTTTTTGGATCGCCGGTCTGGCGGTAGAGCGTCACCATCGGATCTCCGCCCTGGCGATAGCGATCCACCGATGAGCCATTCACAGTAACGATGTCCAGTCGTCCATCGTTGTCGCAGTCGATGAACCCGACACCGCCGCTGGTGGACTCGATCACGTAGCGATTTCCCGGTTGAGCAAGATGAGGAACCGTCAGACCGGATTGTTTAGTCACGTCTTCGAATTGCGGGAGCGGCTGCACGGGAGTCTGGGCAAAACAGCACACCGCTGCAAGAACCGATGGAGCGAAGGCACGAATGAGGTTCGAGCGGAGTGGCATCGTAGGTTACTTCGTGGCGTCTGGTTTGACTCTGGCCAAACTCGGTGTACTGCTTTTGAAAGGTGTCTTTTGCTTGACGCCCTCGCCCTCGACGATTGTGTAGATATAATCCACGGCAAGATTCTTGATGACATCTTTTTTCCCGCTCGGCCAACTCACTTCCGTCGTGTCGATCACCGTCTTTTCGCCGAATCCGAAATGCAGGCGCAGGTCGTTTTGTGAGAGGTAGCTGCTTCCGGAGCGTACCTCGTTGAATTGGACTAGATCGCCGCTGGTCACCGTCACGCGCGCGCCAATGGCTGCCTTATTACTCTTCATGCCAATGAGCTTGAAGAGCGCGGCATGGCCTACGCCCTCAGTCCGATTGATGAGTAGAGTTGGCGGCCGGCCGACATTCAGGATCAGGATGTCGATTTTGCCATCGTTATTTACGTCACCGAATGCCGCTCCCCGCCTCGCTTCCAGCGGAAGCTTGTCGAGACCCGAGAGCGCGGTAACGTCGTCGAATGTTCGGTCGCGATGGTTGCGGAACAGCAATACCGGCTGGCGATACGGTACGCCGCCTTTGACCAGATCCATTTGCGGATAGACATGTCCGTTGGCAACGAACAGATCGAGCCAGCCGTCGTTATCCATATCGAAGAGCTTCGTTCCCCAACCCACGAGCGGATAACTCGGTTGGGCGATATGAGAACTCCAACTGATGTCGGTAAATCCCAGGGCTCCACGATTCCAGAAGAGTAAATCCGGCTGCTCCGTGAACTCAGTGACGATGATATCCAGTAGTCCGTCGTGGTCGATGTCACCAAAATCGACACCCATTGATCCTTCTTCTTGCCCGTCTCCGCTGAGCGCCGCACCGGAGAGCAGGCCAACTTCCTCAAATGTGCCATCGTGCTTATTGTGATACAGATAATTCGGGCCGGCATCGTTGGCTACATAAAGGTCCGGCCAGCCGTCGTTGTCGTAATCCGCCCAGACACCCTGCATTCCGAAATAGTGCTTCGGATCATCGACCCCCGCCTTCTTCGAGACATCTTCAAAGGTGCCGTCTCCCCGGTTCCGGAAAAGGAAGTCGGACTCTCCCGGCAACCCCCACGGACCGCACTGCACGGGAATACCACGAAACTTACAGGTCTTGTCGTCGCTGCCAAACCGGGGAAGCTTGTCAATGTCCACGGAGACGTAGCGCGGCACAAACAAATCGACATATCCATCTCTATCGAAGTCGCCCCAGGACGCCCCTGTGCTGAAGCCCCCAACACGCAGTCCCGCTTTCTCCGTCACGTCTTCGAACTTGCAGTTCCCGAGATTGCGGTAGAGTACGTTTCCGCCATAGCCGGTTACGTAAATGTCCTGCCACCCGTCGTTGTCGAAGTCGGCGACGGCCACGCCCATGCCCCACCCTTTGCGAGTGAGTCCGGCCTCTTTCGTAATGTCGCGAAATTTTAGATCGCCGTCCTGGTGGTAGAGCGTGATCATGGGGTCGCCGCCCTGCCGGTAACGATCTACCGAAGACCCATTCACCGTAATGATGTCGAGGTTGCCGTCGTTGTCGCAGTCGATGAAACCCGCGCCCCCGCTCATGGATTCCAGGATGTAGCGCTGTTCGGGAGTGGCATTATGGGTCACCGTAAGGCCGGCTGATTTGCTGACGTCCTCGAAACGGGGCACGGGCAATGTTGGGTCGGCACTCTGTGCAAAACAAGAAGACGCGAGGAAGATCAGTAGGACGGTGCGAACAGAGCGGCCCATGAGATTCGTGTATTCTAACAAAATGGGTGTGCGGGGGCGACGCCTGGCCGGACGGGTTTTCCTCGTGTTCGGCAGCGCTTTGATCTTAGCTGCGGCACAAAGAAGCGCGGCACAAAAACCCGCCGGAAGTCCCGCCCAGCTTCCCATCCAACCATCCTTTCATTTTTCCGACATTACAGCGGCCGCTGGAATTCAGTTTCAGCACGCGGTTTCTCCCGAGAAGAAATATCTGATTGAATCCATGGCTGGCGGAGTCCTTTTGCTCGACTATGATGGCGATGGCTGGCTCGATATTTATTTCACCAATTCGCCCAGCGTCGACATGGCGATTCACGGGCAAAAAGCGAAGAGCGCGCTCTACCGGAACAATCATGATGGAACCTTTACGGACGTCACCGACAAAGCGGGTGTGGGCTATCCTTGCTGGGCTATGGGAGGCGCGGTCGGAGACTACAACCATGATGGCTGGCCGGACATCCTTGTCACCTGCGAGGAGGGAATGGTGCTCTATCGCAACAACGGCGATGGCACCTTCACGGATGTTACGAAGCAAGCTCACCTGACGGACCCGCGCTGGTCCAGCGGCGCTGCATTTGGCGATTACGATGGCGATGGCTTTGTCGACCTCATGGTCTCGAGATACGTGGAATTCGACCTGAATCATCTTCCGCAGTTCGGCGTCGGGGCCACTTGCCGCTTTCGGGGCATCCCGGTGCAGTGCGGCCCGCGGGGCATGAAAGGCCTGGGAGACAGCCTATATCACAATAACGGAGATGGCACGTTCACCGACGTTTCGAAGGCGGCCGGCGTCGACGACAAGTCTGGATACTACGGACTCGGGGTCGTCTGGAGCGACTTCAACGATGACGGGCGACCGGACCTGTTTGTCGCCGACGATTCCACACCCAACTATCTCTATCGGAATGACGGCAACGGACACTTCACCGACGTGAGCTACATCTCCGGCACGGCGGTTAGCAACGATGGCGGCGAAATGGCCGGCATGGGCATCGCGGTCTGCGACTTCAATCACACCGGGCGCTTCTCGATCCACGTGACAAACTTCGAGGATCAGAGCAATTCGCTGTATCGCAATGACGGCAACATGACCTTCACGGAGGTCTCCCACACCGCCCACATTGGAGACGTCACGGTTCCATACCTTGGGTGGGGCACCGGGTGCGTTGACTTCGACAATGATGGCTGGCCCGACCTGTTCGTCGTCAACGGACACGTCTACCCGCAGGTCGATTCGCTAGTCGCGGGGGCGAAGTACCGTGAGCGCAAACTCGTGTTCCTGAACCAGAGGGATGGTACGTTCGCCGACATCAGCAATTCCGTCGGTCCTGCCGTGACCATCCCGCAACCCAGCCGGGGTGCGGCGTTTGGAGATCTCGACAACGATGGCAGAATCGATGTTGTGGTCGAAAACATCGACGGTTCGCCAATGATTCTCCATAATATGATTCTCCATAATGAAGGGACCAGCTCCAACCACTGGATCACGATTCAGTTGGTCGGCACGCGCAGCAACAGACTCGGTCTGGGTGCGAAGGTGCGAGTGGTTGCAGGCTCTCTCTCCGAGATCGATGAGGTTCGCAGCGGCGGCAGCTATCTCTCGCAGAATGACCTTCGAGTGCATTTTGGATTGGGCTCCGCCGACAAAGTCGATCGGGTTGAGGTTCGCTGGCCTTCCGGCGGCACCCAAGTTCTGCAGAACCTGGCGCCTGACCGATTCTATATTGTGAAAGAAGGCGAAGGGATCGTGACCCCGGATAAGGTCCGGTGAGGCAACCTGTGAATAAGGTCTCCAAGCTCGGCGCATGTGCAGTGGCCGTTGTCGTCTGCATCGGGATCCCAAAACTGTGGAGCCAATTTTCGGACCAATTTTCGACCCAGGCTCACCCCGCTACCATGGCAGACCAGTTGGCCACGGAAGATCGCGTTCGCAAGCCCGGGTGGTGGCCGACCAAGGGAAGTTTTCCGCATAGCGCCTATCTGGGTAATGGGGAGTGTGCCCGCTGTCACGCGGATATCGTTTCCGCACAGAAATCAAGTGCGATGGCCCAGACGGTAACACGCGCGCCGGATTCCGAACACCTGGTGAAACACCCTCTGAGTTACAAGCTTGGCCCTTACTCCTACCAGGCAGCCCGGAACGGCCAGACTGCAACTTACTCCGTCACCGATGGGACCGCTTCATTTTCGGCGCCGTTGCAATGGGCATTCGGCATCCGGATGGGACAGTCATTCCTGTTTGAAAAGAACGGCGGCATTTTTATGGCGCCGCTCACCTACTACCCGGAAGCTGGTGTCTGGGATTTCACAGTAGACCAGCCCCACTCCGTGCCTGAGTCCTTTGACAAGGCTATAGGCAGGCATCTCACAGACAGCGAAGTTCAAGGCTGCTTCAACTGTCACAACACGGCATCGACCACCAATAATCGATTCGATCCGGAACACTCGACTCCGGGAATCACGTGCGAGGCCTGTCACGGCCCCGGAGCAGATCATATCGCGGCGGTGAAGGCGGGCCTTGCTGATCAAGGAACGACGATGATCCTGAACCCTCGTCATCTTAGTCCCGTGGAAGCCGTGGATTTTTGCGGCGCCTGCCACCGCACCTGGTGGGACGTAACGCTGAGCGGCTCAACCGGCCTGAAATCGCTCCGATTTCCACCCTACCGCATCGAGAACAGCCGCTGCTGGGGGAAAGGGGATGCCCGGTTAACCTGCGTGGCGTGCCACGATCCCCACCGGCCCTTGCAGCGTGACGCCGCGTCCTACGATCAGCGCTGCCTCGGTTGTCACGTGAATTCCGCGGACGCCAAGCCTACAGCCGATCACCCGGGGTCGGCTTGCCCTGTAGCCCGCAAGGATTGCGTGACCTGCCACATGCCAAAAGCCCGAGTGGAAGACATCCCGGTAGAGTTCACAGATCACCAGATCCGAGTCGTCCGCCCCAACGCTTCCATCCCCAAATGAAGCCGTTCTCGCCAGTCCTCTTCACGAACCCTGGGTTCACGAAGCCTGGGCGAGAAGCCTACTGCGGAGGACCGGTCTTAATCGAGTCAGCCGATGGCGGTTTCCCGATGGGATCGCCGCGCATTCCCCGGGCGGCGTTTTCGGTACCCGTGTCGAGGGTCGCGCCTGGATTCTTTGCCGCTCGATCACGCCACATCTGGTAGGTGTGTTCGGCCTCGGCGATGTCATCCTTGGAGACGTCATTGTCGGCCGAGACACCGTCGAATGTGGGATCGTACTTGTCAGCCTGGTCGCGGCCGAAATCCGCCTTGCCGCTGACGAAGTGCTTGTAGAGGTTGTCCTCCACCTTGGAATTCAGTTTCTTGGCGTCCGCCGCGATCTGCTTCCAGTCGGCGTGTTGTTCATTCGCAATCTCGGCGATGTTCTTCTTGGCTTTCAACTGGGCAGCAATATCCTCCATCTTGGCCCCATTCTTTAATAGAACGTGGGCCACAAAGAGGTCGCCATAGTTCAAGTTCATGGCTCTGCGTTCCATCACCAGGTCGGGACGCTTTGCACCGAGCGTGTCGGCCACCGTGATGCTTACTACGCGGCGGCCGGTGGCGTCGGTTGCCAGAGCCGTGATCTTGTGCAGTTGTTTTTCTGCCTTCTGCTGGTCGTCGCTGAACGCCGGGACCGTGAAGGTGAGAGCGACCAAGGCGATCGAGAGAAGAGAAAGCCGCTTCGTCATTGCATGCCTCCAGCTTTTCCAACTGAAATTCCGGGCGCCGGGGTCTGTCGCATTTGCCCGGATACATCCTGCCAATGCGGCCTAGTTTAGCATGACTGCACCGGCTGCGGGACTGAACGGCTTGCCCGAATCACGAGGCCTCGCCGGAGAATAGAAAGAATCAGAGTTGAAGAATCAATGAGAATCTGTCTTTTGCTCCGGTGTCATGTGAATTCCGCGGATGCCAAGCCTACAGCCGATCACACGGGGTCGGCTTGCCCTGTAGCCCGCAAGGATTGCGTGACCTGCCACATGCCGAAAGCCCGAGTGGAAGATATTCCGTTAGAGTTCACGGATCACCAGATCCGAGTCGTCCGCCCCGAGGCTTCCATCCCCAAATGAAGGCCGCTCAGGTTCGTGAAGCCTGGGCGAGAAGCCTAATGCGAAGGAGCGGTCTTCATCGCGTCAGTCTGTGGCGCTTTCTCGATGGGATCGCCGCGGAATCCCCGGAAAGCGTTTTCAGTGCCTATGCCGAGGGTCCCGCCTGAATTCTGTGCCGCGCGATCATGCCATAGCTGGTAGGTGTGTTCGGCATCGGCGATGTCACCCTTGGGTACGTCATTGTCGGCCGAGACACCGTCGAATGTCGGATCGTACTTGTCAGCCTGGTCGCGGTCGAAATCCACCTTGCTGTTGATAAAGTGCTTGTAGAGGTTGTCCTCGACCTTGGAATTCAGTTTCTTGGCGTCCGCCGCGATCTGCTTCCAGTCGGCGTGTTGTTCATTCGCAATCTGCCCGATGTCCTTCCTGGCTTTCAACTGGGTGGCAATATCCTCCATCTTGGCCCCATTCTTTAACAGGGCATGGGCCACAAAGAGGTCGCCATAGTTCAGGTTCATGGTTCTGCGTTCCATCACCAGGGCGGGACGCTTCGCACCAAGCGTGTCGGCCACCGTGATGCTCACTACACGGCGGCCGGTGGCGTCGGTTGCCAGGGCCGTAATCTTGTGCAGTTGCTTTTCTGCCTTCTGCTGGTCGTCGCTGAACGCGGGGACGGTGAAGGTGAGAGCAACCAAGGCAATCGAGAGAAGAGAAAGCGGCCTTGTCATTGCATGCCTCCAGCTTTTCAACTGAAAATTCCGGCGCCGGGGTCTGTCGCACTTGTCCGGATAAATCCTGCCAATTAGGCCTAGTTTAGCATGACTGTACCTGTTGCGGGACTGAGCAGCTTGCCTCAATTGCCCTCACAGGGCCTCACCGGAGAAGACAAAGGATCACTCCGGCGCCTGGGGAGCGGGCTGAGCAAATTTCTCCTTGGTGATCGGTACGTTCTGCTGTACCTGCTCTATCTGGATCGTGAACTGTCCGCTGGGCCGGGCAATCGTCCAGCGATATGGAATCTTCACACCACCGGAATCTCGATAGTCCGCATAGTCAATCTGCGTGGGATACAGCCCCAACGCCGTGTCGATGTACCGCACCAGCCGCACCAGGAGTCCGGACTGCTGATCGAAATAGAAGTTCACTGGCGGCTTACCCTCGCGCAGCCCCTGCAAAACGCTCGCCTCGCGGCCATCGATCTTCTGCGGCGCAAGAAGACGAAAATCAGCGAAAACATCCTTCATCCGCAGCGGAAGATCGAGTGCCGCATCGAACCTGTACGCATCCGCTTCCGCGTGGCTCATCCACTGGATTGGGTGGCCCGGCGCACTCAGCCACCCCACGGTTCCGTTGTATGCGGTGACGCTGTCGCCGTTGGGCAGGTGCATGATGGAAACGCGCTTGTCCGGTGCCTGAGCGTAGATATCCACCGCAAACGTTCGGCCGCCCAGGTCTGCGGATCCCTTCTCCACACGGCTCGTAACTTTTTGAATTGCCGCCGCTCCCCCCAGCGCCGCGACGTATTTATCGAGTAGCGGATCGACCACCGCTCTTGTATCCGCGCCAACATCCGCCGCCTGGATGCCGTTCCCATCACCGGGTCTCACCGCCTCGAGATGAGCCGTCGCATTTGCTCCCGCCGGGATGATCGGGATTCCGACAGGATGGGTCTCTCCATGGTGGCACGAGTAGCACGTTACTTCACGATGACCTTCGAACTGCCTCTTGTTGATGGTAAACATCATCTCCATCATCTTGCGCGCGGTTTGTTTCGGCTTTTTGTCGTCCTTATCAAATGCTCCAGCTACATGACAGTATTCACACTCAACGCCCAGCGAGGCCGAGATGAACTGCATGGACGGCATGAGTTGGTCCGCCGGGATCCCCTTCAGTATCTGGATGTTTTTAAAAGCTTGATCGGATGTTTTACCCGCCGACGGGCCGGCTGCGCTTTGAGCAAGGGCGAAGAACGCACTCAGCGCGACGGCTCCCGCCAGCACTCCGGCCAATGCCAACCTGGATTTGTGATTCATGATTTGTGATTCATAAAGACTTTCGACCCCGGATATCATCGAAGTGTATCAAAAAGTTCCCTGCCTTAAAGTTCTTGGGAGGCGGGAAGAACCGGGAACGGATCCCTGAGAAAATCAGTCCACCATGAGCGTGACACCAAATATTCCCTCCCAACCGGTAAGAAACTCTCCGATTCGCCCGACCCGCGCTCGTGCTACCCTCCTCCTTGACAGATTAGCCTTTATGAAATGCTTTCTGAGCTTGCTCCTTTTTGTGCCTCTGGCCACCACCTGCATCGCCGACAATATCGTCTACATGCGCGTGCCAAGGCCGTCGATTGAGGAGCACCTCAAGCTTGCCCAGGATGTGGAGGCCGAGCGCGTTCGCACTTTGCGCAACCTGTTTCAGAAGGCAGGATGCCCTCAGATCATCGAGCAGGCGGTGCCCAAAGAGGAATCCCCCACCCTGATGTGTCTCCTGCCCGGTACCGAAGAAGGCACGATCATAGTCGGTGCCTCCTTGGACTACGCACCGGAGGAAGCGAAGGATCCAGCCCATTGGAGCGCGCTGGCCCTCTTGCCTTTGCTGGCGAAATCGCTGAGTTCTGTCCCGCACCGATGTACGCTCAAGCTCGTGGCGTTTCCCGGACAGCAGCACGGGATGCGCGGCGCGACGTGGTACGTGAGTCAGTTGACCGAGGCTCAGCGCACAAGAATGAGAGCGATGGTCGATCTCGACAACCTGGGCCGGACGCCGGCAGTGTATGCGCTGGCACACTCCGACAATACGCCCGACAACACGCTCGCCACCTGGCTGCAAGCGGCGGCGCACTCGCTGCAACTTGCCACTCCGCCACTGGTAGACGCGACCACGGCTGGCCTGCCGCTTAAGAACAGCTCTCTGGTCATCAAAGACGAAGATCTGTGGGCAGATGCCAAGCCTTTTGAGCAGGCACACATTCCAGCAATTACCCTTCAGTCGGCCACTCCTGCCATGCTGCCCGCCCTGCAGCGGAACGGGGCTATCCCGAATCGCGTCACTGGAACCGGGTTTGACATGGACGCTTACGAGGACACGTATCGGCTGCTGTGTGTGTACGTCCTGTATCTGGACGGGAACCTCGGCAGGCCGCTTGTCAATCCAGGGCCGCTGGTCAAGCCAGGTATCTACTCGGGCCAACTCTTCGATACGGCGGGGGTTTTTGCCACCAGCCCAATCGACATGTCCGTGATGATCGATCACTTCACAACAATGGGAGAGTTGAATCGCTACGAACTGATCCTGCGCAAGGGGGGGCAGGAAGCGCTGGCGGATGCGCTCGAGAAGGAAAATAGTAAGGGCTATTGCCGCTTCGGGCTCGGCCTGGCAGCTGGCGTCCAACTGGCCGGTCTGCACGACTCCGAAAAGACTTACATCTTCCTGGTGGCTGTCCACCTCAAGGCGCAGGCGGCAACGCCGTCGGATTACCGCTTTACCGTGATCAAGTTGAACCTCGACGGCAAAGGCGGCGGAGAGGGCTTGTTCTACAACTCCGCCAAGCTCCGCTTCAATAAAAAACACGAACTTGAGGTTGAAGACTCCTTTTCCCTGCCAGACGATATCCGGGGGGTGCGGCTGGAGCAGCCGGCCCCGCCCAGGACTACGCCCTGAAGACTCCGCCCTGAGTGGACTGATTTGAAAAGATGGTGAGCGCGGAAGGAATCGAACCTTCAACCTACTGATTAAAGAGTCAGTTGCTCTGCCAATTGAGCTACGCGCCCGCGACTGCGGTAAGGTGGGAACAAATCTTGATTATATCATTACGTTTTGCACCGTCCTGTGCGCGCTGTCCTGTACACGACTGAACGGCTCCCTATTTCAATTTCATATATCGCGGTGCAACTTTCCCGGCTACGCTGGGTTTGGGTTTTCCGGAGGAGAGACTTTATGCCATGGAACAAGACTGTACTCTCGGCACTGCTCGCCGGGATCATTCTCTCGGCGGCGCTTGCCGAAAACGCCACTGCCCAGGTTCCCATCCGCCCGAGACCCTCCACCGCCC
>Ga0193751_1002196_pt1 | contig 11931 bp, 19 predicted proteins | sample L1c2metaG_FD_143050 | JGI IMG/M metagenome (GOLD analysis project Ga0193751, IMG submission 143050) | Soil microbial communities from a riparian zone of the East river system, Colorado, United States - L1c2 | ecosystem: Environmental > Terrestrial > Soil > Riparian zone | place: USA: East River... | reverse complement strand
GTATGGAGGCGGTCGCTGATGTACGTTGCGTGGGCCCACAAGAGTTGACATCCCACATTCTCGATTATGGGACCGCCAGCGTGGTGGCTGCCCAAATCGGACACGAAGTTCATGCGCCCTCACCTCTTCTTACGGTCGCCATTCCAGATTTAGAGCCGAAGCATGAATAAGAGGATTTAATTCTCTATGATACTTGTTACGGTATTGTCGGGCCGTAGGACGCGTACTTGGGATTCTCGACCGTAAAGCCTGCGGGTAGTTGGCGTAAGATCGCCATAACGCTCATTGACTGAAGAGTCTTAGCAGCGGCCAATCCAAAACCGATAGGCCAACCCTACCAGACAGACGAAAAATAAATCGCGGGACGCTCTGACATTACAACAGCGCCCCGCAATCGGCTAGGTCTACGCGGCCTTCTTCTGATCCGTCACTTTTGCCCATCGCGCACGTTGAGCCGCCGCGATCCTCTTACGTCCCGCCGCTGACATTGTGCGCTTGGGCTTTGCGGGCTGAACGCTGGATTTCTGTTTTGCCCAACGTGCTTTCTGAGCTAAGCTGATCTTTCTTCGGGCAGCGGCGGATAAACTCCGCCGTGTCGGTTTGGCCTTTCCGCCGTACACACCCACGAAAGCAGAAATAGCTGCATTTAACCCTGACAACTGTCGTTCTACTCGGTCACGTTCCTTCTTCAACTGCTGGACTACTCCAGACAGATTTCCCATTTGGTCCCCCCCTCAATCTGAAAGCATATCAGGCGAGAATGAATACGGCTAGCTTAGGGAATGTTGGGTCGTGACTCATTATGAACTGAGGCACTACCGAATGTTGTTTACTGTCAAGGTCGCGACAGCCAGGAGTCCCGCTTGCGCCTGTTGAAGTCTTTTTCGTGCGTGTTGCCTCAGGCGTACAATTCTCATGTACGCCTGTGAGGCCGTATGCTTCACCAAGAAAATTCGTCCCGCGAATTGGTATGGATCGAAGGACAGAATGTCGAGGGGTGGGGTTGCTCTGAATGCGATTGGGTGTTTAACCCTTCTGGCCCGCCCGCTGATGAATCACTAGATGAAATGAAGCGGACGTTCAAAACGCAACTCTCCGCAGAGTTTGCTTCCCACGCTTGCGCCGAGCACCCACGGGTCAAAGACGCAACGCCTTGGAAGCGGCGCGTGGGGTAATGTAAGGGACATCCAAGATCAGCGCCGTTCGTGCCCGCACCAGCCCGGCTCGCGCTCGAATGAGTGGTTGGCGATGCGCCTCCACGCGTCAAGGAAAACAGACGGGAGGCGAGATGAGCCGCCTCCCATTGCTCCCATTGACGACAGGTCTTTACGCGGCCTTGCCCTGAACCTTGGCTTCGAGGGTTTTCTCACTGCCGACATTAACTTTGATTTGTTTGGGCTTGGCTTCCGCCTTCTTCGCGAGTTTGATCTTCAACACACCCTTGTCATAGTGGGCGATCACTTTCCCCGGATCTACAGAGCTGGGCAGCGTAAACGACCGAGTGAAGCTTCCGTACTGCCGCTCGACTCGACGGAAGTTCTCCTCTTTCTCTTCCTTCTCGATCTTGCGCTCGCCATGTACGGTGAGGGTGGTGTTCTCGATGCGGACATCAATGTCTTTGTCGTCGATGCCGGGGACTTCGAGCTTCAGAGTAATGTTGTGCTCGTCTTCGTAGATGTCCACGGGCGGGGCGAAGCTGGTGGTTGTTAACGCCTCGTCTGGGCTTTCGGGGCTGTACGCCTCACGGAAAAGACGGTTCATGCGGTTCATGCGGTCTTGCGTGATCGAGAATTCACGGAACGGCTCCCAACGGGTTAATAGGGTCATAACAATCCTCCTTGGAGGTAATCTAAGAGGAGAGGCTTCAGATGGGCTGACTTAGTTCAGGGGACCTGAAAGAGTAAGGAGAGGTAGCTTGCTCAATTACAAGGCTAGGCTTCTGCGCAACCCGTTGTCAAACTGCGGCTGACCCGATTTCACTTCTGCAAAGCTTTCTTTCGTTGCTCCTCGTAACAGGTCAATCGCTTGGCGAATCACCGCCCCGACACGAAGAAGATTTATACATCTTGAGTCTTAAGGCGCGTATTATCTCGACTGAATCGCCACTGGGGGGCTGAATGAGCGATGACTGGGTCAAAACGCTTGTAGACCACAGAAGAGTGAAATTCCCCTACCAAGAACTGGAGGAGAGCGCGTTTCTCACTGCTCAAGTCGAAGGCAACAAAGTCGTCTATTCCATCGTCTTGAGCAACGCGAAAAACCCGCTCAGTCGTGAAGAAGTTGAAACTCATTTCGAGAGTGAGCTTTCAAAGCTGTCGCCGAAGCCAAGTTGAGCCTACTCGAGCAAGCCGCCAGAGTCGCCTCGTCGCGATCTTCCGATTCGCCCACGCTTTCTCAAGCCCTCTAGGGCCGTGCTGCTTCGTCTTCTGCCTTCCATCGGCGGTCACGGTGCGGCTCGGTACGAGGCTGCCCTGTGCTGAGTTCGCACTTCCGCCCCGGTCCAGCGCCACAAGTCGGGCAACGGACGGTCTGTATCTGTCTGAGAGTAGGCTTCTTGGCCTTCATGGTTGTCGATGATGCGGCAATCCGCAGAAAGAAAATGGTCAATTTTGTACAGCGAACTCTCCACCGGGTATTTTGCAAGAGAGTTTGAGTGTTCACGCCTGGTGAACATCATACCGGGGATGTTTCCGGGGAAACACTATGTACAGGACAGGGTGTCCACATGTACCGGATCAATCGTATCGACGATGATAGCCAACGAGGTTAGGATTTACTTATTCCCCGCTTAAGGTCCATCATGGTAGAGGAGAAGCCCCAATTCGAATTGACACGGCTCCGCGAAGAACAAAACAAAGCTCGGCAGGATGAGGTCTTCGGAGGTCTGTCGCCCGCAGAACTGGTGGAATACCACGGGAAAGCAGAGCGAGTTCACGAACTGCAAATCGACTTTCAGGTAAGCGCGTTCACTAAAAACAGGCTATGGTCTGCAAAGTCAGAGCCGGACCGCCGCCAGTGGAACTGAAGATTCCGAAACAGACACTGCCCCAAGGTTGAGACTCATCAATCCTACCGCAGCCGAGAAAGGGATTCGACGGACAGCTTTACGGATTCCGAGAAAAAGCAGAGGCAAGCCCAAAAAGCGCCTGAAGGAAAAGGGCGAGTAAAGCCCCGGTGGAGGGAATTCTCTTAGGCTTTTCCTGTTATAGCTTCAAATCGCTTCGGAGGGTAGCCTTTCCCCGTATCCTATGATCGATCCACGGCTTGTACTCATAGTTGCGTTCCTAGCGATAGTTGCCCTAGCACTGGGTTTGCACCAATTGATCAATTGATCCGATAGTGCCAAGAGCCCGCTACTCCCGACACCTCTCGGAACAGCCTGTAGCAGTAGTAGATGATCCAAATTGACCTGCGTCGGACCACAACTCGTGAAATCATGGTGTATGGGTAAAAGAAAAACAAAAAAGCAATCTACTAAAGCGACCCTCGCAGAAGTCATCAAGGAAATGGCGAAGCCGAGAGTGGTTATGTCTGCACGAGAGTAGAGTTCCGTTTTTTTCGGAACGAAGCTCTAGTCGTGGAGAACGATGTTGAGAAGAGAACTGTGAACTTGCAAATCATCACTTCCGTGATAGTCAATGAACCCCAATTTCCTAAACCTATTCATGAAAAAGCTAACCCGCGAGCGAGTTGTGCCCACCATCTCTGCGAGGGTTTCTTGACTCATCTTGGGGATTACGGTCTCGGGCACGCGGTCCTTGCCGAAATGAGCCAGCAATAGCAATATCCGGGCCAGTCGTTTTTCACTGGAATTGAAAAGCTGGTCAACCAAATCTTCTTCGTATCGAATGTTCCGTGTCAGCAAATATGCCACGAACATATCGGAAAACGCGTGTTCTCGGTGAAGGACTTCTACCATGGACTTCTTGTCGATTTTCATCACGGAGCAATCGGTCATTGCGGTTGCGGAGCACAGGCGGACTGGCTGCCCTGTAAGGCACCCTTCTCCGAAGAAATCGCCCTTGTTCAGAATGCCGATTGTGGCTTCCTTTCCGATCTTCGACACAACGGTGAGTTTTACCTTTCCTTCCTTTATATAAAAAACAGCATCGGACGAATCGCCCTGGGCAAAGATCGTCTGCTTTTTGGGAAAAGCTTCGATCTTTCTACCGCCGTTGATGGTCGAAAGGAATGTCTTGGTATCGAATTTGATGAGTCTCTTGGACGCTGCCACGAGTGTCATAATCTGGCCCCCCTGTCAAGCGTTGCGAAAGCGCACAAGGCAACTTCCTAGGATGAAGGATGAATGAATGCGCAAAAAGGGCGAGAACAATATCAAGCCTCCGCGGGGTAAAGCTGCTATCCGCTCGACGAAGATAATGATGTCACCCTTGGTGTCGCAAGTCAATCCGTCCCATCTTGCTGATTTCGCTGCCCTTCGCAACTGTTCTGTGGTGGAAGGCGCTCCTTGCTGCACGACGCGGCTGACGGCTACAACAATTGCGTGAGGCTGTCTTCCGTTCAATGCGGAATGTCGCTCTGATCTGCCATAATCTTCCCATGTGCGGGCGCTATCGACTGTCGCGGAGAAAGCAGATTATTGAGAGTTCGACCGGGCGTCTCATAAAAGGGAGTAAGTTCTAATTGTCCGATTGGAACTGGTCGGGGGTGATGAGTTTGGCAGAAGTTCGATTGCAACAAGGCGAGTCAATAGAAAGCGCCCTCCGTCGCTTCAAGCGCAAGGTTCAGACGGAAAACATCTTTGGAGAAGTCAAGCGTCACTCCTACTACCTGAAGCCGGGCGAGAAGCGCCGGGTGAAGCAAGCTTTGGCGCGAAAGCGTGCCCGAAAGAAGTTTCGCAAAGACTCAGAGTAAGCTGCAATCACTATCAAGATCAGAAACGGCACACATGTGCCGAAGGGTATACCCAGTGCCGAACCGCACCGAAGCCGACCTGCTGTCTAACCCTGTTCTGCATCTCTGCATTATGACTTCACTCGGGGAAAGTTGGGCCTTGAATCGCGTCTACTCTGGTATCTTGGCTACGCCTCACCGTTTGTCTGGGCTTCCTGGTCAGAGTTCGTTTTAGTCGATCCATCAATCGCGCATCTTCCTCGATCAGCTCTGGTTCTTTGTCTTCCGCCACTTTGGATTTCAAGTAGCCTTTGCATCAACTCGGCGGAGTTTTCCATGACTTCCCCCAAGGCTGGCAAGGCTGGTTCGGGCGATCCTTGCGCTGTTGATTGGCTGCGGCCTCAGGCGAGCCGAACTAGTTGGACTCGGAACACAAGATTTCCAGGTTCGCGAGGAGCGTTGGGTAATCGCTGACCTAGTTGGCAAAGGAAAGCACATCCGAACCGTTCCAGTTCCCGTGTGGGCGAAACGCGCCGTCGATGAGTGGACCACGGCGGCCGGCATCAACGGTGGCACGATCTTCCGGCGAGTAAGTCGGTTGGGCAAGATCTGGGGCGATAGAATCACACCCAAGGCGGTCTGGCACGTGGTGAGAGCGGCGGCTAAACGAGCCGACATCAAGGGCTTGGCTCCCCACGACTTACGCCGCACCTGCGCACGGTTATGCCATCTGGCAGGCGGAGAGCTTGAGCAGATTCAATTTCTGCTGGGACACGCATCCGTCGAGACAACCGAGCGGTATCCCGGCTGCAACCAGAGACTCAGCCATGCGGTAAACGACAACCTCGGATTGGAAGAGACTTGAGGGTGGTCGTGGCTCACAAGCCGACTTCTGGCCAGCGTCGTCGGTCTGTGCCGGCGCATAACTTCCGCTTAGCCCGTCATCCACCCGCGATGGGCCGCTCGGGTGTCTGCACCCTCAGGATCCCTGCCGCTTATGCGAGCCAGAGGTCCTTCCCCGCCGCAGTGCCGTCAGTCAAGATGACCTTCATCCCAATCTTTGTCGGCATAACCCGGTTCGACAGGTAGCTGGAACAGGAGGATCGCGCTGGTTATCGCTGCCCGCCAGTCGCCGAGGACCGGGGTAACTGCACGGCGGCAAAGATCACAAGAGCCGCAATCGCCAATAGAAGATGCCCCGCAAAAAAGTTTCCAAGAAATGTGTACAGCAGAATCGCCGTCGTCAGGGGGATAAAAGCGAGCAGTATCAACAGCCGTCTGGTTGCAATCTGGAGCCGTGCTGTAATCATCATACAAATTGCCGCCAGAACGGTCAGAGTAGCGGAGTCCGCGAGCCAAAGCCCCTTGAAACTGCTGCTGTAGAAGGAAGGCAGGCCCGAAGCAGCGATGATTGGCAAAGCCTTGCTAAAAGCCGCTGCATGGAGAGCCGCTCCTGCTATCGAGAGCACGGCCGCGAAGATGAGAAGGAATCTTGGAGCGCGCATGGTCGTCATTTGATCCTTATGTGTTTCTCGCATTTGAAACATTGGGAGAGCCGTTCTACGCCTGCCGCATGAATGAGCTAAACGCTGCCGTTTCGAAGTAAATCGTCAGCGAGGCGAGCCGGTTGTCCGTTGCCGTCCAGATTTCGAGCGCATCGAGAGTCGTCTGTTTTCCGCGAGGCGAGACGATCTCATAGCTCATCCAGACGCAAGCAGTGTCGCCGTCAGTCAGCATTTCTTTTCTCTGCGCTGATCTCACAGCACTCAGGAAACGGTTGTTCGCTTCCAGGTAGGCTGCCTTTCCTTCAGTGACCTTCCCGCCCGGCGAGATAAACCTGAGCGAGTCAGAGAGTGGTTTTTGCCAGCCGTCCTTGCGCGCGATTCCTTCGTAATAGGCATTTACGAGATCAGCAGCCATGTTCACGTGTCCTCCCCCAGTTTCTAACTTTAGTATGTATACGTGTAGATTTAGTGTGTCAAGTAATAAGTTGACTTTATTATACAAACAGCGTAAAAGACGGTTATGCGGTCCTACGGCCAGAATTGCGCCCTCGCAAAATCCCTAGATGTGATTGGGGATCGATGGACGTTGCTGATAGTGCGGGAACTTATGATCCGTGACGGCTGCCGCTATACGGACCTGCGGAACGGCCTTCCCGGAATCGCCACGAATCTGCTGGCTGAGCGCCTGAGCGAGCTGGAAAAGGCGGGCTTGGTGACACGAGAAGCTGCGCCGCCGCCCATTGCAACGACATTGTTTCGTCTTACGCAGCGCGGTAAGGAGCTTGAGCCCGTCATCGCGGCGCTCGGGCGTTGGGGCGCTCCGCTTCTTACCGGGACCGCCGGCAAGGACGAGTTCTGCGATCACTGGGTAATCCTCCCTTTGCGGCTGTACGTGCGGGACAAATCTCCCCGCGAGCGTCCCGTCAGGATTGGGTTGCGCGCGGGCAAGGAGCTGGTCACCGTCGAAACCGTGGGTGATGGTTCGGTGCGAGTGGAATCCAGAAGGGCCCCCAATCCGGACGCCGTGATCGAGGGAACGCCACAACAGATTCTTGCATTATTGACCGGGAAGGCGAGCCTGGCGGATGCACAAGCGAAGGGCCTGCGGTACGAAGGCGATGTGAAGGTGGTGCGGAGATTCGCTGGGCGTTGAGGTGCGGATCCATTTCCGATTTACGGTTCCGGGTTGCGCTGGGAGCCGCCGTTGAAACAACTACTCCTAGATGGTCGGCAATTCTTCCCTAATCACGTCAATCTCCGGCTTGCCCGGCATGCGAGAGCAATCCACAGTTTAGGGAACAGATCGGAACTCCGACGCCAACAGACAGTGCTGCACGAAGCTGCGGGCCACGGCCCGCTCGGCACCGATAGCGATCTCATACTTCCCTCGGGTTTGGTCCCGTGCGCCCGTCCCGGCCTGCAACTCTCCCAACCCCGCTCTCCGTCAGGTCCAATTCCCACGTCTGGGACAACAGATCTTTGCCGAACTGGCAGTTGGCCTGCTCTTCCACGAGGCGGAATCCCGCTTTTTGGTAAATATGACGAGCTGCCACGAGAATGCTCTGAGTCCAGAGGGTGATCTTTTTGTAGCCGACTGCGCTAGCGAAGTTCACGCATTCTTCCACCAGCGCAGATCCTAATCTCAGTCCTCGCGCGCTCGGCTCAACCAGCAAGAGGCGAAGTTTTGCGGTAGAGGGCTCAGTAGGGTCCTTTACCAAGAAGACGTGTCCCACATTCTGCCCATTTAATTCCGCAATCCAGCAACGCTCGCGCTTTGGATCGAATCCCGTGAGGAAATCCGCGACGATGCGCGCCGCCAGTGCTTCAAATGTCTCGTCGAAGCCATACTCTTGGGCATAGAGTGCGGCTTCCCGATACACGACCCAACCCATATCGCCTGGTCGATGTGGCCGTAAGACGTACCTCAACCCTTCCGGTGTGCTTGGCGCCAGCAAGCGTTCGACAGTGCCCATGGAACCAATGAGGTTGGTCTGAGCGGTCGGCGGCAGTGCCTTGAGGACGCAGCGAGCCTGCTCTTCTGAAAGTGCATTGAGTTTCTCGAACCTCGATTTTCCCTTTTGCGTGAGTACTAAATACGCCGAGCGCGCGTCCTTTTTCGAGGCCATGCGTTTCAGCAGGGAATTCTTCCCGAACCGACCGAGAATGCGGCTCACGTAGGCCGGGTCTATGCCTAAAGCAGCCGCTATTTCCTTCGCAGTGGGGGTCTGACGGGTCGCAAGCTCGTACAGCACGCGGCCTTCCGCCAGGCTGTAGCCGCTATTGAGAAACTCCTCATCCAGCACTCCAATGAAGCGAGTGTATATGCGATTGAACCGTCGAAAGGCCGCGACCTGTGAATTAAGCGAGGCATTGGAATCGCCGGTCGACATGCGTGCTATCGTCCATCATAGTAATGGACACTGTCAACTATTTATTTGATCAGGGTTATCTGCACTGTGACGGTGGGTTCGACGCGCATGCGAACACAAAGAGGGGAAGTACCCTCCGTCAGAAGGCGAGACGTTGGTTGGCTCCCGAGTCGTCGGCAAACCCAGAGTCGGTCGGAACGATCCGTGTCCCTGCTGCTCCGGCAAGAAAAATTAAGGGATGCTGGGCGGGCCGACAGTGAAACTGAGAGCGCTGCTTGATTCCTCGGATAGAAGCGCCCGCAGCCCGCTCTGCGATAGTATGGCTCGACAAGGGCCAAACGCAGCCGGAAGAAGGGGAATGACCATGACATGTTTTCTTCTTATGACGCTCATTTTCGCAGGACTCTTAGCGCCAACTTCCGCCGTTCCCTCGTCTTCATCGACTGGTGTGCTGCTCGTCGCCAACAAAGGCGACCAGACTATTGGTCTCGTTGACCCGGATAGCGGGCGGCAAGTTGCGACCGTCGTGGAGGGAGGTGTTACTGGGCATGAAGTTGCCGCGTCTCCCGATGGCAGTCGGGCGTTCGTTCCAATCTACGGAAACTCTGGAGTGGGATTGCCCGGCACGGACGGAAGCACAATCGCTGTGATCGATCTCGGCGAGCACAAACTGATCCATACCATTGATTTTGGGCACGGTGTCAGGCCCCATTGCGCTGTGTTCGGTCCCAAAGACGGTCTGCTCTATGTCACCACCGAGCTAGACAAGTCTGTGGCCATCATCGACTCGCAATCCCTAAAGATTGTCGGGAGCGTTCCGACCGGGCAAGCAGAATCCCACATGCTGGCGATCAGCCCGGATGGGAGCAAGGGCTACACTGCGAATGTGGGTCCGGGGACTGTATCGGTGCTCGATCTCGCAGGACGAAAAACACTCACGGTGATTCCAGTCGCGGGCCACGTACAGCGTATCTCGCTTTCTCCTGACGGGCACTGGGCCTTTACCGCCGAGACAGAGAAGCCTCGGCTGGCGGTAATCGATACCGCAACGAATAAAGTCCTTCGCTGGATTGCATTGCCCGGCACAGGATACGGAACCGCTCCCACACCGGATGGGAAATGGCTGCTGGTTGCGATCCCGAGCACGAATGAAGTTGCGGTGGTCGATATCCCTACAATGCGGGTGATAAGGACGATTAAGGTCCCATCTTCTCCTCAAGAGGTGCTGGTACGAACGGATGGTATGGTTGCTTACGTTTCGTGCTCGGCTAGCCACCAGATTGCTGCGATCCAGATCAACGACTGGAACGTGAAGCTGATCGAAGCCGGACGCGGGGCAGATGGTCTGGCATGGGCGAGGAGATTTTCGGTCGGCATGGTCCGAGTCCCTCTGGCTCCCTCAAGAAGTGCAAGCGATGCTGCGGCGGGGCGACGGTGAACTGAGTGCCCGGTTGATTTCCCCGATCCGCAACGTCCCGCTTCCGAAGTGCAATAATTGAAGCCTACGGAACGCGATTTCCGGAAGGATTGAAGCGACGTGCGCTACTGGTGGGTAAACCAAAACCAGACATATCGGCAGGAGATTAAAGGCGGTTATCCCAAACCACATATCATACAGCCCCACGGGTGCTTGCTGGCGCGAGCACCCCCTGAATAGAGTTACTGGGCCGACTATTTCATCAAATCCCAAAAGAAACATCTGCGAAATTGGCCGCAGCAACCGCGATTGTCGGCTGGAGTTCCGTCACTCCCGGTTTGTCGGCCAACTGGAAGTTGGCCCCAAACGGGCTTCGAGACCATAAGCCTCCAACTGAACGACCATACTGATCGCGGCGTGGGAGGCCGCCAGTATGGCTCATCGGAAGACATCGAAACGCTCCAAGGCAAGAACAATGCTTCGCCTAGCCGATTTAGAGCAGTCGAAGAATGCTGTTCTTCACTCGCTCGGCGCAGCGAGCTCGCAAGAATCATACGGCCATGCCATCGACGAGTTTATCGGGTGGTATTGCTCCGAACCGCGTCTTTCATTCAACCGAACTGTCGTCCTTCGCTACCGGTTCTTTCTCGAACAGAAGAACCTGGCGCCCTCCACGATCAATGTGCGCTTAGCCGCTGTGAGGCGTCTTGCCTATGAAGCCTCTGATACGGGCCTTCTGAGCCCAGACCTAGCGTGAACATGAGTGCAAAGACAGCGGGCACAAAACACCCCAGTCCCCTCAGCTTGCCTCCTGCAGACAAGCCGGCACCCGGAACCGTGAATAAAGATGATCAGGACCACTGGATTTTCTCGGCTTCTTTGAAGCTCGCGCCAGGCGAAGAACTCCCCTTCGCGCTCATAGTGAAAGGGACTGGCCAGCAATGACTCGTCGCCGCCCACGAGGTTAAGAATTGAGAGGAGGGGCTTATGGTTCCCAGCCCCGAAGGTCTGGCTCTCCAACCGCGTGTTCACAATTCCGCAGATCGAGAGGATGAATAGCGATAAACGCCCGGTAGTGTTGACCTGCGCTTCTGGTGGATGGTCAGCAAATCCTGTCGCGCCCACGCTCGGCCAATTCCCGGTTCGTCGGCAAACCTTACCTTACAAGACTAGGGAAGAGTTGTCCGTGATCCACGGCGAAATACCTAGGAACGGTCAGGGATATCAAGAGAGGACGAGTGTCTACGCCACGCCCGCCAGTGCTTGATTGACCATTCTTACCCATAGAAGTGGATTGTCTGCCGGACAATTGAAATCACTACAGTCGAAAGCTTTATCCCGCCGGCGCAGAAGGGCGACGATAGGAACGCCAGGTAAGGTCTCCCGAAAATGAGCAATAAGTTCCAATCGTTTCTTGCCGAGGCGCTCCGTGTCCGATCACCACCACTCCAACCGATGCGTCCGACAGATCAAGATTTCGTGCGGCGGCCACATCCCTAACCATCTGTGGACACAGCCTTGGAGGCGCGCTCGCCACCATGTTCGCCCTCGACGTTGCCGCCTACACGGCTCTCAAGGAACCCATCGTCTACACTTACGCCAGTCCGCGCACCGGGGGCCCGCAGTTCGCCGCAACCTATAACCAGGTCGTCCCCAACACCCTCCGCATCGCAGGCTGACTTGATCTGGTTCCCAAACTGCCTTTGCCACCACTCTACGAACGCGTCCTCGGCCTCTACGAACTCAACTCCGTGACACTCTTTCCACCGAGACTCCTCGTCAAACC
>Ga0193751_1002195_pt1 | contig 11934 bp, 9 predicted proteins | sample L1c2metaG_FD_143050 | JGI IMG/M metagenome (GOLD analysis project Ga0193751, IMG submission 143050) | Soil microbial communities from a riparian zone of the East river system, Colorado, United States - L1c2 | ecosystem: Environmental > Terrestrial > Soil > Riparian zone | place: USA: East River... | reverse complement strand
ACACCGACAACGACCGCACCTGAACCGCAACCCGCCGTCGAGGATAGCCCGCACTAACGTGGCCATCACCTACACATCGGGAGAGCAGGTTGAGGTTTATCGTTTCAGTATTCCTGCGACGATTCTGATTCCGCTGACCGCCGTTTTCCTGCAGGCGTGGCTGCCGCTGCGGTTTCCTTTTTTCACAATCTTCGATCTTCCGCTGCTGGTCACAATTGGTTTTGCGACCGCGCGGCGCAGTCCGCTGGCTGGCCTGCTCACGGGCAGCGTGATCGGCATTCTGCAAGACGCGCTTACCCATCATCCCATCGGGCTCTACGGAATTTCGAAGACGGTGGTGGGATTCGGCGCGTCGTCACTGGGGATCAAGCTGGACGTGGAACATGCCGGCGCGCGTTTCCTCCTTACGATTGTCTTCTACGCGGTGCACGAAGTTGTCTACTTCATGATTTCCCGCGGCCTGGTCGGGTTGCGCATGGCGTGGACCTGGCCGCACGAATTGTTGTCGGGCATAGCGAATGCCATGCTGGGCGTTCTGGTCTTCATGCTGCTCGACAGAGTCAAGCAGCGCACGTAATAGGTAGCCGAACTACCGAAAAACCGCCTCTAGAGACGGGGCTTGCTCCGTCTCCCACCTGCCGCGCCCAATCATAGATATGAGCCGAGACGCGGCAAGCCGCGTCTCTACCACATTGTCGAGATGGCATATGCCAGCGCGGCTGCAGCCAGCGTGGCGAAGAAATTCACCGTCTCGTTGTTGATCCATCCGCGGCGTTGCAGGGTGGCGCCGAGAATGCTGTCGATGAGCATTCCCGCGAATCCAGCAGTCACCGGAATCCAGAGCTGAGCCTGAGGAAGCATCCCGCCCGCGGTTGCGACCGCCGCAACCACCAGACCGGCGGCCAAGCCCGCGATGCTTCCGGGAATCGTGATGCCGCCATCGGTTCCCGTTGGGACGCGTTCCCAGGTCGTGATCAATCGCGCGTCCGGCCTGCGGTATTGCCCGATCTCGCTGGCCACGGTATCAGTCGCCGCTTCAGCCAGAGCGGCCACCATCGCGACCAACCAAACCCGATTTCCGGTGGCGCCGAAAACAAACGAGCCGAGGGCAGCCACTGCCAGATTGGCCAGGATTTGCCACGCATTGCGGCCTTCCCGACGCTCTGCGAGCCCCAGTGCCAACTTACGGCGGTATCCCAGGCGAGTGGCGACCCAGGTCATCAGAAACAGGACTGCGAGCGTCGCGAAAGCGGTTGGGCCAGCGTTGGCAAAGAGCAGGAAACACGCGAGACCGCCCGCCAGAGCCCCGGATCGATTGACGCCGCGCAGGGCGCAAGCCAGCACCCCGAAGCCCAGCGTCACAGCCGCAGCGACCGCCAGCCGCTCCGGGGACGACGCCCAGCCGTGTCCTAGAAAAGAGGTCAGCATTGTTGGGGCAGCTTTCGGTGTCAGCTTTCAGCTATCAGCCGTCAGCCATGAGTAGAATCTCACGTTCCGGACGACTGGAACTCGGGAGCCACGCTCGATAACACTATATTCGGTGTCCGGCGAAAGCGGACCGCGCCATGTAGTGCTTGACCCTTGGATTCTCTGGGTAATCTGGCGGCGCCAACTCCCCCGATTTAGGCTACACTTCTGTACGCTGGCCGGGATTCTGGCATCTGAGGAATCTCTTAGTGACGCGGCGCGACGAGTTTGAAAAGACGAGGAAAGCCTCGTCTCTACTTGGGGTGAAACCAAAATGGCGGCTTCAGTCTGGTCTGGTTATCTTACGTTCGGATTAATCTCGATGCCGGTGCGTCTGTTCTCAGGCGCGCGCAGCAGCGGCATTTCATTCAACCAGCTTCACCGCACCGATCACCATCGGGTAAAGCAGCAGCTCATTTGCCCGGCGGACAACCAGGTCCTCGAGCGTAGCGATATCGTCAAGGGCTACGAGTACCGCAAGGACGAATACGTCATCATCGAGCCGGAAGAAATCAAGAAGATCGAGCCGAAGACCGCGAAGACGATGGAGATCCTAGAGTTCGTGAAGACGAGCGAAGTGGATCCCGTGTACTTCGAATCGTCGTATTACATGGTTCCCGACGAAGCCGGCCGCCGCCCCTACGCGCTCCTGACTAAGGCGCTGGAGGAGAGCGAGTATGTCGCCATCGCCAAACTCACCATGCACAACCGCGAATACACCGTTTTTCTGCGCCCGCATAAAGGCGGAATGATGCTGCACACCATGTACTATGCGGAGGAAGTTCGCGAGGTTGAGTCTTTCGGCGCTCCGGATGTCGAGATTAAAGAGGCCGAAATCAAGGTTGCGCACCAGCTCATTGAAGCGCTGGCGGGGGAGTGGGAGCCGGAGAAATATCACGACACTTTTCAGGAGAACCTGAAGAAGATGATTGAGGCTAAACTGGAAGGCGGCGAAATCCAGGCCGTCGAACAACCGAAGAAGCTGGCCCCGGTGGTGGATCTGATGGCGGCGCTGAAGGAAAGTCTGGCGCAGACGAAGAAGCCAGCCGCGTCAGAAAAAGTTGCGGAGATGCCAGCCAAGAGCCAACAGAAGGCACGTCGCGGGCGCGGATAGTCTGAGCTTCGCCGTAGAGACGCGGCTTGCCGCGTCTCCTGCGTGCCGCGTTCCAAACGCCGCGTTTTGGTATTCGGTCCCCAGATGCGGCAAGCCGAGTGTCTACAGCAACGTTTCCGAATATTGCGAACCTCGGCAACCAAATTTGCCGCTTCGCCCTTCTCACCAAAGCAGCGGGCTAACCACCGCCTGATTTCCCCTCTCGACCCGGTTCCCGATACAATATCGGTTTCCGCGCAACACTAACTTTTTCTACGGAGTTTGAATGAAGAGGTTTCTCTGGCTGGGGTTCGTGCTGTGCCTTTATCTGATCTGTAGCGGCTGTGGCGATACCTTCCGGCCAATTATTATTCCGAATCCTCCAACGTTTCCCAACCCAAAGGCCGCCCACACCGTCGTGTCGATCAACGATAACGGAACCGTCGTGCCCGGCAGCGCCATGGTGATCGATGTCTCCGGCGACACGGACGTGAGCGTTGTCAACGTGGACATTGCTCCCGTTCACGCCGTGCAGCAGACAGCCAACGTGGTGTTGGTCGTAAACCAAGCCGTGACGGGATTAACTCCGCCGCCCAATGGTTGTTTGGTGACAATTAATAATCAGGTCTTTGATGTGTGTCCTTCGATTACCAAGCTGAACTTCAGCGGCACGGTCATTGGCAGCACGACCACTATCAGTCTGCCGCCGAGTTCGGCCGCGACCTTCGTGGCCGTTGCCCCGACGGATACGACGGCCTATGTTACGTTGCCGACCTACCGCCCGGATCTTACCAAACCTCTAAACATTGTCCCGTCGGTGGGTGTGGTCAACACCCAGAGCAACAACCTGGTGGCGACGATACCCGTCGGAAATAATCCCGTTGCCCTGGCTGTTACGCCCGACAAGACCAAACTCTACGTGGCCAACAAGGACTCTAATTCGATCAGCGGATTCAATACCGTTGACCGGTCTTCGCGGACCGTTACCGGTTCGTTCAGTGCGCCGCTCTGGGTGATTGCGCGCTCCGATAGCCAGCGCTCGTATGTGCTCGACTTCAACGGTGTCGTGAGCACAATTGATACCACCTCCACCGCTGGCCCGGATAACGTGATCGATGCCAGCGTCAGCGCTCCCAACGCCGCTTACATGCTCTACGACGGGAATAAGAACCGGCTGTACATACCGGGGGGCACCCAGTTGACGATACTGGATGTCTCGCAGTCCACACCGCATGTTCTTACCGGAGGCCCTATCCCGATTCCCACGGTGGCACCCAGTTCGCGGGTTGCGTCGGACCCCTGCTCGGCCACCAGCGCACAGACGCTGACGGTAGCCGCCGTCGCCGCTCTGCCGGATGGAAGCCGCGCTTATGTCGGGGCTTACTACGAAGATACGTCCGGCAATTTCTGCCCGCAGGTGACGGTGATTGACGTCGCGAGCAACACCATCAAGAGCTCGACTGCGGTCCCGGGGTTTCCTGCCTTCGACGCCTTCTGCTCCACCACCCGCTTCCGCGTGACGATGGCCGCCGGCGGCGACAGTTCCCGTGTCTACCTGGCCAGTTGCGATGGAGGCATGGTCAACATCATCGATACCACCAACGACTCCTATATCCTGAATCTACCGGCGCCAATCGGTGTGCGCCCGGGGGGCCAGCAGAACCTGCCGCAGAATCCGGTGTTTCTGTTTGCCGGCCCGTAGTTGCATTCAGCATCCAGCACTCAGCACTCAGCATTCAGTCCTCAGCCCTGCCGAGAGCCGCTAACTCCTCACGTAGAAGAGTCAGCATTGTTCGAAAGTTTGTGAGGGTAGGGAGAGTGCTACTTGCCAAATGCGGGATTGCTGAGTGCTGAATGCTGAATGCTGAATGCTTCTTCTATCCCGCGACCGCAGCCCGTTCCGTCGCCCGGCGGCGGTGGTAGCGCAGCGCCACATTCATAAAGACGTTTCCGCTGGAGGTGCTGAAGCACATCACCAGGGCTTCTGTGTCCTCACTGCTTTTGCTACCCTGCTCGGAAGTGTGCAGGGTTGGTGGACGAACGTGAAAGTGAAATCCCTGGTCGTTGAGCGTGGTGACGGAGTTGCCAATGATCTGGTTAGCCAGCTCACAGACCGCCTCGCGCACCAGGTCGTCGCCCTCGGATACTTCGACACCGGCCAGACGGGTGGCGAGCTGCACGGCTGTTCCCAGGTCCACATCAAAAATGATCCGTCCTTCAATCTCGCCCGTGAGGCAAACCTCGGCAGCAATTCCTTTCCGCCGGTACGCCTCTTCTTCCATGCTCAGGTTCTCGATGGAAATAGGCGACTCCAGCCCCTGCGCCAGGACGGCGTCGGCTGAATTGATGAAAGGCTGAATCAGGTCCATCCGCATTGATTATGCCCCCGCTCCCGCGCCGCGGGGCGTCGTTCCATCGTCACGCATTACGTATTTGATGACTTCATAGAGAACTTCCGGCTTCACCGGTTTCTGCACGAAATGGCGGGCACCTCGCTGCAAGGCTGCCACGATGTTCTCCTGATAGCCGACCGACGACACCATTACGATGCGGGCGCTCGGATGGTCGCGCACGATCTTCTCCGCCGCCTCAATGCCTTCCATCTGCGGCATGGTGATATCCATCAGAACGATGTCGGGCATGAGCCGTTCGTACTCGCTGATCGCCGAGACTCCGTCGCCCGCCTCGCCGATTACCTGTCCTCCGAATGTTTCGACCATCCGGGCCAGGTTCTTGCGGGCGAACACGGAGTCATCCACGATCAGATAGCGCACCGGCTGTCCGTCTTCGCTCCGTTTTACGGGCGCAAACTTTTCCATGGCACTCCTCCCCAACTATCACTTAATCACGATCTACGCACTTTCGGTAGATAACTCTAGTTACTTTAGGCACTAGTCGCCCGCTTGACCTCGGGGGTGTCCCCCGGGGCGATATCTCCCCGGCTGCGGTCGGGAGCGCATTGTGCCTGCAAAATATTAGGTAGAGCCTGGAGGTCCGCGATACGCATCGCGTAGCCGCGTTCGATGGCCGCCTTGGGCATGCCGAAAACCACGCATGTCTCCTGGCTCTGCGCCACCGTGTATCCCCCGGCCGCCCGGATCTCTCCCAAGCCGACAGCTCCGTCTTCTCCCATGCCCGTCATCAACACGGCCATGGCTTGCGGTCCAAACTCCTCCGCTATGCTGTGGAACAGCACATCCACCGAAGGACGGTGTCCGTTCACGGGCGCTTCCTCGCTCAGGATCGCCACGTTTCCCAGCGGAAATTTCTTCACTTTCATGTGCCGGTTCCCCGGACAAATGAGCGCTCGCCCGGCTACCAGCAGGTCGCCCGATTGCGCTTCCTTCACCCGGATGGGGCAGCTCTCGTCGAGCCTCTTAGCAAACAGTTCGGTGAACCCATCGGGCATGTGCTGTACCACCAGGATGCTGCCCGAAAATTCCACCGGCAGCTGCGAAAACAGGTATTGCAAGGCGTTCGGACCACCAGTGGAAACACCGATTGCGATGATGCGCGTCGGCGCGACTGGTTGTAGCTTGTGTGGCTGCTCGCCGTGCGTTTCCGCTGGCAGGAACTGCGTCTGCACTCCCGCACTCTGCGCAGCCGCCCGGATCTTCTTGATCAACTCAGCGGCAATTTCGGGCATGCGCGCGGAAACATCCTTCGGCTTGGCCACAAAATCAAACGCGCCCAGCGCCAGCGCCTTGAGCGTGATCGCCGCCCCAGTGGTGCTATGCGAGCTGACCACGATTACCGGCAGGCGCCAGCGTCGCATGATTTCTTTCAGAGTATCGATCCCGTTCAGTCCGGGCATTTCCAGGTCGAGCGTTATCACTTGCGGCGACAGGTCCTCGATTTTCTTCAACGCAAAATGGCCGTCCATCGCCGTGCCCACAACCTCGATCGAGTCATCCCGTTCGAGAATGTTGGGAATCAGCTTGCGCATCAAAGCCGAATCATCCACCACCAGGACCCGCACTGGCTTTCTCATGCCTGGCCCCCGGATGCGCCGCGTGCCCGCATTTCACCAGTCAGGATTCCGCCAACGCTCGACGTTGCTCTTGCTGGTACGGCACTCGACAGCAGACCCGCCATCCGCGGCCCGGTTGCATCCGCCCGGCCACGCGTGAAGCGATCCATCAAGGCGATCATGTTCAGGATGAGAACCACTCTCCCATCGCCCAGAATCGAAGCCCCGCTCACCAGGTCGGTCGTGATCGACTGGTCATCGAGCGCCTTGATGACCAATTCGTCTTCGCCCTCCAGCCCATCGACGATGACACCGAACTTGCGGTCCCCGCTGCTGATCACCAGCACGTAAACCTTACGCCGTGCTGTTTCCGGCCCGCTCGGAGGAATCGAGCCCAGGCGCAGCAAAGGCAACACGTCGTTGCGCAGTTGCAGCACGTCATAGTGCTCCACCCGATGGATATCTTCTTCGACCGTGCGGGCGATCTCCGCCACCGCGTTCAGCGGCAGGGCGTAAAGCCGCTGCTCCACCCGGAACATCAACGCCCTGATAATGGCCAGCGTCAGCGGCAGCCGCAGACGGAAGGTTGTGCCCCGTCCCGGCGCAGTTTCGATCTCCACCGTTCCCTTCAGGCGTCCGAGCACGCTCTGCACCACGTCCAACCCCACTCCGCGGCCCGAAAGTTCGGTGATCTCTTCCGCCGTGGAGAATCCCGGCTGCAGGATGAGATCCAGAGTTTCCGCCTCGGTCAGCCGGGCTGCCTGCGCGGCGGTCAGTAATCCCTGGGATAGGGCGCGCTGCCGCACTTTTTCCGCATCAATGCCGGCCCCGTCGTCGGAGATCTCGATCACCACCTGGTTCCCCTGGTGATAAGCGCCCAGCCGCAATGTCCCCTGCGGCCGCTTACCCGCACGAACACGCTCCTCGGCGGTCTCGATGCCATGGCCGACCGCATTTCGTACCAGATGGGTCAGCGGCTCGGCGATCGCATCTAGAATGCTTTTGTCGAGATCGGTTTGCCCGCCCCTGACAATTAGTTCAACTTCTTTCCCGCACTGCCGCCCGACGTCCCGCACAATGCGCGGGAACCGCCGGAATAGCTGATCGACCGGCACCATGCGAATCTTCATGACGGAGTGCTGTAGATCATTCAAGACCCGTCCCTGGAACGCCATGGCATCGGAGAACTTTCCCCGCAAGACATCCTTCGGGAAGCGTTGTCCAAATTCCAACAGCGTCTGCTGCAACATCGATTTCGCCAGGATCAGTTCACCGACAAGATTGAGTACGCTGTCAATTTTCTCCGCATCCACTCGCAACAAGTTGTCGGGGCCGCTCGGAGCGGCGGGCGCACCCGGGATTTCCCCTGGCGACGATGTGTCTTTCGCAGCGACGCCGGTACCGACCTCGGCAGCCGCGGGCGACGCGATCTCGTAATTGAGTTCCGAATCAGTGAGTACAGAATCGGCAGCCAGAGCCGGTAGCAGCGGATGCGACGGTGCTTGGGCGCGCAGCGGCGTGACTCGGACATTCAACGCGATCGTTGGAATGTTGCATTTCGCCCGGATCTGCTCCGCCGGTTTCTCCGAAGCGAGCGCCGCTTCGACGCGGTTCATGGGCTCGAGGCTGCCTTCGACCGGATACAGCGCTAGTACCTCGCCCAGCCCGGCAAGGGCCAATTGGATCATCTGACGTCCGGCGATGGGCATGCCGCACTGTGGGTCCACCTGCACCACCACGTGATGAACCCGCCTGCCCTCCGCCGCCGCCCGGGCGATCGCCAATTGCTCGTATTCGGACCAGCGGCTGGTTTTCGCGGCGGCTTTCTTTGTCTTCCTTTTGGCCGCGCCGGCCAGCGCTGGGTGCGCCAGACGGGCAATGTCCGCGCGCAATGACTGAATGCTTGGAAGTTTCGTCCCGTTCTTATAGGCCTCCAGCAAGGCCGCAAACACGTCGGCCACGCGCAACGCGATTTCGGGAACCGAAGCCGCAGCTGCCGTGTTCTCCAGCGTCAGCACGTCTTCGAATTCGTGGGACAGTTCGCTGAGTTCCCGGAAGCCGCAGGCGGCCGCGTCCCCCTTCAGCGTATGCACCGTCCGCCGCAGGCTGCGGGCGGTCTCCGCATCGCCCGGCGATTTCTCCAGCTGCATCGCTTCATCGTTCAGCTTCTGGACGAGCTCCCCCGCGCTTTCGAAAAACAGCTGGTGGAGTTCTGTCATCCGGTCCTCGGGCGGGACGGTCACACTCTCACCTCTACTCGCTGGTACGCCGTGCCGCTGTTGTGATGCACCATCTGGAATTTGTCCGTCAGTCCCAGCAGGCTTTCGGCATGGCCGACAAACAGATATCCCTGGGGATTTAAGCAACGATAAAACTTCTCGACCAGCCGCTTCTGTTCGGCTTCGTCGAAATACATCATCACATTGCGACAGAAAATCATATCGTTGCGCTGCGGCAGGTATTCCGTCTTCAGATTATGAAAGTCGAAGTGCACCAGTTCCTTAACGTTTTTCTTTACCGTGTAGCGGGCACCCATTTTGTCGAAGTAGCGCAAGCGGTAGCCATAGTCGACCCCCAACATCTGGTGCTCACCGTAGGAGCCCTCCTGCGCCGCGCGCAGAACCGAATAGTTGATGTCGCTGGCCAGGATCTCCACCCGCCAGGGCGCTGGTACCATGGGCTTCGGAACCGGCGATTCGACGGGCAGAGGATTGCGCAGATAGTAGTACGACAGCGCATCGGCCACCAGCATGGCTATGGTGTAGGGTTCCTGTCCCGTGGAACAGCCCGCGCTCCAGATTCTCACGCCGTAGTCCCGGCGAGCCTGCTTGCGTCGCAGAATATCGTCCATCACATCCCGCTGAAACAGGTCCAGCTGCGCCTTGTTCCGGAAGAAGCTGGTCTCATTGACCGTGAGGTTTTCCAGCAGTCGCGACAGCTCTTGTTTCCCCTGCTGGCTGATGAGCAGGCGATAGTAGCTGTAGAACGAATCCAGTTGGCACTCCTTCAACCGGCGCTGCAAACGGTCCTGAAGGAAGGAAGTGCGCCGATCATCGAAGTGCATGCCGCATTCCTGGTAGACGAGCGTCTGCAGGAGTTTCAATTCCGCTTCGGTGAGTGCTGGGGTATCGCTTGTGTTCATGTGGGTTCGGTCTGCTTGCTACTTTCCGGCCGAGGCGCTCTTCGTTACTGTCCCTGTCATTGTCGCCGTCCCCGCCTTGCCACTACCGGCCGCCGCGGGTTTCTCTGCCGGTTTGACCGCCGACGCTTCGTTCCCCATCTCACGCGCCCCTAACACCTTGCTGATATCCAGCAGAATGATCAGCCGTCCCTTGTATTTGCCCAAGCCGGTTACACAGTCCAATCCGCCTTCCCGCATCATGGCGGGGGCGGCTTCGATTTCGCTTTCGGGAATTTTCAGAACCTCCGACGCCGAGTCAACGATCATGCCCGCCAGCCGGCCCCGGTGTTCCACCACTAGAATGCGGCTGCGGCGGTCGAGTCCGGCGGACGGCTGCCCGAACCGCTTCCGCAGATCCACCACCGAGACAATCTTCCCGCGCAGGTTGATTACCCCTTCCAGATAATCGGGCGCGTCCGGCACCGCGGTGATCTCGGGCACGCGGACGATCTCATGCAGCGATGTGATGGGCACCCCGTAGGTCTCGCGGCCTACTCGGAAGCCCACAATGTGTGTTTCCCGGCTCATAGATGGAATTCCCTCAACGAGATCCCGCTGCCGCAGTCCGGGCTGAGTCCCCGAACCCCGGCCTGCTGTCATTCGAGCGCAGCGCAAAACGGTCCATCGAATCCAGCAGACCCCGCGACATCTTTGACATCTGATCGGAAGATGCGGCCAGTTCGGTCGAACCCGATGTCGAGGATTGCACCAGTTCACGCATGCGCTCCATGGCCTGAACCACCGCCTGCGCGCCGGATGCCTGTTCTTCCACCGCCGAATTGATCTCGTGCGTGATTTCGTTCAACCGCGTGGTGGCGCGCGCGATTTGCGACGAGCCGTGCGACTGCTCATTGGTGGCGGCGCCGATTTCCTGCGCGAACTTGTACACCTCGGTCACCACGTTTGAAATTTTTCGCAGCGCGCCATTCAGTTCCTGTCCCAGATTCAGCCCTTCGTTCACGATCGTCGTGCTCTTCTCCATGTTTTCGACCGCTTTGCGCGCTTCCTTCTGGATGCTCTCGATCAGCTCGGAAATCTCCTTTGTGGACTGCGCGGATTTTTCCGCCAGCTTCCTTACTTCGTCCGCCACCACCGCGAATCCCAGCCCGTGCTCGCCCGCGCGCGCCGCCTCGATGGCGGCATTCAAGGCCAGCAGGTTGGTCTGCTCCGCCAGATCGTCGATCACTTCGACGATCTTGCCGATGTCGTCCGCCCGGGTGCCGAGCGAGTCAATGATCTCGCCCGAAGATCGGATCGTCGTGTTGATCCGGTTGAGGCCGTCGGTCGCCTTTTCCATGGTGCCGATGCCGCTGTGCACCTCTTCCCGTGAACGGTTCGAGATATCGAGCAGAACCTTGGCTGTATCCGCGACCCGCTGAATCGAGGTCACCATCTGGTCAATTGAGGCCGAAGTTTCGCTGACGCTCGAGGCCTGCGTCTGCGTGCTCTTCACCATGTTCTGCACGTTGACGCTCATTTCGTGCATCGTGCTAGTCACTTCATCAATGGCCGAAGAAGTCTGCAGGCTGTTCCTGGCCGACTCGTCGGAAGCGCTGGCCACCTGGGTGGAAGCGCTGGCTACCTGAGAGGCCGCGTCGCGCACATTGCGTACCATCCCGCGCAAGCCTTCCACCATGCGCGTGAAGGCGTTCGCCAGAGTGTCGTTGGCGGAGCGCGGACGGACTTCGACCGCTAGATTGCCCCCGGCGATGGCTTCGGAAACCGCGGCCATCTCCTTCAGGTACTTCACCATGGAATCGAAAGTCCTGGCCAGTTGCCCGATCTCATCCTTACCGTGAATGTCAATATTGTGCTCCAGATCTCCGGACTGGCCGATCTGGTCCGCCACGTGAATCAGCCGCCCCAGCGGTCCAGTGATCCCGGTGGCGGTCCGGTAAGCGACGATCATGCCGAGGCCCAGAGCGGCCAGGGAACTGAGCACCGCAGCCAGAATCGTAGCCGTCGCGGCCAGTTCATCGGAGTGGCGCCGCTCGTCCAGCAGTTTGCGGTTCTCGCGGTCGACATCGTCCAGAACCTCGCTCGAACGCGAGACCCAGGAGTTCGGATCCTTTTGCAAATAGAAAATCTGTAGTTCCGCCACCGTCGCGTTGCCGCCGTCCACGGCCCGGCGCTTCTCGACCAGAGGGCTGGCGAACTCATTGCCCCAAGCCTGCTCCAGCCCCTGCACTTTTTCCAGACTGCTTCGCTGTTGCGGGGAGTTCG
>Ga0193751_1002194_pt1 | contig 11940 bp, 12 predicted proteins | sample L1c2metaG_FD_143050 | JGI IMG/M metagenome (GOLD analysis project Ga0193751, IMG submission 143050) | Soil microbial communities from a riparian zone of the East river system, Colorado, United States - L1c2 | ecosystem: Environmental > Terrestrial > Soil > Riparian zone | place: USA: East River... | reverse complement strand
GGAAGCCCACGGCGGCCGTCTGGGAGTCACCAGCCAGTTGGGGCACGGATCGGTTTTTTACTTTAGTTTGCCGGTGGGGTGATGGAGATGGCTGAGGTAGTTTGGCGGGCTCGCCTGGATTCGACGCGGGAGCCAACTCGGCCAACTCAGTCCGATTTCCGGAGGTCAGAGCCGTCGCCGATGGCTTTGCTTCTCCAGGAGTTGACCTCTTGGCGAAGCGTACGGAGGCCGTTGAGGGCGTCGTGCAGCCACTGGTTTTCGGCGGCATCCGAGATTGTTTTGTCCTACTCAATTCTAATCGTCGACGACAGTGCTCTCATCCGCCATTCGCTCCGGTCTTGCCTGGAGCAGGACCCGGATTGGCGTGTCTGTGGCGAGGCAGAAGATGGCAAGGTCGCGGTTGAAAAAGTCAAAGAACTGCACCCCGACATAGTGATCCTGGACTTGCAGATGCCCGTGATGGACGGACTTGCGGCCGCGCGACAGATCACTGTCGTCGCTCCGAAAACGGCAATGGTAATGTTCACCATGCACAGCAACGGGCAACTCTTGAAAGCCGCTCGGGCGGCCGGTATCAAAGACGTTGTTTCAAAGTCCGAGGGAATTGCCGACCATCTGTTGGCGTCGCTGAGAAATGCGTGTAACGACTCGAGTGAGCAACGAGCGGGCTGAAGAAAAGTAAGTCCTATGCGCTCTCCATCATTCAGTGTGGTGGGCCCGCTTGGATTCGAACCAAGAACCAACAGATTATGAGTCTGCTGCTCTAACCGTTGAGCTACGGGCCCCGTGCTTTCCATATCTTACACATTCACCCCAAAGATATAGCGCCGGGCACTCCCCTGCGGCTTCGCCCAGGGCAGACTCTGCCCGCGAAGGCTGGCGGACGCACCCAAAGCTGGTTACGACGGTCACACATCAACCATGGCAGCGTCATCGTATGATTGCGCTAGCAACTCACCGGGATGAAAAAGCTGCGCTTCCTGCTCTCGCTCACCAACGACGACAACGATTACCAGATTGAGCAGACCTCCGCTGCCCAGCAGGCAGCCCGCAAACTGGGGGTTGGCCTCGATATTGTTTATGCTCGCAACGACGGCATCGTGCAGAGCCAGCAACTGCTGTCCAGCATCCAGTCCACCAGCGCTCAGCGCCCCGACGCCATCATCTTCGAACCGGCTGGATCGACCGCGCATCCTCAGATTGCGCGCGCCGCCGCCACTGCTGGCATTGGAGTGGTACTGCTGAATCGCGACGCCGATTACATTCCGGAACTCCGCCGCGTTTTCCATATACCCGCATTTACTATCACCTCAGACCACGAAGAGATTGGCCGCATCCAGGGCCAGCAACTGACCGCCGTGCTGCCCGCTGGCGGAATCGTGCTCTACATTCAAGGTCCCGCCGAGAGTTCGGCCGCCAAACAACGCTACACCGGTTTGCTCGAAACCAAGTCCGACGGCGTTCAACTGCGCGTCCTTAAGGCCCATTGGACCGAAGCCAGTGCCTACAAAACGGTCAGCTCGTTTCTCCGTCTTTCCACTTCGCGCCAAGTTCAGATTGAAGCCCTTTGCGCGCAGGACGATTCCATGGCCATGGGAGCCCGCAAGGCCTTCGAAGAATGCCGCGAACTGCGTGAGCAGTGGCAGAAGATGCCGTTTCTCGGTTGCGATGGGCTTCCCAAGACTGGGCAAGAGTGGGTGCGCCGCAATCTGCTGACCGCCACGATTTTCATTCCGACGAATGCAGATCAGGCGATTGAGATGATGGTGAAATCGATTGCCACCGGCGCGCTGCCGCCAGAGCGCACATTCACGACCGCGAAATCCTTCCCCACCGTGGAAGTCCTCAAGCAGCAATCATCGGCACGCGCCCGTGCCGCATCCCGCTAAGCGGAATTGCCGTCCATACGAATTTATGCAACGAACCTGCGGGACACGACTCTAGTGCGTGGTGGGTGGCGCGGGGGGTGGCGGCACTGCCGGAGCCGCACTGTTGTTCACCAGATCTTTCAATTCCTTGCTGGGCTTGAAGAACGGAATCTTCTTTGCCGGAACTTCCACCCGGTCCCCTGTCTTCGGGTTCCGGCCCACGCGCGGCTTGCGCTGACGTGTGCGGAAGCTGCCAAACCCACGTATCTCGATTTTGTCGCCCACCCGCAGCGAGCGTACCACGCTGTCAAAGATCGTATCCACAATCACTTCGCTGTCTTTGCGGGTGAGTTCCGCCAGCCGGGAAACTTCTTCGATCAGGTCAGCTTTCGTCATAAGCCTTGGCTCCCTGTCTATAACCTTCTCAAATTTAAGGGGTTCTATGCAAGTACGGAAGCGGGCACCTGTTTCCGGCACCTATTTCTGGCACTCATTTCCAAAGATAGTAGAATCCAACTTGCTGCTCCAATAGCTTCTCGCGGGTCGGCAAATAGTCGGAAACATCACCAAACAGCAGATCGAGCCCTGACCGCCGCGTTTTCGGCGGGTAGACAAGCGTTGGTTCGCCCGAAATATTCACTGCCCGGGCCGTATCCTTCACCGCCCCTTCGAAGTCTGCAATCTGATCCACCAGTTTCATAGAAAACGCCTGCTCGCCGGTCCAGACTTTCCCGTTCGCGATGGCGCGGATGTCACCTTCCTTGGCATGCCTCCCATCGGCCACCGCCTGGATGAACTGGGTATGCATATTGTCAATCAAGCCCTGCATGTACTCGTGTTCCGCCGGCGTCATTTCGCGCGTCGGGTTGCCCGTGTCTTTGAATTCCCCCGCCTTCAGCGTGATAGCGTGGAGTTTCGCCCAGCGCAGAAGCTCCCCGTAGTTCACCCACTCGGCAATCACTCCGATCGATCCCACCACGCTGCCCTTGTCCGCATAGATCTTATTGGTAGCCGACGCCACGTAATACGTCGCGAATCCGCCTCACTTCACGGTAGATCTCTTCCGACGCAGCCACGCCGCCTCCGGGCGAATTCACATGGATGATGATGGCCTTGACGGAGTTGTCATCGGCAAATTTCTTGAGCTGTGGGACGATCTGCTTGGGAGAAAAAATCACGCCGTCCAGCTCAACCACGGCAATTCTGGACCCGAAGCCGGAGAACGATTCTTCATTCTGGCCGCCAAAACTCAAGAACACCAGCGTAAACACCGCCACCACGAACAGAGCAAACAGCCCGCCGCCCACCAGAAGCCAAATCCAGATCCGCGAACGCCCTTCAGCCATAATCAGAAGAGTGTAGCACTGGGAGGGAGGTCAGAGGTCAAAGGTCAGATTGCAGAGGTGAAATCTGGTGTGGGGTCACACTTGCAATCTGACCTCGGACCTCTGACCTTACCACTCTTGGCGTACACTCTTGTTTTCTCATGCGTGATCCCGTCGAACTCGAAGTCTTCAAGAACCTCTACCACTCCATCGCCGAGGAAATGGGAGCCGCACTGCGCCGCACTTCCTTTTCCCCCAATATTAAAGAGCGACGTGACTACTCCTGCGCCGTCTTCGATTCTGAAGGCCAGGTCATCGCGATGGGTGACCACATGCCGGTGCACCTGGGCTCCATGCCGATGTCGGTTGCGGCAGCTGTAGAACAATGTGAACTCGAACCTGGCGACGTCGTCATGCTCAACGATCCTTTCCGCGGCGGCACGCACCTACCGGATATCACTTTGGTGATGCCGGTGTATATCACCTCGGCGAAGAGCGGCGGGCGGGGGCGTCCGCCCTACATAACACCAGACTTCTATGTCGCCTCCCGCGCCCACCATTCCGATGTCGGCGGAACTTACCCAGGCTCCATGGGCCCCTGCCGCGAAATCTACCAGGAAGGCTTCCGCATTCCGCCCGTCAAAATCATGCGCGGCGGAAAACTTGTTGCCGATGTGCTGGCCCTCCTCCTCAGCAATGTGCGCACGCCCGAAGAACGCGAAGGCGACCTCGGCGCTCAAATTGCCGCCTGCCAGACCGGCGCCCAGCGCCTCCGTGAAGTCTGCGCCCGCTACGGAATCGCCCTTGCCAAACAAGCCGCCGCCGACCTGCTCGTCTATTCCGAAGAAATGATGCAAGCCTTCCTGCGCACCATCCCGCCCGGCCAGTACCAGGCCGAAGACTTCCTCGATGACGACGGCGTCGACGACAGACCCGTGCGAATAGCCGTGACCGTCCAAGTCGCGGCGGCATCCACCAGAAAATTCCCCGTAGAGACGCGGCTTGCCGCGTCTCCGTCTGCGTCGAGAAGGAAGCAGCAGCCCGCCAACGTGACCATTGACTTCACCGGCAGCGCCGCGCAAGTTCAAGGCGCGATCAACGCGGTCGAGGCGATCACCTACTCAGCCTGCTTCTACGTCTTCCGCTGCCTGCTCCGCGAAGACGTGCCCGCCACCTCCGGCCTCATGCGCCCCATCCGTGTCATCGCGCCATCGGGAACTGTGGTCAACGCAAAGCCTCCCGCCGCCGTCGCTGGCGGCAACGTTGAAACTTCCCAGCGCATTGTCGACGTCCTTCTGAAAGCGCTGGCGCAGGCGATTCCCGACCGCATCCCGGCAGCCGCTTCCGGCACCATGAACAACCTCACCATCGGCGGCATCGATCCCCGCTCGGGCGAGCACTTCGCCTATTACGAAACCATCGCCGGCGGCATGGGCGCGCGCTGTACTAAAGACGGGGTCTCCGGCGTCCACACCCACATGACCAACTCCCTCAACACCCCCGCCGAGGCTCTCGAATATGCCTACCCGATTCGGCTCCGGCAATATTCTTTACGCTCCAAAAGTGGAGGCGCCGGCATCCACACCGGTGGCGATGGAATCGTCCGTGAAATCGAAGTCTTAACCGACTCCCAGGTCACTCTGCTCGCCGACCGCCGTTCCCGCGGACCCTACGGCCTGGCCGGCGGAGCCGACGGCTCTCCCGGTCGCACAATGATCATCCGGCGTGACGGTTCTGCCGACGAAATCCCCGGCAAGGTCAGCGTTCGCCTCCGTTCCGGTGAAAGAGTCCGCATCGAATCCCCAGGCGGTGGTGGCTGGGGCAAGTCAAGTCCAACGTGAACCGCATAGTGGGCAGAGCGCGCAGAGGTTTGCAAACTGGCTTTCCCCTGTGTTCCTCTGTGCCCCCTGTGGTAAAGAATTTTCTCTGCGCCCTCAGCGACGATCTGCGGTAAATCCCACTTTTCGCTAGAATTCAAGTTGCAGACTTTCAGGGAGTTACCACGATGAGATTCTTGCGCCCTTTTATTTTCGCAGTGGTTCTGGCGTCAGCCTTCTTCTACTTCACCACCTACCGCAACGGACGTCTCTACCCCGCCAACGGGACCAGCGGTCCGCAGCATATAGAAATCACCGAAGCCGCGGGCGGCGAAGCGCTCGACGCCGAGGAACAGAACAACATCGGCGTCTACCGCAAGAACATCGGATCCGTCGTCAATATCACTTCGCGCGTCATGACCTACGACTTCTTCTACGGCCTGGTCCCGCAGGAAGGCCAGGGCTCCGGATTCGTCTTCGACAAAGAAGGACACATCCTCACCAATTATCACGTCATCGCCGATGCGCGCCAGGTCGAAGTCACACTCCACAACCGCAAGAAATACAAGGCAACGATCGTCGGTACCGATAAGTCTCATGACTTAGCCATCGTCCAGATCAAAGCAGCCGACCTGCAGCCGATGACCCTCGGCGATTCGACGAATCTGCAAGTCGGCCAGAAAGTTTACGCGATCGGCAATCCCTTCGGACTGGCAGGAACCCTCACCCGCGGCATCGTCAGTTCCATCCGCCAGGTGCAGGAGCCCGACGGACTGGTCATTGAAGAAGCCATCCAGACCGATGCTGCCATCAACCCCGGCAACTCCGGCGGCCCGCTTCTCAACTGGCACGGCGAGGTTATCGGTATCAACACGATGATCGCTTCCAATGGTGTCCTACAGAGCGCCGGCATCGGCTTCGCTATCCCCATCAACACCGCCAAAGCCGTGGTCAACGATCTGGTTACTCTCGGACGCGTGCGCCGCCCCGCGCTCGGCATTCGCACCATCCCCATTGATCCCGAAGTCGCGAACGAACTAGGCCTCGCCGCCGACTACGGATTGCTCATCGTTCAAGCTGTCCCCGGAGGTTCCGCCGATCGCGCCGGACTGCGCGGCGGCTCCGACCGCGCCTACCTCGGCAACACTCCCATCATGATCGGCGGAGATTTAATCGTCGCCATCGACGGAGAAAAAGTCGAGAGCCAGCAAATCCTCGCCCAGATCATGAACAAACATCGCGCCGGCGACACGGTGAAAGTAACCATCTTCCGGGGCAAGAAACAGCTGGAAGTGCCGGTAGTGCTGGGCGAAGCCAGGGACCAGGTGTAGCTCGTGTGGCGCGGGCACTCTTGCCGCGTGCACTTGCTTGTTTTCGCCGGAGCGCCCGGCAACGCGCACAACGGGGGAGTTACAATCGTTGAGTGTGAGGCTCCCGATGACCACCCGCCTTAGTATCCTGCTTTGGTTGTTAGCCGCTGTCTCCGTGACGATGGTTGCACAGGACGAGCCCGTGCTGACTTCCGCAAACATACCGAAGTACCCACCATTGGCTTGCCAAGCCCCCGTCCAAGGAGTCGTGACGTTGACTTTCACCTTAGCGGCGCACGCTTCAGAGCCAACGAACATTGGGGTGGTGTCTGGGCATTCGCTGTTGAATAGCGCGACGCTAGAAAATGTGAAGACATGGCGTTTTGACAACCCTTACGCAGTCGAACGCAAGTACGAAACAACGTTCAAATATCGGCTTTCAGAGAGAAAGATTGCCGGGGGTACGAAGAGGCTCACCGTCAGCCTCGAATCGTTTCACAATGTTGAAATCGTTACTGACGCTAACGAACCCCCAGTTAACTACTGAGCGATGCCCGACGTCGAATGGATCCGCAAACTCTGTCTCTCCCTGCCCGACGTAACCGAGGATATGCCGTGGGGCGACGACCTGTGCTTCAAAGTCCGCGGCAAAATCTTCACCGGTATGGTACTCTCGGACGGCCGGTTCCCGCGCCTCACTCTCAAATGCGCGCCGGAAACATTCCACGAACTGCTGGAGATCGAAGGCATCTCCCCCGCGCCCTACGTCGGACGCCACAAGTGGGTGATGCTCGCCAACTCCAACGTCCTGTCCACCGATGAACTCGAATCCCTAATTCGCAAGTCCTACAATCTGGTGGAAGCCAAAGCGCCAAACAAGAAGGCGAAGCAGAAATCCACAAACAAGAAAACCCCCACGAAGCGCCGCAAGAGATAAAACGAGTCGAAGCAAAGCCTTTCCCCGTGAACCCCCGTGTGCCCCGTGGTTAAAGCCTTTGACTCTCTCGGCGTCCTCAGCGTCTCGGCGGTTAAGTGGGTTTGACGATCCCCAACTACCTGGACTAGCCTCATATTTCGCCGAATCCATGCGCATTCAACGTATCTTTCTAGTCGTGTGGGCCCTGTGCTCTGTAGTAGGAGCCGCCCCTCTTCGCCCCACGCACGCCTCGCACGCTATCGTAACGAGCGTCCACGAACTGGCCTCGAACGCCGGAATAGAAATGCTCCACGCAGGAGGCAATGCCGTCGATGCCGCCGTCGCCACTGGCTTCGCGCTCGCCGTTGTCCATCCCCAAGCCGGAAATCTCGGCGGAGGCGGCTTCCTTCTCCTCCGCAACGCCACCGGAGAAACTCACTTCATCGACTTCCGCGAAAAAGCGCCTGCCGCTGCCACCGAAAACATGTATCTCGACGCCCAGGGTAACGTCATCACAGACTCCGGCAAGGACTCCAGCGTCATTGGATACAAATCCATCGGCGTCCCCGGCTCCGTGGCCGGCCTCGTGTACGCGGAAAAAAAATACGGCAAGCTGTCGCTGGAAAAAGTAATCGCTCCCGCCATCAAGCTAGCCCGCGATGGCTTCCCCCTCGCCTACGAAGACACGCAAGATCTGAGAAAAGATGAATACCTCGCCCAGTTTCCCGAATCCAAGCGCATTTTCCTGCGCGACGGAAACTACTATCAGCCCGGCGAACTATTCAAGCAGCCCGAACTCGCCCACACCCTGGAACGCATCGCCAAAAATCCCGACGACTTCTACCACGGCGCTATGGCCCGCGAACTGGCTGCGGCCATCCACAAAGGCGGAGGCCTGGTCACCGCCGCCGATCTCGCCGCCTACGAAGTAAAAGAACGCGAGCCTATTCGCGGCTCCTATCGCGGGTACGACATCATCAGCGCTCCGCCTCCATCTTCCGGCGGAGTCGCGCTCGTCGAAATTCTCAATATTCTCGAAGGCTTCGACCTCACGAAATTCGGCAAACGCTCCGCCGACACCATCCACCTCGAAACCGAAGCGTTCCGACGCGCTTTCTATGATCGCGCCGATTTCATGGGCGATCCCGACTTCGCCAAAATTCCCGTCGCGCAGCTCATCGACAAAAAGTATGCCGCCGCCTGGCGTGACTCCATCGACCTCAACCATGCCAGCGTGAGCAAAGACCTGAAACGCCCATCGATCTTCAGTGAACTGGAGCGCGTGGCCCAGTCGCGCACCACAGCCATTCGCGAACCTGAAAACACCACTCACTATTCCGTAGTCGATGCCGAAGGCAACGCCGTCGCTGTCACCACCACGCTCAACGATTCTTTCGGTTCCCGCGTCACCGCCGAAGGCTTGGGCTTCCTGCTCAACGACGAAATGGACGACTTCGCCGCCAAACAGGGCGTCCCCAACATCTATGGACTCATCCAGGGCCCCGCCAACGCCATCGGCCCGGGCAAGCGCCCGCTCTCCGCCATGACTCCGACTATCGTGCTGAAAGACGGCAAACTTTTTCTAATTCTCGGCTCGCCCGGCGGCCCCAGGATCATCACAATTGTTGCCAACATTCTGATCGGCGTTGTCGATTTCTCCCTCGATATCCAGGAAGCCGTCAACGCGCCCAGGTTTCATCATCAGTGGCTCCCCGATCAGATTCTCGTCGAAGACCGCCTCTCTCCCGATACAATGAATGTTCTGCGTTCCAGGGGACACAAGCTGACGGTCAGGCATTTTTGGGGAGACGGCGAGTGCATCATGGTTGACCCCAAAACCGGCGAGCGCCTCGGCGCCAGCGACGGACGCAACAATGGGAAGGCGGTAGGGTACTGATGCTGAGGGCGGTATCGACATACGTCTATGTAAAGGAACGGCTCCATCCGGGCTTGCTCGACGAGCTCGTCAAGGCGGGAGCCCAGTCGATCGAAATCTTCGCCGCCCGCCAGCACTTTGACTACGCCAACCGCAAGCAGCATGTCCGCGAAATTGCCGACTGGTTCCGCTCCACCGGCATTCCGCTCAATTCGGTCCATGCGCCTTTGTACTCCGACTATGAGTGGGGACGCGCCGGCTCGCCACCCGTCAACATCGCCTCCACCGACCGCGCCGGACGGGTCGATGCCATGGACGAGATCAAACGCGCCCTGGAGATCGCGGAGCACATTCCGTTTCGTTTCCTCGTCCAGCACATCGGCAATCCCAACGACGCCTTCGACGAAAAGAAATTCGAAGCCGCCATGACTTCGGTCGAGCACCTGCGCGCCTTCGCCAAACCGCTCGGCGTCAGAGTGCTCATTGAAAATATTCCGAATGAACTTTCCACGCCCGAGCGCCTTGTGGAGTTCATAAAAACCATGCATTTCGACGACATCGGTATCTGCTTCGATTGCGGGCACGCCCACATGATGAACGGGATTCCCGAAGCCTTCGGCATTTTGAAGAGTCATATCTGCTCGACCCACGTGCACGATAACAACAAAGACAAAGACTCGCACCTCTGGCCCGGCAACGGATCGATCGACTGGAAACAGACCATGGAATTGCTGCGAACCGCGCCGCAAAAGCCGCCCCTGTTGCTCGAAATCGACGGCGAAGAAAAAAAGAGCCCCAGCGATGAAGTAAGCGCAACCTTCCAAAAGCTGGAAGACTCGTAGAGCTAGGTCAGAGGTGAGAGGTCAGATTGCAGAGGTTGACCCCCAACCTGGTTTTTACCTCTGCAATCTGACCTTTGACCTCTAATCTCCTATGTCACCCATCAGCACCATCGCACAAATAGGCAAACACGAAGGCCAGTCCGTCACCATCCGCGGCTGGCTCTACAACCTCCGCGAAAGCGGCAAGCTTCTTTTCCCTCAATTTCGCGACGGCTCGGGCGTCATCCAGGGCGTAGTACCGAAGAACGCCGTCCCGCCCGAAGTATTCGACGCCATCAAAGGCCTCACCCAGGAATCCAGCGTCATCGTCGAAGGCAAGGTCCGCGCCGATAAGCGTGCTTCCGGCGGCTATGAACTCGATGTCTCGAACGTCCAGGTCGTGCAACGCGTGTCCGAATCGACTCCCTACCCCATCACTCCCAAAGAACACGGCGTTGACTTTTTAATGGAGCACCGCCATCTCTGGCTGCGTTCTCAGCGTCAGGCTGCCATCTTGCGCGTGCGCGCCGAAATCATTCGAGCCGCTCGCGATTTCTTCGACAGCAACGGATTCACTCTTACCGATCCTCCCATCCTCACGCCCGCTGCCTGCGAGGGAACCTCTACGCTCTTCCCGGTCGACTACTTCGAAGAGCAGGCTTACCTTACGCAGTCCGGCCAGCTGTATATCGAAGCAACAGCGATGGCGCTCGGCAAGGTCTACTCGTTCGGTCCAACTTTTCGCGCGGAAAAATCCAAGACTCGCCGCCATCTCACCGAATTCTGGATGGTCGAACCCGAAATCGCCTACGGCACGCTCGACGACTTGATGGAACTCGCCGAAGGCTTGCTGACCTCTTTGGTTAAGCGATGTCTCGAGCGCCGCCGCCCCGACCTCGCAACCATCGGCCGCGACCTAGCGCAGCTAGAGAAGATCGAAGCGCCCTTCCCGCGCATCACCTACGACGAAGCCGTCACGAAGTTGCGGGAAGGCCACGCCCAAGGCAAGCTAGAAAATAAATTCGAGTGGGGTGGAGACCTGGGCTCGCCCGATGAAACTTATCTCTCATCGCTCTACGAACGTCCCGTCATGATCCATCGCTACCCAGCCAGCGTGAAGGCGTTCTACATGGAGCCCGATCCCGTGCGTCCCGAACTCGCCCTCTGCGTGGACGTATTAGCCCCAGAAGGCTACGGCGAAATCATCGGCGGATCGCAGCGCATGGCCTCTCACGACTTGCTCCTCCAGCGCATTCGCGAGCACAATCTGCCTGAAGAAGCGTTCAAGTGGTATCTTGATCTCCGCAAGTACGGCAGCGTTCCTCACTCCGGCTTCGGCATGGGCATCGAACGAGCCGTAGCCTGGATTTGCGGATTAGAGCACGTGCGCGAGACCATCCCCTTCCCGCGCATGCTCCATCGTCTGTACCCGTAGTTCGGTTCTCAGTTCTCAGTGAAATCTGCGGACTGGGGGTTACTGAAAACTGAAAACTGAGAACCGAGAACTGGGAACTGAGAACTGCTTCTATGCCTCTACGAAGCACGACATTCAGCAACATCACCCCGCGCCAGATCCGCGTGATCGGCGTTCCTCTCGACCTTGGCCAATCGCGCCGCGGAGTTGACATGGGTCCTTCCGCCGTCCGCGTCGCCGGACTCGAAGCCCGGCTCGAAGCCATCGGCCACATTGTCGAAGATGCCGGCAACATCGCCGTCGCCATCCCTGAGCAGAAAAAAGAAGGCGCGGCGAATTCTAAATATCTCAAGGAAATCACCGCCACCTGCGTCAAGAGCGCCGACCTGGTATTGAAGACGCTGGAAGCCGGCAAAGTTCCGCTCATCCTCGGCGGCGATCACTCTGTGGCGGCCGGTACTGTGTCAGGCGTGGCCGAGTTCTACCGTCGCAAGAACCAGAAAATCGGACTCCTCTGGATCGACGCTCACACCGACATGAACACGCCCGATTCTTCACCCAGCGGCAATGTCCACGGCATGCCGCTCGCGTCG
>Ga0193751_1002193_pt1 | contig 11940 bp, 7 predicted proteins | sample L1c2metaG_FD_143050 | JGI IMG/M metagenome (GOLD analysis project Ga0193751, IMG submission 143050) | Soil microbial communities from a riparian zone of the East river system, Colorado, United States - L1c2 | ecosystem: Environmental > Terrestrial > Soil > Riparian zone | place: USA: East River... | reverse complement strand
GCACGATCAACATACCCGACCGCTGGACGATCCATAACGTGAAGCTGTCGAAGGACGGAAACTGGCTTATCCTCTCCAGCACCGCCTGCACGTCCGCCACTTGCACTACGCAACCGTACTTCTGGCAAGTCGGAACTACGAACGTAGCTTCTTGCGGGGAGGGCGGGTCCTGCGGCGGTCACTTCACCGAAGGTTACAGTCACTGGGTGAACAACGACAATTCGCCGATGTCCAACCAGGTGATCCGGTCATTTTCCCTGGCAGCATCCATTCGCAATCTGACGAACAGTTTTCCGGTGGGCATCATGCCGCCGTTCGATCAGCACCAATCGTGGAATAATGTCGATCCATCGGATACTCTGCCGTTTTTCGCGGTTACCTGGAGCACGACCACTCCCTTCCCCGCGCCCTGGTACAACGAAATCATTGCAGTCGCGGCGGATGGCAGCGGGAAGACGTGGCGATTCGCTCACACGTTCATTACCGCTCGCTCCCAAATATTCAGCACGCAGTGGGGCATTGGCACCATTTCTCAGGATGGCAGGTTCTTCATTTTCTCTTCCGACTGGATGGGTAAGCTCGGTGCTGAATCAGGCGCCGCAAACTGCACCATCGGTACCAACTGCCGGGGAGACGTCTTTGTCGTCGAATTGAAATAAAAGGCCGCGGCCTGCGGAGGTAGCTCACGGAAAGCGGGAGTTCATTTCCGCAGGCTCATGACCTTGATGGTCGCGAAGTGTTCAAGGACCGGAAAGTGATTCAACAGCCAGCGATCCGCCTTGCATAGCCATCTCCCCGAAAGTTTCGCCCTTGCCAACAGCGGCTCGGAAGGGAGCCGGAAGTTCCTTTCCTCCACCACGGTAAATCCCTGCATCACCACCGCAAGCTCGGCGCGAGTCATGGGATGTTCATAGTCGGAGATGTCCGCTTTTGGAGCTGGGAATAATTGTCGCAGGTAATTCATGGTGCGGGAAAAACGAATGGGCTCGCGAAAAATGAACAGTCCACCGGGGCGCAAGACCCGGAAAATCTCCTGGCGAGCCCGCGGCAGATCGAGATGGTGCAGCAGAGCCATGGAGAACACCACGTCGACGGACTCATTCGGCAACCCCGTGGCGTAGGCCGAGCCTTCCTGCAGGACCGCGGACAGCCCGTAGCTATTCAACCTCTGGCGAGCCAGTGCGACCAGGTCCGGAGAAATGTCGATACCGATGACCCAGGCGCCACGTTTGACCAGCGGCACTAGACTCTCGCCTGACCCGCATCCCAGGTCGAGGACGCTTTTCCCGCGGACATCTCCCAGCACGTAGAAAGCGTATTCCAGTCCGTAGGGCGTATTGGCGGGAGGATTTAGATATCGGTCCACGTCTACGGGTGTGAGCACGGTGGCGCGAGCTTCAGCTGCGCTCCGCTCGACTTCAACGCGATCACGCTCCGACAAGCTCTCGAACCCCATGAAAACCAGCTCCCAGGGTGGCCGCACATTCCAGACTGCGATAACGTTAACCTTATCGCAAGTGATGCTTTCCGTTCTAGCGGAATATCCTTGCGCGACTCGCAAATCCTCAAGACTGCAGAGACTCACTCCTTGAAAACACGGACTGCAAGGGAGCGCCCCGAACGAATGTCCAGCGAAGCTGCGTGCCGGGAATTTCCAGTGTCACGGCAGTCAGCAAGACCTTCTTGCCACAACCTGCACCGTTGGCAGCGACTGTCGGGGAGACGTTTTTGTCGTCGAACTGAGGTAGCCGAGCCTGCAGACCTTCGTCAGTTGTAGAGATGCCGATGGCTGCGTCTCTACAGGAGCGGAGAAAGCAACAGGCCTTCCTCGCTCTAGAGACCGCGAGTAGCGAGTGGCAGCTACTTGGATTGCTGCCAAACCAACCGCAGCGGCTCAAATTCCGTGATGCACAGTTCGAGCAAGCGGCACTGCACGCGGTGTTGCACGGCAGATCTCCGCTGATAGTAATTGGACCGGACGATCAGAAACTCCAGCAAGAGCGACGGGACCTGTTGCGGCGAAATCTTCAACCGTTCACAGGCACGCAGGATGAAGCGTCGAGTAATCCGCCCAAACGCTGAATCCAGAAGGAAGACTGCCTTGAAAGTGGCAATCCAGCGGTCTTCTTCGGATGGAAACCGCACGGTCTCCTTCGGAGGCGTAAGATACCCGGTGGAATAGAAAAAGTGAAAGAAGTCATAGAGCGGGGGCAGACCGGCGGCCAGATCTCCCCAGTCGAACACATCGAACTGTCCGGTTTTTCGGTCGAGGTGAGTGTTCTCGATCGAGAGATCTCCATGCTGAATCCAAGTTACAGAAGGCTCGGGAAACTCTTTTTTTAAATATCGGGTGTCGGCAAGCGCGCGGGTCAACTCCGGGCGAGTGCGAAGTTGCTCGGGAATCTCCCGCCAGGTTGGACTAATCGTCGGCACTTCTGACACGTTCTGCAGGGCCGAAGTGAGCTCGATGATGCCGTTGGAGATCTGTGAGAAGTCCTGCTCGACTCTTCTTGCATTACCAAAATAACCCAACTGGCGAACCAGGCCGCTGACTTGGGTTCCGCGCGATGCTGCCTCCATGTAATAAGCGGTATTGCCGATCTGCAGCGTACCGTAGGACTGAGGGACCCGCACCAGTGAGGTGCCAGAAACCTTCAAGCTTTCCTCCGCTTTAGCCCGGTTCGTGAGCTCGGTTTCAAAAAGCTCTCTGCGCTCCTGTTCCCCGGTGAAAATCTTGAGATAGGCAAGGTCGGAACCCGTTCTCGCATCCCCCAAGCGAACAATGGATTTTTCTTTGAAGGCTCCGGTATGGAGGGCCCACGTGACCGGACTGCGATCTCGGACCATTCCATGGGATGTCGCCAGGCGCTCGTCGATCCAGGTTTGCAATCTGGTTCTGCGGCCAGGCTGCGTCGAAACCAGCAGCACGAAATCCGCCACGAGCCATGGCGAAACTGGTACGGCGATCCGCTTCAACCGGCGACGCCAGCTGTTCCGGGGGGCAGCGCCGGGATGGTCGAGTAACTCCACGGAGTGTTGTCGTACCCAGTTGGGGACCGCGAGCGGTACTAGACGGTAGGGCTGGTTGTAACCCGGGTCCGCCCAATAAGACGCGGTCGCCGCAAATCCTGCATCCCTAAGGAGCTTGCGGTATCCGCGCTCCGAATAGGTATAAGTACGGTATTGTTTGCGCGCGTTCAACTGCGTGCGGAAATGGGGCTTGGAATTGTGCTTTAACATGAAGCTCGCCACCACACGGGGAACCAAGCTGGTGTACGCCATCCCCGAGTGGTCGATGCCGCCTAGGAATAATCTCCACCCGATGCGATTTTCGATACCTATCAACAAGACGCCATCATTTTTCAGCAGCCGAAGAATCTTCTTGAGGAAATTAATCTGAACTGCGCGGGGATCGACGGTAAGGTCCCATTCTCCGACCCACTCGAGGACCCCATTTACGATGACTAGGTCAAAACTGTTCTCCGCCAGGGGCAGCGCCATAGCCGACGCCTGAAGCAGATGGACATTCTGGATCCGCTCCTGCCGCAATCTTTCCCGGGTAAAGTCGATGCGCTCGGTGACCGCTTCAACCGAATAAACTTCTCCTGCAAAACGAGAAATGGATTGAGAAATGCAACCGTAGCCCGAGCCGATGTCGAGGACTGTCGATTTTTCATCGAGCCCCAACATGGGCGCCCAGGAAGCGCGTTGCGGATCGAGCAATCCAAAGATCATGTTATCGTTCGCGGGAAAGCGGGCTCGCACCGCTTCGACCCATGATCCTTGACGAGCGGCCTCAATCAATTCGAGAGCCTGGTTGCGGCCCACTTCGCCCCAGTAGTGATCGTGGCTTTGAAAGAAACGTGGAATTCCGTTGCTGACTGGCCACGTCGCCCCGCACTGGGGGCAAACGCATTGATCCGGGCCACAATCCAGCGTCCCGCTGCATTTCAAACATCGTAGCAAGGTCATGGTTTCGATTGTTTCGCAGCTGGAGTGTCATTTATGGCGATCGAGGTCCGCCGCTGGAGAATATTTATATTTGTCATGGCACGAACGGTTAACGGTAGCGAAACCATTAACATTATCGCAAATTGAGGTGTTCGCTCCGGGAGCAGGTGGCCTTTTAGCAATTTGGGTCCTCAACCCTGGAAAATATAATGTCGAGAGGAGCGCCGAGCGAAAAAGTCCATCGCTACTCGGTGCTGGGGATTTCCAATGAGACGGCCGTCATCAGGACCATCTTGCCCCGCTTCTACTGTTTCTTGTGAGAGGCGATTGAGCACGTTGACCCAAGATAAAGTACGGATGTAACCATGTTGCTGGCATCGACCTCAGCGATCGGCGTAAGGGCAGGAAACCTGTAGGAAGCGGACGGCCACAGATTCGTCACACTTCGAACTGCTGAACTGGCCCCTATCTGCCTCCGAGCACTGACCATACCAACTTTGAAGTTTCCATGAGCCAGATTTTCGCCGACTGGCGGCGACGCCACCAGGGCTGCTGAAACTCCGGGTCCGCCACGCCTTCGATCCAAATGTGAATCTTCGGGTTCGAGCGGTTCATCCGCTTCCAGAGCATGCTGGCACGGCGAGTGTGATAGTCCGAGGTGACGACCACGACCGAGTGCCAATGATGTTCCTGGATGCAAGGGCCGAGAGCATGAGCCTCCTGCACAGTGGAGTCGACGTCCGCACTGGTCTCGCAAAAATCGACACGCGCAGCCAGATCGTTGCCATAGGTACGTTCGAGATAGGAACGGGCAGCAGGGGGGATGGACTGGCCCCAATAAGATTCATGGGGAACGCTTAGTAAGGCCCGGTCCGCAATTCCCCGCTGCAATAAATTGATGGCCCCGGCGATGCGGACTTTTTCTGCGGCAATCGAGCCTTGGAGCACGATCGCGGCATCAACATGCTGCGGCTCCGGGTCGCTGGAGATCAAGAGGTCTCCGCCCCAACGCAACAAACAAACGGCGATGACGATTGCAACGGCGAGCAGGCAACGTAGCACGCGGAACTTGGACCTTGTGGGCGGGGGCATCCGATGAGCTTCGCAATACCGATGCGGGCCGGGTCTTCCACGCGAGGAGTATTGACCGAAAGCGCCCCGATTCTAGCATGCGCCCGCAGGGTCATCTGGACATCGATCGCGCTTTATGCCAACCTGAAACGGACTTTGCGCCATCTTTCCTTAGATTGGACTGAAGTAAAATGAGTCTGAAAACCCGGGCCCTCATAAATATTGCCTCCAGTTGGGGCGGCTTGGGGACGAGCATTGCCGTTGGCTTTTTTCTTTCGCCGTTTATCCTGCATCATCTTGGAGACGATGCTTTCGGTCTCTGGATCCTGATTTACTCCTTCACCGGCTACTACGGCATCTTCGATTTCGGAATCCGGTCCTCGCTGGTGCGCTACGTTTCAAAGTTCCAGGCAACGGGCGACAAACAGGAACTGGCGCGACTGGTGAACACCAACTTGTTCATCTACAGTTGCATCGGTCTGATCCTGGTAGTTCCCACCGTGATAGGCAGCTTCTATGTCGACCGGTTGTTCCAGATTCCTCCTGCTTTTCTCAGAGATGCCCGAATTCTGTTCCTGATTGTGGGATTCTCACTGGCTCTGGGCTTCCCCATGGGCATCGCTGACGGCATTCTCGAGGGAATGCAGAGGTTCTACTTAACGAACTGGACCAACACCGTTGGGATGTTAACTCGCGCCGTTCTCATCGTCTATGTTTTGCGACGCGGATTTGGCCTTCTCAGCGTCGCCCTGATTACCGTGACCCTGCCTTTGATCACTTCGGCGATTCGAGGCGTGATAGCGCAGCGGTTACTGGTCCTGCCATTCGGATGGAAATATGTAAGCCGCGATTCACTTCGGCAGGTCGCCAAATACAGCTCGGTTACTTTTATCTTGATTGTGGCGGGCCGCTTACGCTTTAAGACAGACGCTGTCATCATAGGAACTTTTCTTTCCGCCGCAGCAGTCACTCATTTTTCCATCGGAGCACGTCTGGTCGACTATGCCGGGGAGACTGTCAGCAGCTTGGCACAGATTTTCACGCCCATGTCCAGTCACTTTCACACCATTGGAGACTATGCGCAACTCCGCAGGATCTTTATCACCGGAAACCGGGCTTGCGCTTTAGTCATGCTACCGATGACGGTCACGATGATCGTAATGGGCAAATCGGTGATTGAAGCATGGGTCGGTGCGCGATACGTATCGAGTTACATCGTGCTCCTGATCGTCTTGATTCCCACCACGTTCTATCATATGCAGTCGACCTCAAACCGGATGCTGTACGGAATGAGCCTGCATAAATCGCTGGCCTATGTGGTGCTGATGGAAGGGATTGCCAATGTCATTCTCAGTATCGTGCTGGTACGAGTCTTAGGAATTGTGGGCGATGCGCTCGGCACTGCGATCCCGCTTTTGTGCACCGCACTGGTCTTTTTGCCGCGCCACATGTGCCGTCAACTCGGTGTGCCCATTCGCAAATTTCTTTGGGAAGCCTACTTTTATCCCGTGTTGTTCTGCATCCCAATGTTTTTTGTTCTGGTTGTGATGCAACGCTCTCATTACGCTCACCGTTATCCGCAACTCGTTCTGAATTTGCTGGTAGGCGTCGCGACTTATGGCGTCTGCGTCCTCTGGTTTGTTCTGACCCGGGAGCCGATGGGGATCGAATTCAGAAATAGGATGTCCCGCTACTTCGCAGGACAGGCCAGCGAGTCGGGTTCGTGACAGATCGGATGCAGTCTGAAATTCCAATTCGCACCAGGCAAGAACTCAGATATTACCGTTTCCAGGCGTTATAACGAGATGAATGGAACGCATAACAGCAGCACCCCGGCACATGGCAGCTCTGTGGACCCTGTTAGAAGACAGCGTCCAGTTTTCGTAATGGGTTGTCATCGGTCGGGAACGAATCTGCTTTACGACACCTTGCTGTCGGCCGGCGGTTTCGCCGTTTATCGCGGGTATCTTCCCATCTACGAAATCTTGGTTCCCCGGTTCGGCTCGCTGGAGAATCCACGCAACCGACAAAAGATCGTCGATACGTGGATGAAAAGTAAAGGCTTCCGGCGAACCGGCTTATCCGCGGAAGAGATCTCCTCTGAACTAATGGCAAGCGGCCGTAGTGCCGGCGACTTCATCCGGATTGTGATGGACAAAATCGCCCAGAGCCAGGGCGTGGCGCGCTGGGCGCTCTACGATCCCGACAGCGTTCTGCACGTGGATCAAATCCGAAAAGATGTGGCACGCCCCCTGTTCATTCACATTATCCGCGACGGCCGTGACATTGCCCTGTCTCTCATGAAAATGGAGGGATTTCGACCATTCCCTTGGAGCCGGCACGCACGCACTTTGCTGGAAACAGCGCTGTACTGGGAGTGGATTGTGCACCAGGGCCGGCAATATGGACGCCAGATTCCCGATGATTACATTGAAATCCATTACGAGGAACTGGTAAACCAGCCCCGCGAAGTATTAGCCAGACTCGGGGACTTTCTCGATCACGATCTGGACTACGAACGCATCCAAAGCGCAGGATTAGGCCGGCTCCGCGAATCCAATTCTTCGTTCCGCGGCGACGACAAAGAAATCAAGAATCCAGTCAACCGCTGGAAAGAAAAATTATCTCATCCGCAGGTCGCGCAGCTCGAAGCTCTCATCGGATCAAGCCTCGAGGAATTCGGCTATTCTCTGACGGTGGACGCCGAACAGCGGCGAGCGGGATTTCGGCTCAAGAGTCTCGCGGCAATCTATCCTCGATTTCTGAGTGCAAAGCAATGGCTCAAATTGAATACCCCGATGGGCCGTCTCGCCAATCTCTCCGCTCTGGAACTTCAAGATTCAGACGCAGAGCGATCTGATCAGGAACTCCCGGGAAGTTGATTCGCTCGCCGCAACTGCTCTCGCTGCATATTAGGAGTCGGCAGGCTTCTGCTAACCTAGGCTTGAGCCTAAGGAGTCGGTCATGGGGACGCTGCGGTTATCAGCGCGAGCGATGAAACAGTTCTCTCGGTGGTTCGCTGTGCAGCTTTTAACCGTAGCCGCCGGTGCGTCGCAGGCTCAGCCTAACGCCGGACATGAGGCCCAGCACACCGCCGCGTGCGGACCGCAGCAATATTGCGCACGCACCGACCGCCGGGTTGAGCCCTACCCGGAAAAACCGCCTGCAATCGGACCGGCTGGTTCGATGATCAGTGATCCAACTTTCGGATCGCGCATTCTGCGCGTGACGGATGGCAGGTCGGATCCGACGCAGGCCGGCCGTCCGCTGTTCACGCCCTCTTCTTCAGAGCAGAATTCATGGAACAAGAACTCCACAATGTTTTACGTGTCGACGTCCGGAGGCTCGATTCTGCTCTACGATTTCGACCCCGAGACCATGACGGCGCGACCCGCCAAATCCCTGAAAGTAGATTTAGGGTCAGAACCTCAGTTCAGCTTCCGGCAGCCCAACCTCCTCTATGGCATGAATCGCCGCCAACGGGCGTTTGAGCAGTACGACATATCGCGCGGACAGGCAACTGAAGTTCATGAAACCTCCAAATGCGTCAAACTTGGCTCTAGCGACACGGCAAGCTTGGTCTCGGTCAGCGCCGACGACAATCGATTCCTCACCATGATAGGACCGCAGCAAGACAAGAATTACATGGTCTACGTCTACGACCGAGCGCAGGGGTGCCGTTGGTATAACACTCAGACCGGTGAGATCGGAGGCCAGTGGGGACCCAAAGGTACGATTTCGGTTCCCGATCGATTTCTCCTCCATAACGCCCGCATGGCGAAGTCTGGAAAGTTCGTTTCTCTGACGCGGGGCGGTGGTGGCATTGGCAATGGCTGGGTGATTTGGAAGATCGACGGTATGAACGTCGGCGTTTGTTCCCTGGCGTGTGGCGGACACCATGTGATGGGCTACTCCCACATTATTGGTCCCTCCGAACTCACCCATCCCTTGGACCTGTGGGTGAGACCGCTGAATGATCTGAAAGCCTTTACTCCGTTGATCAGCCAATTGGAGCCGGCCAAAGGGTTCTGGTTCGACTCGCATTTCTCGTGGAGCAATGTGGACGAGAACGATTCTGCACCGGTCTGTTTTTCGACGTACCGGCCAAACAATCCGGATACGCCCGGAGCAGCGCCTCTCGTAACCGGACCGTGGGAGAATGAGATCGATTGTGCGGAGACGGATGGAAAAGCTTCAAAAGTTTGGCGGTTCGCCCACACCCACAGCACTGCGCGGAACGGCTTCTGGTCACAACCGAGAGGAAATGTTTCGCAGGATGGACGCTTCTTCATGTTCACCTCCGATTGGGAAGATCAACTGGGGAAAACACCGAACGGCGACAAATACCGGACCGACGTTTTCATTGTCCAGCTGAGATAGCACGCTCGGAAGGAGGTCCTGTTCGGTAGGTGCCGGGAGTCTTGCCAGGGCCAACCGGCCTTCGGAGAATCGATGGCGCGGGGAGTTAACTGCTGCGACTGTTTCATTTCAGGGGCGTCTCGCCGGAGCTAAGCCTCGATAAACCTCCAACCACTGTTGGCGCACGACGGACCAGGCATAGCGCTGGAACTCTTGCCGGGCATTCGAAACCAAGCTGTGCGCCAACTCTGCATCCTGCAGAACCCGGATTACATTCGACGCCAGCGCCGCCGGGTCTCCCGGCGCCGAAAGTAACCCCGTACGTTCGTGCTCGACAAGATAGCGCATCCCCTCTGGCTCCGTGGTGACCACCGGCATGCCCGAAGCGAACGCCTCTAAGATCGATACTGGCATGTTGTCAAGATGGGAGGCATTGATGAAGATATCGGCCTCATCGTAGAAGCGGCCGATCTCACTGCGGCCAGCAACACCTTTGAAATCGACTCCCGTGAGCTTCATCTCACTGACGAGATTGCGAATGTTCTTTTCGAGCGGCCCGCTGCCGACCAAGTCAAGCCGCGCATTCGGGAAGGCTTTTTGTATCTCAGCAAACGCACGCACCACGATGTCAACGCAGTAGTAGGGATGAAAGCCTCGCGTGCACAACAAGCGCGGACGCAACGGATGCCGAACTCGAAAGGAGAATTGCGTTCCATCCACGATGTTTGGAATGGCTTGCGCCGCTAGGCCGAACTCTCCCAGCACATCGACCAAATATCCAGAAGGAACCACCAGCCGATCGGTTTTTTTCAGCACCCAGCGCGCAATGGAAGATCCGCGGAGATGGTTGCGGCATTCTCCGCTGCGGTAGTTGATCAGCATTCTCTTTCCTCGCAGATGCGCAACCCACCACGCCGGCAGCGGGGCTAGAAGAAAGGATGAGTACGATGCCGAAAATATGTGAACCACATCGGCAGCCTTCAATCTCCTCCAAAGCGACAACATGTACCGAGGTTCCCGGAGAATGGTGCGCAACAGCGGTACCCGCTCTACCCAACCTAACCCCGAAGGCGGACTGGGATCGACAGCAACGAAGCTGGGCTCAACGTCGGGATCGTCTTTCCAACTGCGCATCAGCAAGTCGGCCTGTACGGCTTGGCCACCCACGTATCGCAAACTTGGAGCAACGAAAGCCACCCGGATGCGCGAAGCTCCGGTCGTTGGCGGGCCCTTCTTAAGCTTCACTCTCGCGCGCTTGTTTCGGCTCGCCAGTGCGTCGTCATAGACCTCCAAGTACTGCTTGCGTACCGATTCGATACTGAAATGTTCTTGCGCAAACTGCCGTCCCTTCCGTCCCATCGCAGATCGAAATAATCGATCCCCAAGCAGCCGCTCCAACGCGGCAGCGAGCGCTTCCTCGTCGCCAGCAGGCACCAGGGTCGCTCGTTCGTCGCCGGCGAGTTCAATGTTTCCCCCGACCGCGCCTGCCACCACCGGAATGCCCGCAGCCATCGACTCAAGCATCACGTTCGACAAGCTCTCCGAAACGGAAGGAACGACAGACACATCCATTCCTGCCAGTATTGCCGAAATGTCACGACGATCGCCTAAAAAGATAGCGCTCTCTTGCAACCCGAGTTGCGCTGCTTCCCGTTCGAGCTCAGGGCGCAGAGGACCATCGCCCACCAAAACCACTTCGAGATTCGCAAATTCTCGGCGCACTCGTGCCGCTGCTCGAAGAAATAGGCTGTGGTTCTTGTACTTCGCGTTCATCCGGGCGATCATGCCGACGCGGAGGATTCCTTCGCGATGCGGCGGAGAGGGCGCGGTTTCCTCAAAGGCTTGCGGGGGCAATCCATTGCCCACGACCGCTAATTTGCGTTCCGGCAAACCCGCCTGTACTAGTCGATCGGCAGCCGCACGCGAGTTGCATACTACGCGGTCACACAGGCGAAACACCGTCAGTTGCGCCCGGAACTGGTTTGGAGTGAGCAGATCCCCAATCTGGCGGTGACTGCCGATCACCACCGGGACTCGAGCCAGTTTTGCGGCTGGGATCATCATCAAGTTGGCGTAGAAGTCGAACGCATGAGCCACCACAATGTTCTGTTTTCGCAAATGGTGCGCCAACCGCCAGCGGCTTCGGATCGATCGCAGCCCATAAAGGTTTCCGCCGGGTTCGGACAGGTACAGGTCATCCAGCCGCTCCAATAAAGGGCCTTGTTTTAGCAAACAGCCTAGTTCTACGTGACAGCCGTCCTCTTTCAACGAGCGCGCCATCTCCACGAACTGACGCTCTGTGCCGCCGGTCTCCAAGCTGTTGATCATTAGAAAGACGGCGCCTGAAGATTCGGAAGAAGGAGGGTCCGAAGAAGCACCGTCCGATGAACGAACTGGACGGTTGGCTTGCGAGACCGTTTCTGGATCCCGGTCTGGTTTGGTTCCGTTTGCAGTCAACGAACTCATCCCAGTTTCCCGGCCTCACTGGTCACGCAGTAAGGATGGGCGTCGCCATCCGCCGTCCGGATTCGCTCCAGAAAGTTGCGATGCCACAGTTCG
>Ga0193751_1002192_pt1 | contig 11940 bp, 11 predicted proteins | sample L1c2metaG_FD_143050 | JGI IMG/M metagenome (GOLD analysis project Ga0193751, IMG submission 143050) | Soil microbial communities from a riparian zone of the East river system, Colorado, United States - L1c2 | ecosystem: Environmental > Terrestrial > Soil > Riparian zone | place: USA: East River... | reverse complement strand
TTGCACGCGCGTGAGCCCGAGCGGGTCTTGCGCTTCGGGCTGATACAAGCTGTTGCCGATAATCGTGACGTGTGTATCTTGCCCCAAGTCGAACTTGAGCTTGGCGTTGAAAAGATCGCGGGACGCCTCGCTGTGATCGCGATAACCCTGCGTCTCGAAATGATTGCTCGCAAGCACGAAATTGATTCCGTGCGCGTCGCCGCCGAGCTTGGCGATCGCATTCGATGTACCGTAACTGCCGGCGATGATTTGTGCCTGTGCTTGCGGCGGATCCGGCCCGTCTTCGGTGAAAATCGAAATCACGCCGCCCGAGGCGTTGCCGTACAAAGTTGAAAACGGACCGCGCAAAACTTCGATGCGCTGTGCCGACGCAAGACTGAAGCTCCCCGTCTGGCCCTGACCGTCCGGCATGGTTGCGGGAATGCCATCCTGGAACAAACGGATTCCGCGTACGCCGAAGCTCGCCCGCGCGCCGAAGCCGCGTGACGAGACCTGCAGGTCCTGCGCGTAGTTCCAGCGATTCTGCACTGCGAGGCCGGGAACCCGCGCGAGCGACTCGGACAGATTGATCTGCAATTGGTCCTGCTGGAGCTGGGTCGCGTTCACGCTGTCGATCGACAGCGGCAGGTCGAATGCACGCGCTTCGGCACGCGTCCCTGTGACGACGATCGGCTCGATACGTACCGGCGCTTGCGCACTGGCTCCCGCCGCGTAGAGCAGAACAACGAGTACCCGCGCAACGCTGCCGGGATCAGGCCGCGCCGGCGACAGATGCGCGCGTTGCATGCCTCGTAGACCTCCGGACGATAGTGGAGTGCCGGGAAACTCGTGTAGCATAACCGATCGCGTTAAGGCTTCCAATGTCGCGCCAGACGCGTCTCGAGGGAAAATCAGCGATATGCAACGGCTTACTTCTTGCTTCATAGGCTCACTGCTCTGCGTTCCCTTCGTCGCGCTCGCGGCGCCCTTCGCGTATGTCTCCAACGAGGGCTCCGCGTCCATTTCAGTGATCGACATCGCGACCGACAAGATCAGCGCGACGTTCAGGGTTGGCGGTAAGCCCCGTGGAATCGCCCTGGCGCCGGATGGAAAGCGCCTCTATGTCAGCGACCAGGATGGCAATGCGGTGCTGACCATCGATAGCGGCACGGGAGAGATCATCCGCAGGACGCCGTTGGGCAAATCCCCCGAAGGCATCTACGCTTCGCCTGATGGAAAATGGCTTTCTGCAGCCGTGGAAGAAGATGATCAGGTCCTCATCGTGGATACCGCCGACGGAAAGGTTGTGCGACGAATGAAAATGCGCGGGAAGAACCCCGAACACGCGGTCTTCAGTCCCGACGGCCGATGGTTATACGTCAGCAGCGAGGAAGCCGACAGCGTCGACGTAGTCGATATGACTCAAGGCGAGGTCGTCAAGTCGGTGAAGGTAGGCGACCGTCCGCGCGGCATCGGCTTCCTGCCGGATGGGTCGCGCGCCTATGTCGCCGCGGAAAATGCGGACATGATCAATGTGTTCGATGTGTCGACTCACGAGGTCATCGCACGTATCAAGGCGGGAAGCCGGTCCAACGGGGTCACGGTGCGGCCCGACGGCAAGCGCGTCTACGTGAGCTCGGGCGGCGACGGTACGGTGCAGGTCGTCGACCCGTCGACCAACGCGATCATTGCCAGGATCGCCGTGGGCAAACGCCCGTGGAATATGGCGATAACGCCCGATGGCAGGAAGCTCTACGTCGCTTGCGGTCGATCCAACGCAGTCGCCGTGATCGATACCGAAACGAACACCAAGGTCGCGGACATCGCCGTCGGTGCGTTGCCGTGGGGCGTCGCCATTCGCTGACAGGTATCGCCGGTTCCGCAACCTTAACGTCAGAAGCAACGCCAACATCGGCTTTGGGCAGGTCGACCCTGACACGGGCGCGATCGCAACCAACGAAGCGACCAACGACCGCTCCAGCTCCGATTCCAAAAGCTGGGGCGCAGGGATGCAGTTGACGGTCATCGGCGAGCTCGCGGGCCACCGACACCGGTTCATCTTCGGCGTCGCAAACGATTCGGGGCAAACCGCCTTTAGTCAAGAAACACAGCCCGCTGCGTTTACAGCCGACCGCGACACCCTGGCCTCGGGGGACTTCGCGCCCATAAGCGCGGTGGAGAGCTCCAACCGGTATGACGGCACGTTCGTCACCGACACGATCGCTATCGACGAACTTTGGACGCTGACGCTTTCCGGCCGCTATAACCGCGCCCGCGTGCGTATCGAAGACCGCGGCGGCCAGAACCCGGGGCTCAGCGGAGACCACGTTTTCGCGCGTTTATCTCCGGCGCTTGGCGTGAACTTCAACCCATCCGCGGGATTCACGGCGTATGCGTCACTCAACGAAGGCATGCGCGCGCCTTCTCCGGTCGAGCTCACGTGCGCAGATGCCAGCGCACCGTGCAAGCTGCCCAACGTGTTCCTTGCCGATCCGCCGCTCAAGAAAGTCGTATCGCATACGATCGAGGCAGGCGCCCGCGGCAAGTCGGGAGGCGCCACGAGTTGGAGCGCAGCCGTCTACCGCACCGACATCGACGACGACATCCAGTTCATCTCCAGCGGCGGCAGCTCCGTCAATACAGGTTTTTTTCAGAACGTCGGCAGGACACGCCGCAATGGGGTCGAGCTGGGCGGGCAGCACGCGCCTTGGGAACGTGTCGCTTATCCTGCGCTACAGCCATACCGACGCGACGTTTAGATCGACTTTCACGGCCGCGAGCCCCAGCAATTCCACGGCCGACGCCGCGGGCGCGATCGAAGTGCGACCCCGCGACCACATCCCGGGCATTCCAGACAATTCGGTGAAATTGCGCGCAGAGCTCGATGACGGGGGACGCTGGTCGGTGGGCGGAGGCGTCGTCTATGCGTCGGGGCAGTACGCTCGCGGCGACGAGGACAACCGCGATCGACATGGTCGCGTTCCGGGCTACGCGGTCGCCGATGTCGACGCGCACTGGCAGCTCGACACCGACTGGCAGCTTTTTGCCAGCATTTCGAATCTGTTCGACCGCCGATATCAGAACTTCGGGGTGCTCGGCGCCAACGTGTTTACCGGTCCGAATCGCTCGTTCGGCCCTGTGGTCGGCTTAGATCCGGAACCGACGCAGTTTCGCGGTGTTGGCGCACCCCGCGCGGTGTGGGTAGGATTGCGCTATTCGTGGATGTCGCGTTTTCGGCTGACAATCACGCGCGCATCTCGATTTTCATAAGGCACCCTTTGAGCTCTGATAGGCCGGGACGACGGCGAGATTTCCTGAAGGCAGCGGCTGCGATGGGTGTTGCCGCATTTGCCCATCGCACAAACGCCGGAGCGGCGCCCGGGTCTGCGAGCGACTGGTGTGGAACGGGAGGCGTTGCGCGGCCGCTGTTCGTTCCGGCCGACCGAGGCTTCCTGGGGCGCCTCGACGCGGGCGAAGATCGCATCGTGTTGCGTGCAGCTCCCTTGCCTGCGTCCGAAGCGCGCAAAGCCGCGGGATACTCCATGGCGTACCTCGCGGAGCATCGCGGCAAGCACTACCGCAATCCCACGCTGGCTCTGCACCCTGGGCAACGCGTGCGAGTCGATTTCGTGAACAGCGTCGATGAACCGACGATCGTTCATTGGCACGGCCTCGGCGTGGACACGAGGAATGACGGAAACGGCGCCGTGGTCGTCGAGCCGGGCGCGCGGTTTTTGTACGATTTCGATGTACGCGACCGCGCGTCGCTCTACTGGTACCACCCGCATCCGCACGGATTGACCGCGGGTCAGGCCTATCGCGGCCTGTTCGGCATGATCGAGGTCGACGACATCGATGAGCAACGCCTGCGATCCGCGCTCGATTTGACGGTGGGGAAGAACGAGATACCTCTGGTCCTGCAGGACCGGCGAGGCGGCGGCTACGCGACTGACGACGCAGACCGCACGCACGGTTTTCTCGGCGACACGGTATCGATCAACGGCGCGCCTTGCCCGTACCTCGACGTCGCCACGCGAATCTATCGATTCCGCGTCCTCAACGCCTCGAACGCGCGCACCTACCGGCTCGCTCTTCGCGCAGCCGATGGAATGGCGATACCTTTTACGCTCATCGGCGTCGACGGCGGCTTGCTGCCCGCCCCGCGGCGCTGCAGCGAAGCTTTCCTTGCCTCGGCGGAGCGCATCGACATTCTGGTCGACCTCTCGGACGCCGCGATCGGTGACACCGTTGTGCTCGAGACGCGCGCTTTCGATCCCATGCACATGGAAACGACGTCTGAGGCGAGCGCTCCCGTCGATCACTCCGCCATGCACCATGCGATGCCGGGGCAACCTGTCGATGCGACGTCACATCATGGCGGCGAATTCCCCGAAGGCATGCAGCGGGCCTTGCTGCAGCTGCGGGTCCGCCGTCGCGTCGGCTATCGCGCCAGCGTGCCCGCGCAGCTCTCGCGCGTCGAGCGCATCGACGTGGCGGGCGCCGACGAGCGTCCGCTAAGGCTGGGTTTTTCCAAAGGCCGCTGGCGGATCAACGACCGTGTTTTCGTCATGGGCGAGACGCCGATCGAGGTCAGACGAGACGCGGTCGAGACATGGCTTATTCGAAACTATTTCACCAGTATGCCGCACGCCATGCACCTGCACGGCTTTCATTTCCAGGTGATCGAGCGCCAGTCGAGCCCCGACCAGCTCGCGCCGCTCGGTATCGGCGAGCGCGGGCTTCTTGCCACCGACCTTGGGTGGAAGGACACCGTGCTCGTCTGGCCAGGGGAAAGCGTGCGCATCGCCATCGATTTCACGCTGCCCTATGCCGGTCCGCAGACATACGTCTTTCACTGCCACAATCTGGAACACGAAGATGGCGGCATGATGGTCGGCGTAAGGGTCGCATGAGGGTGGCCTAGCGAAACTCGCGCTCGAGCGCAACGACGATCTTGTCCCCGCCATCTTCGGCTGACAGGGGACCTCAGAAATCTAGCGTCGGATGCAGTCCCGCTTTTCCTTAGCCGGCAGCGCGAAAGCGCTCCTGCATGCCAGCGTAGAATGGCCCATCGCCATGCTTGCGCGTTTATGTCTCGCCATGTTGTCCCTGACGCTTGGGCCGGGGATCGGCCTTGCTCAGGACATCGTTCTCGTCCCGCAGCGCTTGTCGGCGCACTGCTGGTTCTTTCAGGGGGAATCCGGCGTGGCATCGCTTGCCAACAAGGGTTTCATGTCCAACGCCGGCTTTGTCGTGACCGGGGAGGGCGTGGTCATTTTCGACGCGCTCGGCACGCCGGCGCTGGGTCGCGCCATGCGGGAGGCGATCCGCAAGATAACCGACGAGCCCATACGCCGCATCGTGGTCAGCCACTATCATGCCGACCACATCTACGGGCTGCAGGAGCTCAAGACGATCGGAATCGACATTTGGGCGCATGCGAAGGCCAAACAGTATTTCGCATCCGGACAAGCCGCGGAGCGTCTGGCGCAACGGCGTGTCGACCTGGCGCCGTGGGTCGACGAGGCGACACGCGTCGTTCCGGCGGATCTCTGGCTCGACGGCGACACCGATTTTCGGTTGGGCGAAATTACCTTCCGCCTGCTCTATTCGGGCGGGGCGCATTCTCCCGAAGACATGGTCATGTACGTGGTGGAAGATCGCGTCTTGTTTGCCGGCGACTTGATTTTCGCCGGGCGCGTTCCTTTCGTAGGGGCCGCCGACAGCCGCAGTTGGCTCGCCGCACTCAACAAAACGCTGGCGCTCACGCCGCCGCCCATCGCGGTCGTGCCCGGTCATGGCGCCGCGTCGCGGGATCCCGTGCGTGACATGGCCCTGACGCGCGACTATCTCGCCTATTTGCGGGAGTCGATGGGACGCGCCGTGCGCGATCTCGAGCCTTTCGAGGACGCATACGCCAAGACCGACTGGTCGCGATTCAAGTCATTACCGGCTTTCGAGGCCGCGAACCGTATCAATGCCTACGGGACCTATCTGCTGCTCGAAGAGGAAGAGCTGCGGAGCGCCAAGCGGTGAATGATGCCGCATTGTCGGTCGCGATGCGCGCCGCGCGCAACGCCGCCGCGGTGATCGAGGACACCGCCTTGGATTTGAAGCGCCTTCCTTCATTTTCGAAGGAACAAGCCGCGATGGCTGCCTCCGCCGAGGAAGAAGCCGGCGTCGCAATCGCGACGACTCTCCTCAACGCCTTTCCGGACCATGCGGTCCTGGGCAAGGAGCCCGGCGTCTACGAAGGCCGGAACAAGCATGCCACGTATCGATGGGTCATCGAGCCCCTCGACGGCACCGCCAACTTCGTTCGCGGCTATCCCTGCTACGCGATCTCGATTGCGCTGACGCACGGCGCGGAAATTACCCACGCGGTTGTTCTCGACCCCGTGCGCGATGAGCTATTCACGGCGATCAAGAACCAGGGAGCCGAGGTCAACGGCGTGCCGGCGCGGGTGTCGAGCTGCACCGAGCTCCAGCTTGCATCGATCGGCACCGTATTCCCGGCGCGCGGCAGCACGAAGCTTTCGGGCTATTTGCCGGTATTCAACGAGTTAATCTCGCACTGCGCGGAAATGCGTCGCGGCGGCGCCTGTTCGCTGGACATGGCTTACGTCGCGGCGGGTCGTCTCGATGGTTTTTTCGTCATGAGCCTCAAGGGCCGCGATGTGGCCGCGGGCGCGTTGCTCATACGCGAGGCCGGCGGAATGCTCGGTGATTTCGCCGGCGGCAGCGATTTTCTCAAGAACAACCAGGTCATCGCCGCCGCGCCGGGCGTGTTCGCTTCGTTGCGCCAGACCATCGCCGCCGCACACGCCTGACGAGCGGTCGCAGGCGCCGACCGCTCGGCGCGCGTCAAGCCGCGAGTTGCATGAGCTCTGCATACAGCGCGTCGGAGACATCGATGCCATCGACGTCGGCGCGTGCCGCAAGGGCTTCGCGACGATTCCCGGGCAGCCGCACCTCAGGATCCTTGAGCATTTCCGCAACCAGGGCCTCGACGCGCTCCAGGTATACCCGCCAACCGGCGAGCGCATCCGGATCGATGATCAGAAACGCCTGGCCGACGCGCGGACGATTGCCGGCTTCCTCGAGGAACGAATCGGCCTGGAACGCAAGCGTGGCACCGGTGAGCGCACACACGAGAAGCTCCACCACGAGCGCGAGCACCGCACCCTTGGCACCGCCGAGCGCGAGCATCGATCCGTCGAGCGCTGCCTTGGCGTCGGTCGTCGGCGAACCCGAGCGGTCGAGCGCCCAGCCCAATGGAATCGGCTTGCCCTCGCGGGCGGCGATCATGACCTTGCCTCGCGCGACCTGCGACAGCGACAAGTCGATGATCAGCGGCGCAGCATCCCGGCGAGGGAAGGTCGCGGCGATCGGGTTGGTCCCGAAGACTGGATGCGTTCCACCGGCAGCGGGCATCGCGGCAGGCGAGTTGCCGAACGCGAGCCCGACCATCCTGGCCGTCGCGACGGGCGCAAGATGATAGGCCGCGACGCCGAAATGATGGCTGTTGGTCACACCGGCGAAGCTCACTCCGAATTCGCGCGCGCGTTCGATCGCCGTTTCCACCGCAAGCGCGCACGCCGGAAAGGCAAGGCCGCATTTTGCATCGATGAGCACGGCACCGCCTTTGGTGGAAATCAATTCCGCGATCGCAGCGCCGTCCACCCGGCCGTTGCGCAAATGCGACACGTAGCGCGGTATGCGCGACACGCCGTGCGACGACAGCCCCTGCGCGTCGGCGGTCACGACGGCTCTGGCGGTTGCCGCTGCCATGGCCCGATTCGCTCCGGCGCGCTCCAGCGCCCGAATCGCAAGTTGCGTGAGCTCCGAACGGTCGACCTTTGGCAAGCGACTCTCCTGCCTCAAAGTCGCGCGAGAAGCGCAGCAGCCACTTTTTCGGCGATCAGCGAGGAAACCCGGACGTTGGACTCGTGCGTGACTCCGGCGATATGCGGCGTCAGGACGAGATGCGGACATCCGGCAAGCGGCGACCCCGCAGGCAGAGGCTCCGTGTCGAAAACGTCGATCGCCGCACCGCCGGGCTTGCCCGACTTCAGCGCTGTCGCGAGCGCTGCCTCGTCCACGATGCCTCCCCGCGACGTGTTGATCAGAATCGCATCCGGCTTCATGAGCGACAGTTCTCGGGCACCGATCAATCCGCGCGTCTCGACCGTCAGCGGGACGTGCAGCGTGACGACGTCGGCATCGCGCAGTACCTCGTCGCATTTGCGCGGCGAAGTTTGCTCTGCGATCCAGACAGGGTCGTCCGCCCCGATCTTGGCGTCGAAGCCGATGACGCGCATTCCGACCGCACGCGCCAGACGGCCGGTCGACTGCCCTATGCTTCCCAAACCGACGACGCCGAGCGTCTTTCCGGCGATCTCGCGTCCCTGCGAAAGCGAGCTGCGCGGCCACTTGCCGCTCGCCACCGCGGGTGTCGCCCCATAGGCGCCGCGCAACAACAGCATGGCGGTTCCGATGACATACTCGGCGACGGCACCCGCGTTTGCACCGGTCGCGGGTATGACCTGTATCGCGCGTGCCTCGCACGCCGGCAGGTCGATGTTATCGAGGCCGACCCCCAGCCGCCCGATGATCTTGAGCTGCCGCGCCGCGGCGATCAAGGCGGCATCGACTTGCGTCCTGTTGCGTACGATCAGCGCGTCGGCGTCCGCAAGCTGCGCCTCCAGCGCACCCCGATCGTCCACCAGCGTCGGATCGTAGAGCGTCGCAAAGCGTGACTCGAGCGAGCGGACGGCCGTCGCATCCATGACCTCGCTGATGACGACTCGCGCGCTTACGGCGTCTGCCATGATGCCTTGCGAGGCGTAATCAGTTCTGCATGCCCCATTTGCGCACCGTCTTTCTTTCGATGGTGCGAAAGATCACGTTCTCGACAAGTAGACCGATCACGATGACGGTAAAGAGTCCCGCGAAGACGTTGGGAATCTCGAGCTGGTTCTTGTTCTCATAGATGAACCAGCCCAGCCCGCCGGAGCCCGAGGAAACGCCGAACACGAGCTCCGCCGCAATCAACGTGCGCCACGCGAACGCCCAGCCGATCTTGAGCCCGGTGAGAATGCTCGGAAACGCCGCGGGTATGAGAATCTTGCCGACGTAGGACAGGCCCCGCAGCCCGTAGTTGCGGCCGACCATACGCAACGTGTTCGACACCGAAAGAAATCCGGAATGCGTATTGAGCGCGACCGCCCACAGAACCGAATGGATGAGCACGAATATCAGGCTGCCGTTGCCGAGGCCGAACCAGATCAACGCCAGCGGCAGCAACGCGATCGCGGGCAAGGGGTTGAACATCGAGGTCAGCGTTTCCAGGACATCGGTGCCGATACGCGACGTGATAGCGACAACGGTCAGCAGTGCGGCGAGCAGGATGCCCGACGCGTACCCGATCAGAAGCACTTTGATCGAGGTCCAGGCCTTGCCCAGAAGTCCGCCGCCGACGATGCCCTGATAGAAGGCTTCGATGGTCGCGGTGAATGTCGGGAACAGCAAGGGGTTGTTGAGCCACCGGGCATAGATCTCCCAGATTACAGCCAGCGCAACCAGAATGAACGTCTTGCGAACCGCGGCCTGGTTATAGATGCGCTCCCAGGTCGAAAGCGGCTTTTCGACGACGCCGAATTTCGCCGAATCGATGGTTTCGCGAACAACGTCAGGGCGTTGCGACATTACCTCAGCCATGAGAGGCCTCCTCCGCTTCCTCGACTTCATCTGCAAACAGCATGTCGTGAATCTTTTGTTCGAGGGCCTTCGCGTCCTCGCTTTCCGCGCGTCCGCGCGGAAGGCTGTTCATCTCGGCCTTGACCTGCCCAGGATGAGGCGAGAGCAGCAGGATGCGGTTGCCTATCTTGATCGCCTCCGCGATCGAGTGCGTGACGAAGATCACCGTGAACTGCGTATCGTCCCAGAGCTGGAGCAATTCGTCCTGCATTTTTCGCCGAGTGAGCGCGTCCAGCGCGGCGAAGGGCTCGTCCATCAGCAGGACGTCGGGCTCCATCGCCATGCCGCGCGCAATTGCCACCCGCTGCTTCATGCCGCCCGAAAGCGTGTGCGGAAAGCTGTCGACAAATTTGATCAGGTTGACTTTTTCGATGTATTCAAGCGCTTTGTCCTCGGCTGCCTTTCCCGATAGCTTGCCGCTTGAGGTCAGCGCGAACGTGACGTTCTGCTTGACCGTCTTCCACGGCAGCAGTTGATCGAATTCCTGGAAGACCATCATGCGGTCAGGACCCGGTCGGCTGACGATCTGGCCCTTGAGGCGAATCTCCCCTTCGACGGGTTGAAGGTAGCCGCCGACCGCCTTGAGCAGCGTCGATTTCCCGCACCCGGAGGGCCCGAGCAGGATGAAGCGCTCCGATCGGAACACCTGGAAGTCGACTCGGTAGGTCGCTGTGACCAGATGCTCCTTGGTCTTGTACTGCAGCGTCACGCCTTTGACGTCGAGCAGCGCCGCGTTGTCCACCATGGTTACTCCCCCAGCAGCCCTCGATGACGCGTCGCGTGACCGATGGTCTTTCGGCGGCGCGCCTCCAGTTTGCGGATCACCCGAATACGTCGCATCCCGGCATGCGACGGCGTCATGGTAGCAGGCGCCAACCCCGGAGCGGACCCTGATGAGTCTCGTTGACTGCGCGGCGGCTTTCCGGCGAATCAGTGCTGCCAGGGCAGCCGTTCGAGATCGACGTTGCCTCCGGACAAGATCACGCCCACGCGCATGCCGGCGATCGGAAGCTTGTTCTCCAACATCGCCGCAAGCGGAACGGCCGAGGATGGCTCGACGACCAGCCTGAGCTTCTCCCAGCAAAGCCGCATCGCGCGCACGATCGCCGCCTCGGATGTCGTTCCGATCGCATCGACCGAAGAGGAGATGACCGCAAAGGTCTTGTCGCCGAGCGACGATCGGAGCCCGTCGGCGATGGTCCGCGGATCGGTCTGTGGCACGATGCGTCCGCTGCGCAGCGACTGATATGCGTCGTCGGCGCCCTCCGGCTCGGCACCGAATACGCTTATCGACGGCTTCATGCTCTTGGCGGCGATCGCGGTCCCCGAGAGCAGGCCGCCGCCACCCACCGGCGTGACGATCGCATCGAGACCGGGCACGTCTTCGAGCAGTTCGAGCGCAGCCGTTCCCTGCCCGGCGATGACCCGCCAGTCGTTGTAAGGGTGCACCAGCGTGGCGCCTGTCTCGGTTTGCACGGCAGCGCACATCGCTTCGCGCGCGGCGACCGTCGGCTCGCAGTAGCGCACGATCGCGCCAAGGTCCGTGACCGCGCTTTGCTTGACCTTCGCGGCATTGTCGGGCATGACGATCCACGCGGGTATTCTCCGCCGGGCCGCTGCCCACGCCAGCGCCGCTCCATGGTTGCCGGACGAGTGCGTAACCACACCTCGGGCCGCTTGGCCATCGTCGAGCGAGAGCACCGCATTGCATGCACCGCGCGCCTTGAAAGCGCCGATCTCCTGCAGGTTCTCGCACTTGAAGAAGAGCGTCGACCCAATCGCCGCGTCGAGCTGCGCGCTAGTCAGGACAGGCGTTCGACGGACATGCTCGCGGATCCGCGCGTGCGCGGCGCGGATCGTATCGAGGTCAACCGGCACATCGACCGGGCCCGGCTGGGCCGCCTCGGTCATCTCACTCAACTTCCCGGAAGGCCGTGGGCATTGGGAAAGAACAGATCCTTCCAGGACTCGGGACGAACCTTGATCGCACCGGTCTTCAGCATGAAATCCACATACTTCATGACGTTCTGCGGCGTCGTCGTGAAGACAATCTGCGGGTCGTTCATCATGCGCGCGATATTGTCGACCGTGTCCTTGTCCTTGGATATGCGGATGTACGCTTCGGCCGCCGCGCGCTTGTCACGGTTGATAATGGCTTCCGCCTCGTCGAGTGCCTTGACGAATGCATCGTAGAGCTTCGGA
>Ga0193751_1002191_pt1 | contig 11943 bp, 10 predicted proteins | sample L1c2metaG_FD_143050 | JGI IMG/M metagenome (GOLD analysis project Ga0193751, IMG submission 143050) | Soil microbial communities from a riparian zone of the East river system, Colorado, United States - L1c2 | ecosystem: Environmental > Terrestrial > Soil > Riparian zone | place: USA: East River... | reverse complement strand
AGAATAACTACCATAAGATATTCTATTATATAAGAATATAGAGTAACAGGCACTTAAAACTATACCTGTACCAGCTAATACAGCAATTCAAGGATTCAATTGCCAAATACCAATTAAAGCTAATTGTTCACCTAAGAAATTTAAAGTCAGTGGTATACCTGTATTAGCAATAGTAAATACAAAGAATAGTATAGTAAATACTGGCATATAGAATACTAGACCTCTAATGTATTTTATCAGTCTAGTTCCTGTTCTATCATAAATGATACCACCTACACAAGTAAATAAAGCTGAGCAATTCCTACTAAGATGGCTCCTTCAATACCTACAATTGTATTAGAGAATATACCTAACACTACTAAACCCAAAATTTTTAATTTTTAATTTCAGAGAGTTTATTTTTTTCTAGTATTAATCATTATAATTAATGATACAATAAAAATGTAAATAACGATTAAATTAGATCATTAGCATCAAAATTAGAAAGGGTTAAATAGATAAATAAAAAATTTTTTATTTAGAGTATTAATTATCTAAATTAAGTTTATATAACATAGTAGTTACAAAATAAGGTCTAACAATAGATACTAATGTGGACATAGATGCTTGAGATATATATATTCTATATTGACCAGGATTAGAAGTAAAAATACTACATTTTAAATCATATTTTATAATTAAAACATTTGTTAATCTAACTGTATCTTTAAGAGTAAAAGAATCTGTACATAATATTAAACCTTGTTTAGATCTTTTTCCATCACCCATAATTCAATGAGCTAAAGCAACCGGAGTTAACATATTAAAAATATCAGCTGGAATATTTTTTTTTTTATTATTATAAAATAAAGGATATAAATCTGTAAAACAAGGTAAAGATCGAGTACGAAATGCAATTGCATACAATCAATTAAATTTACCCTTTGCTTTCAAAACTCTAGGGAAAGTATGGCAATAATGAGATATTGCAAAAAAAACATTTCAAAAATATTCAAAATGAAAAAATGACTGTTTAAATTCAAATTGAACATTTTTACAAGTTTTAGGTAAACTTAAATGAGCATCAGAAAGTAGTGTTCCAACAATAACAGAATATTGATAAAGAGGAATATTTAAAAACATATTTCTTAAATTTCTAGTATAATAACCTCAATAATTAGTTAATCCTAAATTGCTACCCCAAATAACAATGTCTTTACAACTTGTTATTGGAATATTTTTTGAAATTTTTATTTTTTTATTTTTTATATTAGCTAATATAGATAAATTTAATATTGTCAATTCAGATAATTGAGAAAAATCAATATTTGAACTTGGAAGGGGGGTTATAATGTTAAATAATAATTGAGTTACGGCTACGTGTAATGTATCTAAAATTACATTAGGGAATATTCCTAATAATACAGTAGGTATTAATAAAGAGATTAATATTGCAAATTCTCTTCGTGAAATATCTTTCATTGGTTTTAAATGAGGAGAATAACTACCATAAGATATTCTATTATAAATATATATAGAATAACAAGCACTTAAAACTATACCTGTTCCTCCTAATACAGCGATTCAAGGATTTACTGTTCAAATACCAATTAAAGCTAATTGTTCACCTAAGAAATTTAAAGTCAGTGGTATTGCTGTATTAGCAATAGTAAATATAAAGAATAAGATAGTAAATACTGGCATATAGAATACTAGACCTCTAATGTATTTAATTAATCTTGTACCAGTTCTATCATAAATTACACCACCTACACAAGTAAATAATGCAGGCGAAACAAATCCATGAGCAATTGCTAATAAAATAGCTCCTTCAATACCTATTATAGTATTAGAAAAGATACCTAATACTACAACTGACATATGACCTATTGAAGAGTAAGCAATTAATGTCTTAGTATCTTGTTGAATTATTGTAGCTAAACTAGCATAAATAATTGAAATAGCTGCTATAGTTTGCACCATAGGACTAAAATAATTTGTAGCATCTGGTAAAAAAGTTAATAAAATTCTTAACATACCATAGGTAGCTAATTTTAGAATTGTACCTGCCAATAGTATTGATCCTGCAAGTGGACTATCACTGTGTGCTAATGGGAGTCATCGGCTTAAAGGTCATAATGGAGTTTTTACACAAAAAGCTATGAAAAAACCTAATCATAATAATTTTTGAGTATCCAAATTAATGTCTAATAAAGAAACTAATAAAAAATCAGTTGATCCAATCATGCTTTGAATACTTAAAATTGAAAGTAACATTGGTAGACTTCCTAGCAAAGTATATAAAAATAATAACATAGCAGATCTAGTTTTATTTTTACCTGATCCAAAAACTATTATTAAGATAAATAATATAGGTAAAACACTTTCAAAGAAAATGTAAAATAATAATAAATCTAGTGCTACGAAAGTAGCTATTTGTAATGTTTCTAATAATAAAATAGCTATTAAGAAATATTTTAAATTTTTAGTTATGTTTGTATAATTAGATAATAAAGCTATTGGAGTCAAGAAAGTTGTTAATAATACAAAATATAGTGAAATTGAATCAACACCTAAATTAAAATCAAAAAAACTTAATTTATTAAATTCATAAACAAATTGATATTGAGTTGAACTAGAATCAAAATTTATTCACATAAAAATAGATATTATTAAATTAATTAAAGAAGTTGTAATAGCTATCTGTTTCAGATTAAAATTTGTACTATTGCTTCGCTCCGCTCCGCTAGCTGTTGAATTTTCGGGCATCGCTATTAAAATAAAAGAACCTATAATTGGTACTAGTAGAAGAGACGTTATCATGGCTTGTATTTATTATCTGTTTTCTTTCTTTCCCCGAGCCCAGCCCTGCGGAGCCATTATTTTTATCTAAAGGTGGCGGAGCGCTCCGCAGAGAGGGGGAGGGGAGGGTTATATTTTACCTTTATTTTATTTTGTATATCCAGCCTGGCCTGCGGAGCCTGGCCCTCCCTTAAGGGGGGGAGGGGAGCGAATAAAAAGCGCCGGCCCTGCGGAGCCATTATTTTTATCTAAAGGAGCGAGGGTTAATAATATTGTGATGACTCTTTATTTACTTATTGTGTACTTATTTTATTTTTATGATAAGAAACAAAAAGTAAATACTTATTCTTATTTTTCTTGCCGTTCAGTTAATAAAAAATAAGTAAATAAATTTTAAATTAAGTTACAGAGTAAAAAATTTTTTAAATAGTTTTGTTTTGTATATAGGGAATGTTTATTTAACTATAATTAATATAGTATAATAAGATGGTAAGATTAATTTTATAAATAAAAATAAATAGTGTGTAGCTTAACTATAAGACTAAATCTTATAATAGCCTTTTTTACATTTTAATAATAATAATGTAATCATGTATATATTTACTGAATATCTATATTTTAAAGGTAATATTAAAAATAAAGCAAAAAGTAGAAATAGAGATTAAGATTTAAGTACTTAAAGTTATTTTTTTTTTTTTGAATGAATAATGTATAATAAATAAGGATTAATGAAATAAATATTGAATAATGAATAAGTAAGTTTAGTTAATTTTTAATGAAAAAGTAGATTTAATTCATTTTATTTTAAGGCTCTTTTCTTTGATTATACTTCTTTTTTAAATTTACCTGATATGAATATAGGGGCAATCATAGCTAATAATAATATCATACTACAACTTATAAGTAATGGTGCTCCATAAGTGTACAGTCCTTCTCCAATACTTTCAATTTGCAAAAAGGAAGTAAATGAAGTATCAGCTGTATTAGGATTTAATGTATTTAAAACATTGTTTATTATAGTAGTGTTAGAATTTAATAATATTTTATTAGTCTGATGTAAAAATAAAGTAGGTAAACCAGAAACATCATTAACTGCAAAAGGTAAAATTCATTTCATTTCATAAATAAATAATCCTGTAATTGCAAGAACAAATGACATATTTGCATTAATTTGTGCTTGAGTATTCACAATATCTGATAATTTAATATTGAACATCATGATTACAAAAAGGAATAAAACAGTAATAGCACCAACATATAAAATGATATAAGAAATTCCTATAAATCCTACACCTAATAATATTAAAAATCCTGCTGCATTACAAAAAACAGCAATTAAAAATATTACTGCAATAACTGGATTTACGGATACAATAACTAACACACTTGAAAAAATAGTTCCTCAAGCTAGTAAATCAATAAATAGATGTTTCATAATAATTTGTGTTTAATGTTTAATAGCCTGCATAAACTAGCTCTCTTATAATTATATTTAACTTTATTTTTTTATTTCAGTATAAATTTACTATAAAAAAATTTACAATTTAAATAGTAGTAACGACGAAAGGCAGTAACAAATTGATTAATAAATATAGCTTATCAATCAATTAGAGGTTTAACCAAGAAAAATTAATTCTTTAATTAATATTTTAAATTCATTTTATTAACTCCCTTAAGGGGGGGAGGGGAGCGAATAAATAAAAATTTTATTCTTTAAATTTTGTATAAAGGAATGCTGTTTCTAAACTAATAGACTTTATAAATTTAAAAAGCGTTTACCAAAGTAAAGTTTATGTGGACTTATCAATTAGAATTGCACCGAAAAAAAAAAGGGAACGTAGTCACTACTCAGTAGTAAGTAGTCTGTACTCCCCGAGCTTTAGGGAGGGCTACGCCTACGAAGAGAAGGGGGCTTAAATTATTTGTTACTTAATTTAGTGATATACATTCTTATAACTTGTTGAAATGTAAATAAAGGTAAAATATATTTAGAAAAAATATAAATTAATGCTAGTAACGTTAAGAAAGAAAATGATAATTGGTTTAAAAAATAAAATGGTATTAGTTGAGGCATAATGTCAGACAATTTATAGGTTTAAGGCTCTTATATAAATAATAAATTATTTTTGTCAAGAACTATCTCTGCTATGCCTCCGTAAGAAATCCGTGCTTAAGAAGAAGGAAACTTGAAGGAGGATAAACAATAAACTTATTTTAATAAAAAATTATATATTCAATAAGGTTTATAATGAGATATAGAGGGTATCTTTTTTAATTAAAAAAAAGAAAATGTAAATAAAAATTGCTGATAAAAATTTGTGCAGCGCGGAGCGAGCGCTCCCTTTCCCTTTTCCTTAAGGCCTTACCCCTCCAAACTTTCAGGAGAGCCCTCTTTTCCTTCGGGGGGATTAAGGGAGAAGGGGCTCGGGGGGGCCTGGCTTTTTTAAAAAGGAGCCCAGCCTGGGTTTTTAAAAAGGAGCCCTAATCTAAATATAATAATAATCCTAAAGGAGAAGGATACGAAGGATACGAAGGGGGGTTAAACCATATAAAAAAAAAAGAAAAATAAATTAAAACATTATCAATTAAGATTGAACTGGTAACATTTTAAATGCATGGAATGGTACAGGACTTGGTAATGATCATTCAAGAGTATTAGCTGTTTCTGTTTCATCGTTGAATTGTGAAATTGATGTAAAGAAAGAAGGTACTGCTCAAGGATTATTAGAGCAAGTAGGTTGGTTAATAAAAATATCGTAAATAATATAACCAAATAATACGGTTGCTACTACAGATATTAGAGAACCAAAACTTGATACTGAGTTCCATCCACTAAATGCATCGGGATAATCTGGTATTCTTCGAGGCATACCGGCAAGACCTAGGAAATGTTGAGGGAAGAATGTTAAATTACTAATTTTACAAAATTATAACATTAATAAAAAAAATATAATGTTAAATTTTGTTAAAGATTAGGACTATATCTTAGCACATGATACTTCTTTCGTATAGTCTCTGAGGTTTTTTTAAACCTGCTTGTTTTTTTTTAACAAAGAAATTTAACTCTTTAAATAGTATCTTGTTAAATATTACAAATTCAAGCAAAAAGATAGATTTTGAATTGGGGCTAATTGTACAAACAAATTTAACCTCTTGTAATTAATACTTTAATAATATTATTTCAATAATTAGTTCTATATATAAAATAAAAACATAAAAAATATTAACGCTCAGTACTTGTTATAATTCACTCTATTCCTTTAATAATTACAGGTTGACCTGTATCTATATTATTTGAAATAGTTGTAAATCTAACATGAAAAAATTGTCTAGCTGCATTAATTGAAGGAAAACATTCATATTGTCCATTTGAACTGTACATATGAATTTTAGTTCCACCTATACCAAATTGTGGAGCTAATACACCTTTTTTACCTTTATTGTGATGACCTTTAGCTAAAAAATGAGCTTTAAGAGCTTTACTGGTAGCTAATCTTTGTTCTAAAGATGGTGTAGTTCCGAAACGAGGATGTAACTTTCCTTTATGTATAGCTTGTAGTTTTTTAATTGTTTCCGGTGTATGATTAAAACCTTCAGAAGAACCTGCTGTTTTTAATATATTGTAAGCAGGTTTATATAAATCTAAGTAATATTGTTCTAACCCTATACAAACTTCAACACTTGGTTCACAATATTGTAAAACTATAAATGCAAAATTGTTTAATCCATATTTACGGATAGCTCGATACAAAGGTAATTCAGATGCAGCTATTAAATTTAAATGTGCATTAAATCGAGCATATAAATTAATACTGCTACCGACATATGAATCACCTGTAATTTTATTATAAAACATATATACACCAGCTTTACCTTTAATTTTAGATCTGATATTACTCTTATTTAATTTTATATCTAATATAGATAACTCGCACATTATACTTTCTAATGTATATTTTATATGTAGAAATCCATTATCAAATATAATTATATTATTAAAAATAATTACTAAATTAACCCCAACAAATAATGTTCAGAAATGTATTTTTCCTAAGAATTCGCTATATGTTTTACCTACTATTTTTGGAGTTCAGAAATAGAAAGCAGCAAATAAGGCAAATACAGCACCCATTGATAATACATAATGGAAGTGAGCTCAAAATTATCTAAAAGTAACAAAATTTAAAAGTACATAGCAATATAGTAACGTAGTATGCACATTATTATTATTATTTATAGATTATTGGACTGTCACTTATTCCTTGTTAAATTTATAAAAGGAATTAAACATTCAGTCTCTAAGGTAAAAAAAATACCTGCTGGTTTTTAATATTACATTACTGATTATTTTTTTTTTTTATTAATATAAATTATATCTATATATTTTGAAATCAGTATATTTTATTATTTCCAGCATATAGTTTCCTTTTATCAGTATAATTTCTTATAAAGAGTCGCAGCTTTTTAACCTATATTCATTAATACGACCTTGAATTAAAAATTTTTACTTAAAATGGATCAGATAAAGCTACTCTAGATACTTTGTATCCTTTGTATAATGAACCATTTTTTAAACATTTTAGTAGTGTTTGAGGTGCTCCACCTAACATTTTTATACATTTAGCTTGACTATCAAAAATTAAAGGTTCTTTATTTGCTTCTTTATAAGCAAATATTGGATAGGTATATTTTACTCTAGTTGCTTCTACTGGAATAAAAGGACCTACTTTAGACATTGAATTATCAGCATTTAAAATTAAAGTAGAAGATAAAAAATAAGTATTTCTTCATAATTTATTTTCTGAAAGGATCAAAATTTTAATTTGGCTACCATTTAATCCAGATAAAAATTGAAACTGATTAATAGTTTCAAATTTAGCTAATAAAGTTTTCTTAAATGAATCATAAATATAAACAGATTTACGTAATTTAACATTAGGATTATAAGGAGCAGGTGTAGCATTTCTACGCGTATTGAATGTTAATAAATACTTATCTAAATATAATTGTTCTAATTCTAAAAAAGATTCAGGGCTATTTGTTTTCTGAATAGATAAGCTAAATTTAGATATACCGTATTTTAATATTGCCTTACAAATTATAGAATTACTGTTTTTCGCTTGTACTTGTAATTGGCTACGTTGAAAATAATCTTGTATACGTTTAAACAAGTCAGCTGCTGAACCTACATATTGACGACCTGTTAATATATGAGTTAAAAGATATACACCTGATTTACCTTTAAAGTCTTTAAGATGTTTAACAGCCAAACTGGCATCATCAAAGTTTATAGATGATTTAGGTAAAACTAATTTAGGTAACTTTATAAACGGAACACCATTTAATAAAGGTTGTAAATGAAATATAGTTTTTTCATTATTGCTAACGACATAATATGTTAATTTAAGTAGTAAATAATTGTTCTTATTTTTACAGTTATTTACATACAAAATCGAACTATATCTTAATTTATTAGTATTAAAAATCTTAATAAATTCTAGGAGTATAGTCTCTGAAGTTGATAATTTCAACCTGCTGATTATCTTAAAATATAAAATTTACATAATATTTATTTACTTAAATTTTAAATAAGTAAAAATATAGAAAATATAATTTAAAAAGAAGTCTCAGCATATTTCCTAATTTAAACACAACACTAATATGTATCGTGAAATGAGATATCAAGACTAGCATTTGATAAAATAACTCCTGTTAATCCACCTATTGTAAATAGGGCGATAAATCCTATCGTAAAGATTAATGGTGTAGTAAATCTTAAACTTCCACCGTATAGAGTTGCAATTCATGAAAATATTTTAATTCCTGTGGGAACTGCAATTATCATTGTTGCCGCTGTAAAATAAGCTCTAGTATCCACATCTAAACCTACGCTGAACATATGGTGGCTCCATACTAAGAATCCTAGGATTCCAATTGAGAACATTGCATAGCTGCTCTAACTTTTTTTTTAATATTAAATATTAGATAAGTTTAAATTATTTTTAATATTATTATTCTCGGTTAGAATTCATATTAGATATAATTTGTTTGATAGTTTCCATACTCTTTTTACCATTAGACTTAAATAAGTTAGCTGCTATTTTGAAATCAGCATAATCTAATTGTTTAATGTTTTTAAGAGGATACCTATCAAAATGAGGTATAATAATATCATATATTTTATTAAAATCTTGTATAAAAAAGTCACATCTATCAGTATTACTTCGAATATGAACTTTACCACAATTAAAAAAATGAATTAATAAATTCATTAATAAAATGTCACGAGAGTGCTGAGCAATATGAAATCTAAAATATATCTGACCTGTAATTGGTCTTATACCTATGGAGAATCCTCCATCTCCAGCTGTAAACCCTGATACTCAATAAGGATTTAATAGATTAGGAAAAATAGGGTTCATTCTAACTGCACCTTTAATGTTAGGGAAAGCAGTTAAAACTTGCTGAGTTATACCCTTATTTATAGAAGCATAATAAGAAAGAACAGTATCAAAACCTGAAGGAGTTAAATGTTGTTTTAAATCCATTAATTTTACTACTTTAGATCAAAGAAAAAAATCACCATATTTTTGAGTTAGTAAAGGATATTTTATAAAATGAGGAATGATAACTTTAATTAAATCTTCAATTTTAGTTACTCGATAAACACAAATAGATCTTTTTTCTCTAGAACTAACTGAGCCTACACCAAAAAAATTTTTAATTAAATATAATATTGCAATATCCTTAATATGCAAATTAATTTCAAAACTTACTTGAACTCTTCAATTTAAGTTTGATCGTTTACTGATAATAACTGAAAAGCAACCTTCAGCATCCGTAAAACCAGTAACTCAATTAGGGTCTAAGCTGTTATCCCTGTTAATACACATGCTATAATTTTTTACCTTATTTCTAGTAAATAATAAATCTAATGATTTTATTAAATTTTCAGCATTTCCAGCTAAAAGCATATAAAAACTTAAATAAATAATGAATAATAATATACAATAATTAAAGCTTACTCTAAAAATAAAAAATTTTATTTTTTTAGAGCCGGACTTTTTCTTAAAAAAATTTTATTTAAATTTTTTACGTAAAGTCTCTAAGACAATCAGCCTGCTAATTAAAATTTTCTATACTTTAAAGATTTTCATTATATAATTTTATAATATAATACTAAAGTAAATTTTAAATATTTTAGCATAGAGTAAAATAACTCTAATTTATTAGAGGGCCTTTAAGACCATTCCTAAATAACCGAAAATTGATTTTCCTGAGAATGTAGACACAATATGACTAACGATTCCAAATCCAGGTATAATTAAAATATAAACTTCTGGATGTCCGAAAAATCAAAATAGGTGCTGATAAAGTACAGGATCTCCACCTCCTGCAGGGTCATAAAAACTTGTTGAAAAATTTCTATCTGTAATCAACATTGAAATTGCCATTTGTCTTGGCTCACGAAAATAATAACATGATAACTTTTAGATTAAAAAAATAAAAAAATTATCTCAAGAGTAAATTAAATTACAATCTCCTCCCTCCCCTCCCCTCCCCTTAAGGGGAGGGCTCGATTTGGGGTTGTAAAATTTAATATAAATGGTTATTTATTATATAATAAATAGAAAGAATTTAAAAAACTCAAGGTGAGCACTCTAATATTCACATATTAGATGGGACTATATCTTACTAATCTAACTTGTAAAATTTTTGCAAATGATCCCAAATAAAAATAGTTCTATTATCGTTCATATTAGCCTTAATATTGCAAATTTGTTCTATATTATCATAATGTTGGCCTGATTTAAAATAGCCTAAAACTTTTAACCAGTCCATAGAATCTAAATACTTAGTGCCAAACAATGGGAAATTTAAAAGATAATTTTCTACGCACAAGTTACCTTTTAAACTAGTACTTCTAATTCTATATTGCGGAAACTTAGTCTCTGTTCTAATAGGTTTAACTGTTGTTAAAAATAATTTAGCTATTTCTTCTAAAAAATATAGAGTATTGTTCCCTAAAGGACCGGAGAGCTGATCATTTTGTCTTTGACTTATTTCTAATTTACATTCTAATTTTTTGTAATAAGAATTTAATGAAGTTCGTACAGAAAAATGACCATCAGCTTCTATAAAACCAGAAAGCCAAGCATTTGAAAGTAAAGAACTAGTATCTAAATCTTTTTTTTCGATATAAATATGATGTTTGTAAAAAGATGAGTGATTGTTTAATCAGTCTATTAAATTAAAAAGTGCATGAATTTTAGGTGTTCTAAATTTACCGTTTATCAAATTAACAATAAGATTTATTCCTTCATTATTATTAATAGTGAAAACATAAGCATTAGCACCTTTAACTCGCGATAAAGAACCATGACCTATATTTTTTTGAATTAACATAGCTAGAGGTAGGTCTTTTAAATTAAATGCAATTTGTATTGAAGGATAATTTTTTTTACCTTTAATAGACCTTTCACTTTTTGGCACATAAATAGAACCATCACCTTCAATTAAACCGCTAATATAATAACCGAAATTTTCATCTTTACTATTTACGGATAAATTACTAAATTTTTTTATACTATTACCATAAGGATTAAAGGGTAATTGATAAAAGTTTAAAATTTTGCAAGAGATTAATTCTGGCGTATAGTCTCTGAGGATTCCTAAAGAATATACTTCTAATAGGTTTCCTGCTGATTGTGTTGATATAAATAAATTAGATATTAACATTTCCCAGCAGATAGCCAAGTTTAAAGCCGGCACAAATGATAGTATACCGGCTAGTACAGGTAATGATAACAATAAAAGAATAGCTGTTACATAGATTGCTCATACGAATAAGGGCAATTTATGCATTCCCATACCATTTGTTCTCATGTTGTTTACAGTTACTATAAAATTAATTGCCTGTTTAAAAAAAGAAAATTATAATTTATGATTACGTTTACCCTCCCCTTCCGGCCCGCCCTTAATGGATGGGCTCCGCCTCCCTTTAGATAAAAATAATGGCTCCGCAGGGCTCCCCTCCCCCCCCCTCCCCTGCCCTTCGGCCTGGAGGTTAAGGGCTCAGGGGGTCGGGGGGCTGGAGGGCTCGGGCTACGCTAAGGGCTCGGCTGGAGAAGGGCTTTTTTGCAATTTGTATGCAGCATCTCC
>Ga0193751_1002190_pt1 | contig 11944 bp, 15 predicted proteins | sample L1c2metaG_FD_143050 | JGI IMG/M metagenome (GOLD analysis project Ga0193751, IMG submission 143050) | Soil microbial communities from a riparian zone of the East river system, Colorado, United States - L1c2 | ecosystem: Environmental > Terrestrial > Soil > Riparian zone | place: USA: East River... | reverse complement strand
CGGCACCGGCATTACCGTGGCGCAACGCGTGATGGATTGCGGCGATGCCGGGCATATTCTCCTTTCCAAACGTGTAGCCGACGATCTGGCGCAATACCGCCACTGGAAACCGTATCTGCAGGACCTCGGTGAATGCGAAGTGAAGCACGGATTGCGTCTTGGTATTGTGAACCTTTACAAGGACGGCCTTGGGAACCCAAACCTGCCCCAAAAGCTGACCCGAAGGAAAAGATGGAAGCAGAACACGGATGTCACGGTTAGATCTGTCCGAGCGCGGCCTTGGTCCAAGTCAATTGTCACGACGGCTCTAGTTTTGTTGGTAGTAGCGTTGTCGATCTATTTTCGTCCTTGGGAACCAGGGCGCTCCAGTACGGCAACACCTGTCGCGCCGGACAAGAGCATTGCCGTGCTTCCATTCGAAAACTTGAGCGAAGAAAAAGCGAATGCTTACTTCGCTGACGGGATTCAGGACGAGATTCTGACCCGTTTAGCAAAAATATCCGAACTGAAAGTAATTTCGCGCACGTCGACTCAACATTACAAGAGTACGCCGACGAACCTTCGTGAAATCGCCAAACAACTTGGGGTCGCCCATATCGTGGAAGGAAGCGTACAGAAGAGCGGCGACGCGGTGCGCGTGAATGTGCAGCTGATCAAAGCCGCTAACGATTCCCATCTCTGGGCCGAAACGTTCGATCGTAAACTGACCGACATCTTTTCGGTCGAGAGTGAAGTGGCCAAAGCAATCGCCGATCAGTTGCAGGCAAAACTCACCGGCCGGGAAAAGGAAATTGTTGCGGCCAAACCGACAGATAATACCAAAGCCTACGACGCCTATTTGCGCGGGCTGGCTTACATATCGAAAACCTCAAGCACGTCGGGCAACTCCCTTGCCGCACAGAGATATCTGAAAGAAGCGGTGCAGTTGGACCCGAAGTTCGCGCTTGGCTGGGCGCTGCTCGCATATGTTGATGCGCGCGGCTATCTCACACAGAGTCTGCAACCGACAGTCGCCCTGCGTGAAGAGACGCGACAGGCAGCTGAAACGGCGCTCACTCTTCAGCCCAATCTCGGCGAGGCCGTAGCAGCCAAGGGATATTACCACTACTCTTGCCTGAAAGATTACGACACGGCGGTGCGTTATTTTGAGCAGGCACGTCAGCTCTTGCCCACTAGCAGCCGGATTATTGAATCGCTGGCCTATGTTGCGCGGAGACGAGGAGATTGGAACCAGAGCGAGTCATACTTTAAGGAAGCCGAGAGCGTCGACCCGCGCAATGTTGAGCTACTCACCCAGCACGCGGTTTCTTATATGGCGCTTCGTCATTTCCCCGAAGCGATGCGAAAGCTTGATCAAGTTCTCGATATTGAGCCCGGCGATGTTGATACCCTTGTGCAAAAAGCAGCTATTGCACAAGCGGAGGGCGACCTGCCGCGTGCATCCGCACTCCTCGCTCCGCTGCATCCGGATCCGGACAACCCCTCGGCCTTGGAAACACAAGTTTACCAAGCGATCTTGGAACGGCACCCGGCAGCGATTATCGCTCGGATAAAGGAAATACTGCTCAAGCCAGATCCAGCATTTTGGTACTTTAGTGGCGAACTGCGCTTTTGGTTGGGCTGGGCGCAAGAAGTCACGGGCGACCGTGCCGCCGCCCAGGAAAGTTGGCGACAGGCGCGCAGCGAACTGGAATCTGTGCTCAAAGAACAGCCGGAAAATTGGGGCCTGATTGCGGATCTCGCGCTGACCAAGATGGGCCTTGGTGATAAAGCCTCCGCGTTGGCTCTGGCCGAACGCGCCATCGCCGCGAACCCAATCGAGAAAGACGCATTGACCAATCCCATTCCCATCGAAATCCTCGCCCGAGTGGCGGCGCGCATGGGAGAGCCCGACCGCGCGATCGCAGCTTTACAGAAACTGCTTTCAATCCCATATGCGAGCCCCTTGGCCGGAAACGTGCCGCTGACTCCTGCGCTGCTGCGGCTCGATCCGATGTTCGATTCCCTCCGCGGTAACCCGCACTTCGAAAAACTGTTGGCTTCGGGGACGCGCTAATCGCCGCGGGTCTTCGCCGCTTCACCTTATTCGCTGAGATAAAACATTTTTTTTGCACCTGGCCGTTCCTCGATCAATTCGGTCGCCGGAACGGTGTGAAACGAGACAACCAACCAATCGGCAGCCTTAGGAATCACCGGACGGTGCCAAACATTTGGTGGAATTGAAATCCAGCGCGCCTCGAGGGGCGCGTCAGGATCGCTCACCAAAATGTTCGGCTGCCAGTTGATGTCGGCTTCGCTCTTAACGTCATTCCGAGCGGACTTGATGTCGATTTGCATGTCGCCCGTCCCACCGAAAGTCATCATCCGCTGATGACTATTCGGATGGCGCTCCGCGCCTGTGTCTGCGCCAGCACGAAGGACGAAAATCCAGGCCGAGCGGAGCGACGCCGGCAAACCAGCACCAAAAATATCGAGCGCGATGGCCTCCCACGTCATCAGTGCATTTAATTTTCGCGAGAGGTCGGCGCGAACTCGTTCGATGATTGGCTCAATCTTCGTGCGCACGCGTGGCGATCGCACAATTTTGTCCAGGGTCTCCAAGATTGGTCGTTCTTCTTCGCTCATCGCTTTATCGCTTTCTTAATTCTTAATTCATCCTTCATACTTTAGAAAATGAGCGAAGCGTTCACGAAATTTGAGCACGAAGGTTGGGAGCGTGTCGCGAACAAATACGATTCGACTTGGTCGAGCTCGACCCGCCAATTCATTCCGCCCTTGCTCGATGCCGCGGACGTTTCCGGGAAGATGTCGATCTTGGATGTTGGTTGCGGCCCGGGTTATGTGTCCGCCGCTGCCGCCGACCGCGGCGCAATTCCAATCGGTCTCGATTTTTCCGGAGAGATGATTGCGATCGCGAAGAAAAAGTTTCCGCGGATCGAATTTCGCCATGGCGACGCGCAAAATCTTCCTTTTCCGAATGCCAGCTTTGATCGCGTGGTCGCGAACTTTGCGCTTCTCCATCTGGCCGATCCCGAGGGCGCGATCGCCGAAGCGCATCGCGTTCTCAAACCGGGCGACAGATTCGCGTTCACGACTTGGGCGAAAATTTCGGAAAACCCATTTGTCAAACTCGTTGACGACGCTATTCAGGCGCATGCGAACCTCAATGTCGATCTTCCACCTGGCCCGCGGCATTATTTGTTCGAGAACGAGGAAGAATTTCGCAAAGCGTTTCACCGCGCCGGATTCGATGCCGCCTCAATGACTTTCAAGATTCATCGCATCGAATGGAACGTCCCGAGTGCGCGATTTGTTTTCGATGCCGAATTAAATGCCGGCGTGCGAACGGCCGGACTTCTGGCCAAACAAACTCCGGAAGTACTCCAAAAAATTCAGGCGACAATTGAAAAAGCAGTTCAGCCTTACGCAAAAGGCGACGGCTTCGCGATTCCCAAAGCCGCTTACATCGTTGCCGCGTCAAAGAGTAGCCAGACGTGACGATTCACATTCTAGATACGCGACAACTTGGACGCGCCGGTATCGTTGCCGCGACCGCGCTTGAGACCGACGACGGCGTTGCCCTGTTTGATACCGGCCCGGAATCGACTTTCGACAATGTGGTTGCCGATCTGGGCAAGGCCGGCTTTGAGTTGAAAGACGTTCACCACGTTTTTCTCAGTCACATTCATTTCGATCACGCCGGCGCAGCATGGCGATTTTGTCCGAGCCGGACTGGCGGAAAAACAGCGACCGTTTACGTTCATCCGCGCGGCGCGGCGCATTTGATCGATCCGACAAAGGTGGTTGAATCGGCCACGCGGATTTTCGGCGACGACATGGAACGTCTTTGGGGGAGGATCGCGCCAGTACCCGCGGAGTGCGTCAAAGTTCTAGAAGACAATGAAACCGTGCGCGTGCCGCCGTTTGAAATTCGAGCGATCGCCACTCCTGGTCACGCCAGTCATCATCATGTTTATCATTGGGACGACAACGTTTTCGGCGGTGACATCGCCGGCGTCCGCATCGGCAACGGCCCACCGATTCCTCCGTTCGTGCCGCCGGAACTGCAGGTCGAATCGTGGTTGGAATCAATTCACAAAATTCGCGCGTTAAATGCCACGAACCTGTACCTCCCGCACTTTGGCAGAGTGAAAGGCTCCGTTCCGGACCATCTCGACGCGCTGGAAGAACGAGTCAATTGCTGGGCCGAATGGCTTCGCGATAAAATCCGCGCGGGCGTGGACGAGCAACAGTTGCAGGCAGAGTTTGCGGAGTACGAACACAATGATTTACGAGCCTGGGGCGCAAGCGACGACGACGTAGAAGGCTATGAAGCAGCTGATCCAAGTTACATGGCAGTCGGCGCCGCTATTCGTTACTGGAAAAAATATCACCCGGAAGCCCTCTGATATTTTCTACTTCCTAATTTCGACTTTCTCCTTTTTGCGCACGGCTTTTGCTTTCTTAGCGGCCAGTTCCCCAAAGGCCGTGCTTGATCAGGAAACATTCGAACAGCTTTTGCCGCTCGCTTTTCAGTGGGCGAGAAATATTGAGAATTTCGTTCTCCAACACGGAAGCCCGCTCCCGCGGCGCCAAGTCGCCGACGCTCGCCAAGTCGGCGTGAAAGATATCTGTCGTGTCAGAGTTCTGGCCGTTGATCGCGTGCCGTTGCCGGAAGAACCTGAGCTGGCTGAGGCGTGCCGCCGAACGCAAATCATAACGGACTGGTGCCGCGCCATCGCGATCGGTCACGCTGTCGTCATTCGAGCCGATGCCTGGGGCGATCGCGAACTGTTCTTACATCAACTGGTGCATGTCGCCCAATGCGAACGGAGCGGCGGTCTTGAGCAATGGGTCCGACAATATCTCGGCGACCGCACCAGCTGTGCGAACTTCGCCGTTGGCTTACTCGAAGAAGAGGCGCGCCGCATCGCGCGCGAAATCTGCGCCGCCGAGGCTGTGGCGTAATCATCTCTCTTAGAGTTGAATAAGACGCCCCCGCGTCGCCCGCCAGGTCTGCACTGACGCCACATTCTCAACGGTTCGATCATCGTTGCTCCCAGTGAATAGCAGCAGGGCGGGATTCGTCTCTTATTATGAGGCCTTCGAATCAGCGGAGGCGCGAAAAAAGGAGGAAAAGAGATCATGAAACTGATCATCACCACCGTGGCGGGCTGTCTGTTGCTCTCGATCTGCGCGATCGCACAGCCGAAGGGAAAGGGAATCGGCTTCGGTCCAAATAATAATCCAGCGAGGGTGACACCGAAGCCGACACCTCCGGGACACCATTACGGCTGGCAAAAAGGAAAACACAATCCGCATCGGATGTAGCACCGGCTACATTCCGCGGTTTGGTAAACCAGGAAACGGATAAAGCGGCGTCAGGCCGCTTTCTTCTTGGTCTTTTTCTCGACGATAATGCCGGGAAATTGCACGACTTCCGCAGTTGCAGCGCCGTTCCCGTTTTGGCCGAGGGTAGACTCGTAAGTCAACTTCCCGTTGGCAATCTCGGTTAGCGCGACGTCGGCATGCCCGAGCCCGGGCGCAAATTCAACCAGGGGGCGATGGCCGAGGCAAAGTTGCCGCACGCGACGCGACACCATGTTCACCAGGATTTGCTGATTAGTAATTACTTCGGCCGCAGCTTTAACGAGTTCGGGTTTCATAATTGGATATGGCGAGAATCACGGGGGCGAAGGATTAACTCCCAGAGCGAGAGTGGAATTGTTCACGTCCCGGGAAATCGCCGCAGAGAAACTTGTCTCACTGTCGCTCATAATTGCCATAAAACAACCTGAATCTGGCTGCTGGTAGAACTGCTCTCTTCTGACTTCCTAATTGTTCGTTCTTAATTTTTAATTCCGCATGGTTTCGGGAACGGACATCACCGTCTGGATCATCTCCGCTCTCATTGCCGCCGGCATCGGTTGGAGCAAGTACTCTAAATATAAGACGCGCGACAAACTGGTGCGCGATCTCGCCGCCATGGACCCGGAGCGGCGCGAGAAAATCCTCAGCCGTTTGCAACCGGACCTGCAAATGGAGATCCGCCAGGAACTGATGAAGCGGTTTCGTTTGAAAACCGACATCTAACGTTGCGTGGACGGATTGAGCGTAAGACCTTTGAATTTGTGGGTGCCGATCGCAAACCTCTTCTTTCTCGTCTCGGACATTGGGCCGCGGAATTGCTTCTCGTTTTCCTCGGCGCCTATGCCGCCTTTTGGCTGACCAATTATCAACAGCATCGCGCGGACGTTCGCCGGCACGATCAGCTTCTGGCCTATCTCGAGCAATTGATGACCGCCGGCATCGAAAGCTCGAAAGAGGACGGGGCGAAAGAAGACCAGCAGGTCGCGGAGTTTCGCCGCGCCCTTGCGGCCGGAGAAATGCCGCCGTTGCGACCCTTTTCATTCACGACCGATTACAGCGCGAGCGATACGACCAGTTTACTTCAATCCGGCGGATACGATGTACTCGACACGAAAACCCTCACGGCCCTGCGCGAACTTGAGCAAACGATCCGCTGGGGTTTGGACCGCACGGCTCATTACCAGAAGCTAAGTGATGAACTGATCATGCCGCACTTGGACGACGACATTTCTTACTTTTACGATCCGATTACGAAGCAATTGCGGAAGAGATTCTCCAAGTATCCGGAAATGTTGGAGGACACTGCGAAGTTTTTTCACGATTTGGAAAAGGCGAAGCGTCAATTACTTATCCAGATCCAGGTCGAACGGCAAAAGCGCTGATTCTTTTTCGTAATGAACGCGGCCACATTCGAAATGATCGTGTCGGTCCTACCTGCCGACATCGACGAGCAGAATCACGTCAACAACACCGTTTACCTGCGTTGGGTGCAGGACGTTGCGACTGCGCATTGGAAATCGCTCGCCGGCGCCGAAGCGCAAGCCGCGATTGGTTGGGTCGTGTTACGGCACGAAATCGATTACCGATCGCCGGCGTCTCTTGGAGATCAGATTCTGCTCCGCACCTGGGTCGGTAAAGCGAGCCGCCTCAAATTCGAGCGCTTCACTGAAATCCATCGCAAGATCGACAATCGACTTCTCGCTCAAGGCCGAACGCTTTGGGTGCCGATCGATGTTCGAACTGGCAAACCGACGCGCGTTTCGTCCGATATCCGCACGCGATTTTCTATCTGAGCTCTGACTTCTGATTTCTGACTTCTGACTTCTAGCCGCTTAAGCTGCTAAACTCTTCCGGCGTCAACTTCAGCTTCGCCGCGGCCACGTTGTCCTCAAGATGCTTAATATTGGATGTCCCGGGAATCGGCAGCATTACCGGCGATCGCTGCAACAGCCACGCCAGCGCAACTTGATAAACGCTGGCATTGTGCGCTTTCGCGACCGCGTCCAAGGCCGCCGACTTCACCCCGCGGCCGCCGCCGACCGGAAACCATGGCAGGAAACCAAGATTTTCCTTCTCGGAATAATCGAGCGCCTTGTCCCACTTGCGGTCCTCGATGTTGTAGCGGTTTTGAGTACTGACGATCGGCAAAACTTTCCGAGCCCGCTCAATTTCCGCCGCCGATACTTCCGATAAACCAAAGTGCCGGATTTTTCCGGCGCTTTGCATTTCCTTAATGGCGCCGAGCGATTCTTCCATCGGCACTTTTGGATCGACGCGGTGCAATTGATACAAATCGATCCGTTCGAGCCGAAGGCGCTTTAGACTCTTCTCGAGAGCTTGTTTGAGATATTCCGGGCGACCATCCGGCACCCACTGGCCAGGTCCGGGCCGGGTGTTGCCACCTTTAGTCGCGATCACGAGCCCTTTCGGATACGGATAGAGCGCTTCCGCAATCAGCAACTCGCTTACCTCCGGGCCGTAGGCGTCGGCGGTATCGATCAAATTCACGCCCAGCTCGACCGCGCGCTTCAAAACTTTGATCGCATTCGCGCGATCAGGCGGCCAGCCCCAGATGCCTTCGCCCGTCAGTCGCATCGCACCGAATCCGAGCCGATTTACTTCCAGATCGCCGCCGATTTTAAAAGTCGGATTCGTCGCTGTTCCCGGCGCGGATGTCGATCCTACAATTTTCCCGCCCGCCAAAATCGTCGCTCCCGTCGCTACACTGAGCCCAACAAATCTTCGCCGTGTAATCATATTGTCTATTTTAGTTTCGCACTCTGTTAAATGCCAGTCCGGCTCGGACTTTAGTTTCGATTCGCCCTCGTCGTCGGCATGTAAAAAGTCGACGGCCGCAAAATCAGCCGGTCCCCTTCCCACCCCGCAGTGAAGATGTAAACCTTGCCCGATTTTATCGTCACGCTAATCGACGTTGGCCGGCGCGACTGGGTATTCGGCAGTGCAAGCGCGGTCACCACATGTCGCCCCGCTGCGAGCACGCCGCCGTAATGTTGGTTTCGCGGAATGTCCCCGGCCTTTTTCCCGTCGATCAACAATCGAATGGACAGATCGGTTCCAAAATTCGGGGCCCGTTGCACAATCAAGCGGCCAACTTTTCCGCTGAGAGTTGGGCTGGGGGTCGGCCTCGGCTTTCCGAAAAGTGTCGGAAACGCTTGAACTTCAGGCGGAGCGATCAGGATTGCGCACAAGACCGAAATCCCAACCAACGCCCTCCGGAAACGATTCATCTCTTACTCCTACTTCCTACTTCCTACTTCCTACTTTCCACTGTCCTACTTTCTCTACCTTCCGCTCGAAGTCGAGACCGCCGGGTCGGCTGCCTGCAAAGCTTCGCCGGCTTGTTGCCGACCGGTTTTTCCCAGATCGCTGTCACTATAGCTTTTGGCCGGCGAATTAGCGTTGGTTGAAGCCGCAGTGGTTTGATTGTTCGCGCAGCCCGCCAACGGGCACGCTGAAAACGCGATTGCAAGCGCCGCGACCGCCAAGAGTTGAGGTCTCCTCATGTGCCAATTTACGGTCACATCGCATTTTTCGCCAGTTCTGCGCTCTCCTTGCCACGGCGTGGATTAGCCAATAACAGATGACCGGGCGCGCAGCGCGCCGCTTTCGCATCTTGCATCGTCCAAAATCGGCATATTTTTTGCTGCCAAATTGCAGTGTGAATCGACGGGGATTAGCGCTTCTCGCCATCGCGGTCGCCCTTTTGTGGCCTGCATTTTATTCGCTGACATGGCCTGATCCCGCACAGGAATCGGTCCTCACGCTAATATCCGATCCATATCGGCTGGATAAAATCTACCGCTCCATGGAAGGACCCTGGTCGGTCCAAAGTGGAATTCAGCTCGTGCCCGCAAAGAAATCTCGGGTGCAATGGATTACCGGTTTGGAAACCGAAGTTGTCGATTCAACCAAGCAGACACCGATCTCTCAGGAATTTTTCTGTCATGCCAACCTCACTTTCGCCGAGAACCGCGGCACACCCGAACAATACAACCAACAACTTGGCGGAAAAACGCACCTCGACTGGCGTCTGTTCACGCTCGTACCCGGCGAGCTTTCAATCGAACTTCCACCGGGCTTCGGCGTGCCCGTTCCTTCCGACGCCGCGCTGGATTATGTGACGATGTCTTTGAATTTGAATCCGCGGAAGGAAGTGGTGAACGCTCGGATGCGGACGAAGGTCCACATCATTTCGGGCGATCAATCCGGTGCACCGACCAAGGCGCTCTTCCGTCGCGCGCTCTACGTTCTCCAGCGCGAGAACGAATCCGGGAAGATTGCGCACGCCTGCATGGCGAAACCCGGCGCTCAACACACCGGAGCCGGCTGCGGAGAATTGATCAAAGTAAATCTGCCAAACGGGTCGACCGCGCTCATGCCGGCCGAAGGTCTCACCAATCATTGGACCCTCCCGCCAGGAAACCAGGTCTACAAAATGGATGTGACGCCGCAGCTGAATCTCCCGTTCGATACCACGATTCATTATGCAACCATCCATGTGCACCCGTTCGCGCGCGGGATGGAATTGCGTGACCTGACAACGGGCGAGACGATCCTGCGATTAAATTCGCGCGATTGGTCCGATCGCATCGGCGTTGCTCATGTCGAGGAATTCAAATCGGTAGCGGGGATCCAAATTTTGCGCAGCCACCGGTATGAGCTGGCAGTGGAATATGACAACACCTCCAATTCCAACACCGACGCAATGGCGATCCTCTATCTCTATCTTTTAGAGAAGGACTTCTCCTCATAGAGGTCAGAGGTCCGTGGGCAGTGGTCGTCTTCTAATTCACCTTTTTGGCGCGAACGCTGCTCTTTAGACAGCGCCATGAGCGCGTCCGCCCTCCGAATCCTGGCCGTGGACAACGAGCCATCGGTCACATTTTCCCTCCGCCACATCTTCAACGCGCCGCGCTACGACCTGAGCGCCGTTGAAAACGGCGACGCCGCTCTAGCTCGGCTCGATTCCGGTTCCGAATGTTACGACATCATCATTGTCGATCAAAAAATGCCGCACATGACCGGCGTCGAGCTCGTCAGCGAAATGAGAAAGCGCGGCGTCACCAGCAAAATCATGGTTTTGTCGGCGCACATTTCTTCGGAAATTCGCGCCACTTACGAACGCATGGACGTGCACGTCATGTTCCCGAAACCATTCGACGTCCGCCAACTGCGTTCCGCGGTCGATCAACTCGTGGCCCGATCAATATGCGCGTATTAATCGCCGATGATCAGCGAGACGTGGGAAGGTCGTTGGCCGATCTGGTCCGCGGTTGCGACCACGAAATAGTCAGCGTAGTCGGTTCGGGCCTGGAAGCCATTCAAGCCTACAGCCACCATCATCCCGATCTCGTGTTAATGGATTACTGGATGCCGAAGCTGAACGGCGCCACCGCCTGCCGTAACATTCTCGCTAAAGATCCGGGTGCGCGCGTCATTCTTGTTTCGGGCTGGTCACCTTCGGACGAGGCCAGCCAATCCGGTGCGCTCAGCGTCTTACGAAAACCGGTCGATTTGGAACGGCTCAACGCCATGCTTCAGAGCATCGCCCAAACCTTGCCCGGGTCCTCGCCCGCGGAGATGCCAATTCCCGAGGTCTGGTATCAACCGGAGTCGATCGATCACTTCCAGCCCGTTGCGCAGCCCGTGACAGTCGTTCCGGCTTCTTTAGAAATGAGTTTTCCGGTCGACCCTCCGCAGGATCATCTCCAACAAACCGGGGAAGCGTGTGCGTTAGACGAGGAAAAGATTTCTGGCCGGCGTCGCAGCGGTCGGCGCCAGGGTCAACGCGCCCGCACTCGTTGAATGGAACGAATGGGGCGAGTAACATGGCCGGTACGGCCGCGCGGGTAGCGGTCAAGCGGAGCGGGAACCGCCGAGATACAAAACAGCTATTTTTTAAGAGAATCTTCCGCTTTCCGCTATTCCCATCTCCCGGCTCATAGCTCCTCACCGGCGCAACCAATTCGCGCCCGAACTTCGAATCCATTCCTGTGCCGACGCGATCACCAAAGAGGAAACACCGGACGCGCGCTCGCGCCACGGTGTCCAGGAACGGCGCGGCCAAATATCTGAGAGTCCGCAAATCGCCGGTGCACGGCCAAGGTGTCTACACCACCAGAGCCATCCGTAAACGCGCGTTCATCATTGAATACATCGGACGCCGCATTCTCTGGTCGAGCGTCCCGGAGGAAGCGGACGACCTGCGCACCTACTATTTCGGACTCGACGACGGAAAAAGAGTGATCGACCCCACAGTTGGCGGCAACGAAGCGCGCTGGATCAATCATTCCTGCGATCCCAATTGCGAAGCGATCGAGGACAATCGCGGCCGGGTCTTCATCGAGGCCTTGCGCAACATCCGCGCCGGCGAAGAACTCTTTTACGATTATCGCCTCAGCATCGACGTCCCGCGCACAAAAGAAATCGAAAAAGAATCGATCTGTCATTGTGGCTCTCCGAATTGCCGGGGCAACATGCTCGATCTGACCTCTGACCTCTGACCTCTGACCTCTGACGACCACCTATCTCCCAGCTCCTATCTCATCTCCCT
>Ga0193751_1002189_pt1 | contig 11948 bp, 14 predicted proteins | sample L1c2metaG_FD_143050 | JGI IMG/M metagenome (GOLD analysis project Ga0193751, IMG submission 143050) | Soil microbial communities from a riparian zone of the East river system, Colorado, United States - L1c2 | ecosystem: Environmental > Terrestrial > Soil > Riparian zone | place: USA: East River... | reverse complement strand
GCAGGCCCATGGGAGAGTCGTTCGATCATTGCCCGCCGGGTTGGATCAGACAAAGCCGCAAACGTTGTACCTAATTTATCCACAACCATATGGTAGTGGATTATCTGTCAATGTCAAGTGTGAATTGTGCGATCCCTGATTTCTGTTCACTGATCCCAGTTGGCTCGCTACCACAATCGCGACGAGTGCGAAATCTCCGCGTCACTCATCGACCCTGATTGGTAATGGGAAGTCGGCTTCTCGTCATCAATCGCACAATTGACGCTAAGCGCGTTTCTTGATATCTATCCTGCTCTTCTCACGCAAGCCACTCTCAATGAGTGAGTTGGCCTGTTCTCGCCATTTGAGCTTTCGCTGCCCAGAAGTTAAGGGACGACTTGTACGTTTAGGGCTTCGGATGAGTGACGGGCCGGACCCTGGTTGGGCCTTCGCGACGTGCCTGTAAAAACTGCCCGCCGAGCGTGTTCTTCATATCGACCACCTGTTTGCGCGCATGCAGCGTCTTAATACATACGAAGCAAAGACGAACGCCATGACGAGAATCGGATCAAATTTATCCCAAGTACTGCCACCGCCATTCAGTTGTGAATAGAACGCGAGTGAAAGATTGATCACGAGACCAGCATAAACCCACTCAGTCAATCGAGGCACATTGGGAATCAGAAGGCCTACGCCACCGAGGATGTGGGTCACTCCAATCAGAGGAATGATATAGAGCGGGTATCCGAGCTGCTGATTGGCGATCCTCCATTCGTCGGGATCGCGAATTAGATATAACGTTCCGAAGTACCCCCAGATGAAGGCGACAAGGCCGGTTATTACCATCGCGGCTATTTGAGTCGCTCGACCTGCCCGCGCGGGTTTATCTATTGTGTGTTCAGTTTTCATATTAAAAGCGATCCTCTTCTTGCGGTTTAAATGGTTTGAATCGTTCTGCAATAAGTCGGCTCTTGTACGCGACTGAATTCAACGCACTGCATGAGGGGGAAGGCCTCTGGGTAGTGCATTAAACGAGGGCTTTCTGCACCCTTCACCACAAGAGAACAGGTGAGGGTGCCCTCGTCACGAGCATCGCCCTCGATCATGTCCACTCGCGGCAGCTCGGCGCTCCCCTTCGAGAGAACCATGGCCCGTTGCACCCAAAACAAGAACTCTCCTCGATCTTTCTTGACGTTAGCGCCGCAGTTCCCAAGTAACCGGGCTGATTCAGCTTGTCCCGGATTTACGCCTTGACGGCGTTCTGTGCAGCCGCAAACACATCCCGTGCGGACGTCGTACCCGCTACGTGCTCTGTACCCGTGATTCCGAGCTCCATCCATCCCGCGTTCACGCTCTCAAACATTTCTTCGGCAGGTCCAGTGTGGCCCTTCGGGACGCCGAACTGCTCGAACGCTTCCGCCCACCCTGCTCGCGGGACTGCAAAGGCTTTTACGTCGCGTTTTAGGACTTCACCCAATTGTTCCGCCACTTCATCCGCGCTCACCATCGAACCGAGCTCGATAACGCGATGCCCTGACCACGCCGGCCCGGTCAGAAGCGTTGCCACCTCTGCGCCGATGTCGTCTGACGCGACCATTGTCGATTTCCGGTTTGTAGGATTGTAGAAGACCGGTAGTGTTCCGCCTTGGGCGGCCTGTAAGCCGAAAAGAAAGTTTTCGAAAAAGCCGCCTGCGCGCACAAATGCGACCGGAGATGACAGGCTGCGAAAACCTTGCTCCAAAAGTGATAAGGCCGTGATCATCCCCAGCCCGCTTGTTCTATTCGCGCCCATCGATGAGAGCGCTACCACCCGCGGGGGCACTACCTTGGTCAGCGCTTCGACATAGTTCGCAATCACGCCCTTTGCTTCTCTGTAATCAGGCGAGGGTGCCCATACAGCCGGCAACATAACAAACGCGCCCTCAACACTTTTGAGCGCCGCCGCTACGGCTGTCGCATCGTTCCAATCTCCATCCACCAACTCCACGCCTTGGTCTGCCCACTTCGCCGCTTTCTCGCGATTGCGCACAAGTGCTCGCACCTGTTTGCCTTGCTTCAGCAGATGCCGCGCGGTAGCGCCCCCAACTTTTCCAGTAATGCCCATGACTAAAAACATGCTCGTTTTCTCCTTTTGCCTCGTATTTGGCCGCCCATCCAAATGAGCCACCTGACTATTAGAGTCCTGTGAAAACCATTGGTTGCAAATTAATCAGTGGTTAATTACCAGTGGTTATAAATCAACAATCGGTCGCAAAAATCGTCAAAAGGGACTAAGCTATTGAAGTGACATCCACATCACCGAGTCGCCGGGTAGAGCGCAAGGAGAGGTTGCGGGGCGAAATCCTTGCGGCTGCCAGCAAAATGTTTGCCGATCGCGGCTACGAAGCCGTGACGCTTCGCGCGATCGCTAAAGAGATCGGCTATACGCACGCCGTGATTTATCAGCATTTTCCCGACAAATGGCACATTCTTGCCGAGTTGAGCAGCGAGACGATCCGGCTGCTGATTCAGAACTTCGACGCGATTGCCGCTAAACATGCTGCACCGAAAGAGCGCCTTTTTGCGACTTCACGTGGCTTGATTCAGTTCTGCACTGCCCATCCACAGCAGTTCCGCAACGTCTTCTTCGGGCCGGAGAACCGCAACGGCATCCGCGCTGGACAATATATCAACGACATTGGCACGCCTTTGTTCCAACGTTTCGTACAGCTCTTTTTCGATGTTGCCAAGGATGAAGGATTGCCAAGTGAGGATGACATAGTGGTAGCCCACACCTGGTGGTACACGATCTTCGGCCTCGCCACGCTCATGGTCATCCAAGGGGTCGTGCCTGACTTGCCTGACCAGACTCTCGTGGTCGAGCAAACGATCGCCACGCTTTGGGCGGGCGTTCAGGTTGTTCCGCGATTGCCGAAGAGCGCAGTCTCTAAGCGATCCGGCCGATCCAGTGCCTCAAAGCACTAACAGCTTCTGTCTACTTAGGAGTCGTTGGAGGTATGCCCGTGGAGTACCAGGACTCAACCACTTTTCCAAGGCCGTAGCCTTTCTGGTGGCACGAGAGGCCAGTAAAGCTGGAGCCTTTGGGCGAAGGAAAGTCCCAGCGGGCGCTACCGAAGCCTCCTGAAGTCCAGTCCCAAACACCACCTCAAGACCAATTCCATGTTTCTGCAGGTACTGAAGGAATTGCACGGTGGATTCCGGCGTATCGGCGTCACAGAAATACGCTCCGGAAATCTACTCGGGTGATGATGACTGGAGCTCTTCGCGAGAAGTTCCCAAACTTGGCGTCCCATATCGGCGCATACGTTTAGGGTTGTGCCTACGCGCTTGCCGTAGACGATGATGGCGGTCTTCGCGGCGGCGCATGGCGGGGCTGCCTCAGCCAACACTCTCTAAGAGTCACGGCTCCCGAGGCTTCTCGATATCTGGTTTGCCGGGTCTAACCAGCGCGGAACACGGCATTTCCTGCTAAATGCGCACGTCGCCGGGAGAGTTCTCGTTTTACGTCAAAATCGCCGAGTCACTCATCGAGTCGTGATCGGCAAGCAGAAATCGTCTTCTGCCAGGGAAGTTCTTTGGCTGAGGTCAGCAATTCGTCTGCTTTCATGATCTCGCTGTGCTCCCTCTGAAAAGAGAAATATCCCCTCTGGACACCCCTAAAGAGAAAAGAAAAGCCTAGAAAAGCGAGAGAGAATCTCTTCGCTCGGGGGCGCTTCAGATACAGCACTGAGACTTGCGGGGAGTAATCTCCATCAAGGACCGTTTCTGGACCGTTTCCGGTTTGCCGACCACTCGATCGGAATCGGCAGAGCGCGAGTGACAGGTACACCTAGTTCTGGTTTCCGCCCCCGTGAGTTTGACGGCAGATCTTGCAAAACGTCGGCGGCTCTGTGTTGTCCACGTGGTGCCGCACCGGTTTGAACATCTTCATATATGCGAACAACGCGACAATATCCTCGTCCGCATCCTTCGGTAGACGTGCCAAGGCATGATCTGGTTGAGCTTCCGGGCCCTAACAAATCCCGTGCGGATCACCTGAGTAAACATGGCTTGGTCGTAGTAAGGAATCCCCGATGGGTCGGGAGTGATATTGGAGCTTGCCACGCGGCCCCAGGGTCCATCAAGAATAAACCCGCCGGCAAAGTCCATGCCCGGCAGCGGTTTCCCATGTGCGTCCTGCGGCGTGTGACAATCCTCGCATCCAGCGATTGTCACCAAGTATTTCCCGCGCTTTTCGGGAGTCGAAACATCGGGTTCGGGCAGTGACGCGTCGAGTGGCCGCGGCACGTTGCGGATCAAGTAGTTCACCGGGAAAATCAGGTCGGTCGCGGGCAACTGCTTGCGCACCGGCGGCAACGACCGCAGGTACACGATGATCGACGCCAGGTCTTCATCGGACATGGCTCGGAAATCCGGGTACGGCATGAACGGAAATAGCGCCCGCCCATCGTGACCGACGCCCTCGCGGATGGCGCGTGCCAGTTGATCGTCGCTCCAGCTTCCCGCGCCTGTTTCTGGATCTGGAGTGATGTTCGGCGCATACACCTTTCCAGGAAAACCCTTGATGATGTTCATGTCCTGGCCTGCGCCGAGCGTGTTCGGCAGCACGGGTGCATCGTGCACTGTCCAATCATGTTCTGCGTGGCACACCATGCAATCCGCTACATTCAGGGCCGAGTACTCGCCGCGGGCTAAGCGTTCAGGCGTGCTCTGAAACTTCGGTGCCGTGAGAGCGCGCGTCCGCGGTCCGATGAATGGACGCCATCCGACGGTAAATGTGATCCCCGCCGCCAAAACGACCAAAAGCACAGCGAACGACAACCCCAGCATTTTTCGAAGTCTGTTCATCCTAGAAACCTCATGCGGGCGGAGCGGGTCTCAGGTGATGGCGGCGCATGATCTCCGCCAACTTTGCCGCGTCTTCGGGAACGACCTGCGGCACGCTTCGATCGTTCGGAGGACAAAAGCGAGAGCCGCCCGGAGCTGTGCTGCGCTACGTTGCCGCCGTTAGGAGTTCGAAAGATCCCTCCTCTCGTGACGCCCGTCTATTGCATTGGCGATCATCGGTAACCATAGTTCAGGGCCGTTCAGTTTAACGTTATAGTCAGCGCCAGCGAGTTCCCGAATTGTCGGAGAATTTAAGGCAAGAATTCGAACGCCGGGATATTTCGTCTTTAGCCACGCAACTATTTCCTTCCTGGCTTCGTCCGGCGCAGCGTGGCCAATGATAAAAAAATCGCAACGCTGCGGTAAGCTCAGGACAACCTTTGCGGCTTCATTGCCAATAACGGAAACTACCTCATATCCATGAAGCCTCAACACCTCGGTGCGGGCAGTTGCCAGTCTGTCATCGTAAGCGATCTGGAACACCAGCGGTTTCTCGCTTGTGCGCCCTGATGCGCCGACGTTCAGCCGAGCTACAATTTCGTTCGTTGGGAGATATATCGCAAAGCACGTATTGGTGGTACTTTTGGCAATTTCCTGTAGCTTCAGGCGAACGTCTCGCAAGCCGGACGCGTGGCCGCGCCACATTGGAGAACCATCGGGAAGTTGCTCAAACAGTTCGTATTCCCGATCCACCGGAGCCTCCCCCCGTTTGGTAGGGCTTGCTGGACTCTATTTGTACATCAAAGGCATTACGCATGGCCAGAAGTTGCCAACTCGCCCCCAGGGCGCAACCCAAAATACCGACTCAGATATTCCAGCATTTTCTGTATTTCGGTAGGAATGCGCCCATGCTAGGTTGAAGGGGAGCTTCGGGGCTACGAATGGTCTCCATGACATGGCGAAGTTAGGACAATTCTGGTTTCGCATGCTGGCGATCCTGCTGGCATGCGTGTTCGAGACAATCCCGCTCACTGGTGATCAGGTCCGCGTGCGCCACATGGAAGGCCTGATGCACGGCTTTCTTGCACTGCGAACCCTCGACAGGAAGCGACTTGCCGATGGTGAGATGATTCAAATCCCAGAGGGGGACCGAATCACCAGCCGTCTGATTTTTCGCTTTAAAGATGGTTCAGTTTACGACGACACAACGATATTCTCTCAACGAGGCGCCTTCCGGGTTTTGAGCGATCATCTTGTGCAGCGTGGCCCATCCTTCAAACAACCGATGGAAACCTCGATCGACGCGTCTTCAGGACAAATCACGGTACGATACAAAGATTCGGCCGGCAAAGATAAGATTCTGAACGAGCGGCGCGATCTTCCTCCCGACGTCGCGAATGGATTGCTCTTCACCTTGGTGAAGCACATTCAGCCAAATGTGCCCCAAACCACGGTTTCCATGGTGGCGACCACCCCCAAGCCGCGGTTGGTAAAACTTGAGATCGTCCCAGAAGGCGAGAAGGCGATAGCAAGCGGCAACACCAAACACGAAACCGTGCGGTACATCGTCAAAGTAAAAATCGGAGGTGTGGCGGGCTTGGTGGCGCCGCTCTTGGGGAAACAGCCTCCCGACACGCACGTGTGGATTCTCACGGGTAATGCTCCGGCCTTTGTTAAATTCGAGGGTCCAATCTACGATGGCGGCCCGATTTGGCGGATTGAACTGGCAACTCCGGCCGGATTCTAGCCGCCACCGCCATTGAAATGAATCGTTCTCATGGCTGGCACATCGAATCATTATCAGCTAAGTTTGATTCACCCGCAGTTGAAGGTCGGTTCCGCCAACGAGCGATACCCTTATCACCCGCAGCGATTCTTCTCAGCAGAAATTCAAAACAATAGAAACAGGTAACACAATGGAACAAGGAACAGTAAAGTGGTTTAATGACGCCAAAGGCTTCGGCTTTATCAGCCGCCAGTCCGGCGACGACGTGTTCGTTCATTTTTCAGCCATCCAGGCAGGGGGCTTTCGTAGCCTGCAAGAAGGCCAGACGGTCGAATTCGACGTCACCAAGGGGCCGAAAGGCTTCCAGGCGGAAAATGTCCGACCTGTCTAACTGACGAAACAAACGAACTGCCCGGCGCGAGAACTCGCGACCGGGCAGTTTTTCTTGAGCTATGCCACCCTCGTTGTGGGCGATAAACCTTTAAGACAGGCGCAGGCTCTTCAGCGAGGCGCGAGCGGTGCCCCCACTCATATTCGGCACTATGATCAAGTCGAGTACGGTGACGCTTGAAAGCTCCACTTGGTACTCTTCGACCTCACGTATTGTCTGAGGAGGACTGAAGTTCCACTGCTGCCGCACAATTTCCCGAAACGAATTCCCGGCATCGGAAGACCAGCGTAAGACGAACTCTTGGGTCCGCGCGGTTTCTTTTTCCTCAAACGCAAGCGATATTTGTTTCAGTCTTTGCGGCTGGTCGAAAATCAGCCGAATCGTTTGCGTTCCGGCCATGGCCGCCCGCCAGCCCTGCGCTTCTCCTGAAGCGAAGGCAGACTCAACCGGAAAATCCTTGTCTTCCGAGGTAATTTCAACAATGGCTGCTCGCTCAACGTCCAGCCAGCCTTCACCACGGGATCGAACTGTCCCTTGCGTCGGGGTAATCAGCCGTTTGCGCATACAGAACTCAGTTTACCTCCGGACCGACTTCTAGCGATTGACCATTGAAAACACACGGTTTTCTGAGCCGATACTCGACCGGATCTCATCTAAATAGTATCGGCTGATTTGATTCACCCGCAGTTGAAAACCGGTTCCGCGTGTCCGCGTTACCCCTTCTCACAGGTGCAGCGACTCCTTCTCAGCAGAACTTCCAGGCAGCACAGGAGACTATGAAGACCACAAAATTTCTGGTGAAGGTGACTCGTGGCACTCGCGCCGCGGAATACGTGCTGCGGATCGATCGCAGCCCCGTCCAAACAACCCTCAAGCGCAACTTGGCACTGGCAATGGGGAGATTGACCGCCGAGGATGTCGTAAGCTCCCTCGGGAATTCCCGGTGCACCCCGGAGCTCGTACCGGTCCAGGTCAGCGAGTAGCATGGCCTCGGCTGTCGACGCGAAGCATCGTTATCTGAGAAACGGTTATCGATAGACAGCGGGCCAATCGGAAGCTCGATTGGCGACATCGCAATAACTTCTGGATTGAGGCGACGAAGGATTCTCCGACTGCACAGGAGTCCATTCCCAACATTTCAAATCAGCCCACCGCGCAAAACATTGGCGGAGTGTTGACTCTCGCCGCAGTTAAACATGAAGAGCCGCCCGGAGCTATGCTGCGCTACAACGGGCGGCTCACCCCCTCAACTTGCTCCCACATTGTAAAGGCTTTCATGGCTTTTCGTCGGTGTAGACAGAGTTGGGGCAGGACTCTCGCTTGAAAATTAGTTCCGGTTTGCTCGTCATCCGTCAGGCACACGGAAGTGGAGTCGCACGAACTTGGTGACTGGCTAGACCGTCTAAGACGTGACCGCGCTCGCGGCTCTTAACAATGGTCTCTATTTCTCATCTCACCCGGATCAGCACCCGGAAGCTGGGGTGACATAAAAAGAGCTATTGCCCCTGACGCGCGCCACGCGCAATTAACCTCTGTGTACCTATTCACGATGGAAAGCAGCGCCCGAATGCAAGCAGCAACTTGGGCGATCCTTGAATGCGAATCTTCCGCCGGAGCAGCGCCCATACGAGATTGGCTTCCTTGCGCAGAAAACGCAGCCAGGTCTCGGTATCGGCAGTAAGTCGCAGATCGGCCTGCCCATTGTGGCCTTCGGAAACCTTCAACTTTTCGTCTCGAATCGTGACTGTTGCTTTCACTTCGTCGTGACCGGTGAACGTGAAGTGATAGACAGCGTTAAGGCCTTTTGACTGACCTTTCTGAAATACGAAGTTCAAGCCTCGCAGGAAGGCGCGAATGGTTCCTTGGCCGGCTAGGCCGTTCGACACACGCTTCGTCTTCTTGCGCGGAAAGCGCCGTGCTACGAACTCTTCGGCGTCAGAATTGGGAACAACGTAGACCGTCTCAGGTTTGTTCTGCAGGGGGCGAACGACATCGTCCAGAAATTGCGTACGGTTCGTGAGGAAGGGGGCGATTACGTCCTCACCCGCAGGGCATACCGCCATGCAGTAAGCGGCCTTGTAGTTGGCGCCGAACGATAAGCTCTGCCACATGGAGACCGTCTCAGCCCCTGAGACATTTTTGCGGTAATCGTATGCGCTTTTGCTATCTGCGATCTTCTCCACCCAGTCGTTGAATCCGCCCATGAACTCGCGGTAATTGTGGGTGTAGCAAGCGGAGAAATTGAACTGACCGTCTGGGCTGATCGCACCTGTCGGGCAGGCAGCAACGCATAGCTTGCATTCCAGACAGGGGTTATAGACGACCGGGTGTGAATATTCGGAGACTTCTGCATCCACGAGTACAGTTCCCAATAGAATGAAATTCCCGAACTTGGGATGAATCACGTTGCGATGAATCCCCATCTGCCCGAGGCCGGCCGCTACGGCTACAGGTTTGTGGGAAATCACCCACATTTTTGATCCCCAACGATCAGCCTCCATAGGGAACCCGACCGCTCCGCCGTTGATCGCGCCAATCCCAACCTCTTCCAGTGCCGACACGATTCGGCGGGCCACTTCGTTGGTTTCGTCTGTCGTGTGATGGAATTCGAGATTCGAGACGGAACGAGCTGGTGTCCGGATATTCTCCCGGTTCATACGGCAGACGACACTGATGAGCGTTCTCGTTCTGGGAAAGACGTTGTCAATGTCGGCTTTCTGATCGGCAATTTCTGGCCGATCGCGTTCAACAAAACCCACATCGTCTGCGCCCGCATCCAGGCACAACTGCCTGAGCCAAGCTGCATCAAGGACCTGATCCTGTGGGACTTCACCCCGGTTTGCCCTTGACTGGTAAAAATGCTTCACGCTTGGGTGTTCAGACAATTGCGCCACGAACATTCTCCTTTGTCCCAACTGGCAGCGGCGTGCAAATTCGTCAGCTGCAACCGGCTCTATACGCTGACCGGAACCAGCTTCTTAGACGCCTTCCAGAGCTGCCTGTTGATTAAATTGGGGGCGAGGCGACGCATGAAGGCGAGCTGTTTGGACTGCCCTGGCCGGATCTCGAGGGTTCCGGTCTTCAACAACGCAAAGGATTGCTTCACCAGTTCATCGGTGCTGATCACGCTGCCGCCGCCCTCAGCAAGCTCCGTTGTCATGTCGGTCTTCACCGCAGGAGGCATGAGCTCGATGACCTCCACTCCGGTTTCTTCCAATTGGAACCGCAGCGACTGGGTGTAGGAGTGGATCGCGGCCTTCGTAGCGGAGTAGATTGGCGCTGCTGGCAGCGGCACAAAGGCGAGCCCGGAAGACACGTTGATCACTGTGCCCTTATTGCCCGTGAGGACGTCAATGAGCGCGGAGGTCGTTCCAACGACACCGCCCACGTTGACGTTCATCTCCGTCATTAACCCGGTCAGGTCCGCGGCCGGGGACTTGAGGTTCTTGTAGAGGAGGATGCCCGCATTGTTCATCAGCACGTCGAGCTTGGGGAAATCCGATTTCACGCGCGCCGCGAGCGCGGCGATTTGTGCCGTGTCCGCGACGTCGCTCTGGATCGTGTGAAGCTTGGGATACTTCGCCTTCACCTGATTAAGCACAGCCTGACGCCGACCAGTGACGATGACTTCATTGCCTAGTTCGAGGAACTTGAGGGCGAAGGCCAGGCCGATACCGGCTGAGCCCCCGGTGATAAGGATTGTGCGGCCAGTGAGTTTCATAAGAGTCCTTTCGTAACTGTAATGGATAAGATTACGGACATAATCCAACTGATTCAAAAAAAATCAAAAGCTGCGCAAAAGATGATCTCGCATATCGGCCAGCACCTTGTGCCTGTCGGCAGACTCAGTAAGAATGCGGGCGACAGACACGGCACCGACCATCGCAGTAAAAATGACGAGGAAGTTCCGCTCCCGCTCTGCTGCTGTCCGTCCCGGCATGAACTCCACCCAACGGTCCGCCCGATCTTTGATCAAACCGGAGATTCGTTTTCTAACCCCGAGTTTGGCGCGCGCCATTTCAGGCGCTAAAGCCGCCACCGGACAACCGGAATCGGGATGGTCACAGTGCTCGGGTGAGAGGTACAGCCGAACGAGATCCTTCCACCTGTGCTCGCGCGGTACGTTTTGTAAGGAGGAATAGATCTTCTCGCTAGAATCCGAGAAACCTTCCGCAATAGCGTCGGCGAGAAGCTCATCCTTGCTCCGAAAGTGTTTGTAAAAGCCACCGACGGTGAGGCCCGACGCCTGCATAACGCTTGCGACGCCGGGACCCCTCAATCCCTCAGCGCGGAACTTGCGAGCGGCGTTTCGCACAATACGATCACGGGTTCGCGTCTTATGTTCCGGTTCGTAACGCATATATCAGCTTATTAGATTATACAGATAATCCACAGGCTCACAATGTTTTAGTTGGCAAGCAGCGCTAGCCATTTACGCTTTGCTTCGGTTCCGAGTGAATTGTCGGCAACCCTTACCTTACAGGACTAGGGAAGAGTTGCGCGTCCAACACCCAAAACGACAGCAAGCGCCAGACCAGGGTGACTGATGTGGTAAACTGCCGGCCGGTAAACTGTTCGGGAGCGAGTACCTGAAAGCGCCAATCCTTTATCGAATCTCTGCTGTTCTTCTGCTGCTTTTTGCCGCCGGACATACGTTTGGGTTTCGCCAGAATAATCCGGAATGGGGAGCGGACGCGGTTCTTGGGTTCATGCGCTCCGTCCACTTCGACGCGCAAGGGTTTACCCGGACTTATTGGGACTTCTTCAGCGCGTTCGGGCTTTTTTTCTCCGTGTTTCTTTTGTTCGCGGCGGTATTAGCGTGGCTGCTGGGCGGACTTCCGGCAGAGACTTTGCCACGCGTGCGCAGCATTGCGTGGACGCTCGCCATTTGCTTTGTAGCAGTCACAGCCTTGAGTTGGAGATACGCCTTCACAACCCCCATCGTTTTCTCAACCCTGATTACAGTGTGTTTGACTGCGGCGGCGTGGCTCTCCGCGAAGACAAGCTGAGCTTTAGTTGGGAAGG
>Ga0193751_1002188_pt1 | contig 11949 bp, 12 predicted proteins | sample L1c2metaG_FD_143050 | JGI IMG/M metagenome (GOLD analysis project Ga0193751, IMG submission 143050) | Soil microbial communities from a riparian zone of the East river system, Colorado, United States - L1c2 | ecosystem: Environmental > Terrestrial > Soil > Riparian zone | place: USA: East River... | reverse complement strand
AAAGTGATTTTCACCCGCAAATGGCTTCGCATCTATCTCTACTCGGGTTTGAAGGGGCTGGACATCAACCGCTGGTACGTCGGCGAGGTGCGCGACAAGATCCTGACGCGCATTATCAGGGAGTGTCGCCACGAAGCGGGGCTTCCGGTGCAAAGCAAGCCGACCGCGTCCGAGCTGGAAATGGCGTGGGTGTTTCACAGCGGAATTTTTTACTACGGGGTACGCAAGTACATCTACGAATCTCCCGTGCTCGAGGACAAGGAGCAGATGATCAGCGATGCGCTTGACGTTTTTCTGGCTGGCTTCGAACGCGTTTTTGGAGCAGCGGTCGCCCCCAGGCGGGCGCCGGTGAAGGCGGTGGGTTGAGCCGCACCGGGCATTGTCCAATGCTGTCCAATGCTGTCCAATAATGACTGCGCCGCAAGGGTTTCTTTTGTTTCCGAATGTCCATCGCTGTTCTTGACCATTCACCGCTAGGGGCCTAAAAGTATGTCACAAAGTATGTCACAACCGAGGTTCCCGAATGCCCCTCAAACCCGAACACGTCAAAACTGCGATTGCCGAAAGCGTCGGCAATCCGAAGTTCACGCGCATTGCTGATGGTCTAAGCCTGTATCTGATGACGCGCAACGGTCGCGGCTATTGGCAGTTCAATTACAAGTCCGGCGGTTCGGTGCGTTCGAAGATGCTGGGCAGCGCCACTGATCTATCGCCGACACAAGCCCGGAACGAAAAACACCGGTTCAATGTCCTACGTAAAGAGCCTGAGCAATCGACCGAACAGGGACGCACCGCGCTGCGCACGGGAGAGCAATCGACCAATCCCGAGCAAAGGCGTCGCCAAGGGACTGGCAACGTGGTGGAGAAGCCTTTCGGCGAAGTCGTGGAGTTGTACCTGTCCGAATTCGCGAACAACTGGACGGCCAAGGAAGCCAACTCTTATCGCCGGAGCTTGATAACTGAAAGCAGTCTGGCGCGCCTAACGACTTCCGGGATCATGACTGCGGATATTGAAGCCGAACTAAAGCACTGGGCAGATACCCCGCCGACAATGAGAAAGGTTCTCATGAGGATCGGCAAAATCTTGGACTATGCCGGTTCGAAAGGTTTCCGGGACAAAGCGGTTATGAACCCCGCCACCATCAAAGGGCATTTCGAACATCTGGCGCTACCTGTTGCGCCGGACGTCGTGAACCATCCGGCGATGAAAATCCAAGACGTGCCCGGCTTCATGAGCGAGCTAATCAGGGATGGTTCGGTCAAGGCGCGGGCGCTTGCGATTTTGATCTTGACCGGGCTTCGCACCAATGAACTACGGCTGGCGCGGTGGAAAGAAATCAATGGCACTATCTGGACGGTGCCAGCCGAAAGAATGAAGGGCAAAAAGAAAGACCGTCGCGCCCATAGTGTACCGCTCGCCCCGGCAGTCGTGAAGCTGTTGGGCAAACGCGGTGCCGATAACGACTTCATTTTCCAGTCATGGCGCGGCACTGGCAAATCGCTACGCGGCAAGCGGCTTTCAATCGATGGCCTGCCACCAATCCCGCATGGATTTAGGAGCACATTCCGTGACTGGGCAGCGGAAAACAAATGGGACCGCGATCTAGCCGAGCGCGCCATAGCTCACAAGGTCGGCGGCAAAACGGAAACCGCATACCAGCGTTCGAAGCTTATCGAACTTCGAAAACCATTGATGAACGCGTGGGCAAAGTTCGCAATGAGCAAGGTGCGATGAGCAAAGGCGGCCCGCGATACGCAAGGCCGGGCGTGACTGTCGCCGCTTCGCGTGAAGAAAAGGTCACTGGGCGCGCGAAGCATACTTTTGCGCAAACACCTTGCAGAGTTTGCGTGCATTTCTTGTCGCTCTCTTTCCGTCCGTACTGACAAACGTGCAAACGGTCGTCTGTATTCAAGACGCTCGGCAACTGGCCTGCGGTGACCACTGATGAGGCGCGCAAGCAAGCCCTGATATATTCGGGCGCGGTCGCCGCTGGCACCGCAGCCCCCGGCAAGCGCCAAGCAATGCCGTTCCGCGCGTGTGGGTACCGAAAACCTTATCCGAGTTGATGACGTGATGGAATCACCTAAGCTGGCAGAATGATCGGGCTGCTCTGTTTCGCTCTGGCCGTCCTGGCGTCGCCATTCAAGTCGAAGTTGCGGCTTCAGGCTGAGAACGCGGTGCTTCGACATCAGCTGATTGTCTTGAAGCGTAGGCTGCATGGTCGCATCCGGCTTACGAACAATGATCGCTGGTTCCTTATCCAGCTCTATCGCTGGTTTCCATCAATCCTAATGGTTCTCACGATCATCCGGCCCGAGACGCTCGTGCGTTGGCACAGAGCCGGCTTTCGCTGCTACTGGCGTTGGAAGTCGCGCCCACAGGGAGGGCGACCGCAGATCGACATGGAGCTGCGCGTATTGATCCGGCGGATGAGCGTCGAAAATCCGCTTTGGGGCGCGCCACGCATCCACGGCGAACTGCTCAAGCTCGGGATTGAGGTCGCTCAATCAAGCGTCGCCAAGTACATGGTCAATCGGCGGGGGCCACCCAGCCAGGGATGGCGGACCTTCTTGCGTAACCACGCGCCTGACATTGCCGCCATGGACCTGTTCGTTGTTCCAACTATCGGTTTCGACCTGCTCTATGCCTTCGTCATTGTCCGGCTCGACCGCAGAGACCTCGTCTGGATCAACGTCACAGCAAATCCCACGGCCGAATGGATCGCGCGTCAAATAACGGAGGCATTTCCTTGGGATGAGGCTCCGCACTACCTCATCCGCGATCGGGACCGGATCTATGGCAGCGTCGTCACGCGCCGATTGCGCTCCATCGGCATCCGGGACAAGCCTACCGCACCAGCCTCGCCTTGGCAGAATGGCTTTGCCGAACGACTAATCGGATCGATCCGGCGTGAATGTGTGGACCACATCATTGTCTTGGGCGAGATGCATTTGCGTCGGGTCCTGAAATCCTACGCCGACTACTACAACAGCGTCAGAACGCATCGTTCCTTGAACAAGGATACGCCGGTTTCTCGCCCGGTTCAGCGAACCGGTGTGATCAGTTCACGCGCCATCCTGGGCGGACTTCATCACCACTACGCCCGTGTTTAAGTTCTCGGTACACACACCCGGAAGTCATCCCGGAGATTTGAAAAAATATCTCTATTCTGATGCAAAAGTTCACGGATCGTGCTCTTGCACGATGTTCAAATGACAGAAACGTCAGAGTTGACGCAGACGGCCAATTAGACTTCCGACATCAAGCGGTGTGACCCCACTCAAGCGAAACCCCGTCTTCGCTCGACGCAAAAGCGTCGTCAGATAGCGATTCGAAGGCCTTAGCAATTCGACGTACATGAGCCTGACCTGCTGCTTCAGCACGTCGAGCGTCGCCAGCCAGGACTGCTTCGCCCAAGCGCTGATAATCCGGGAAACTCTCTTGTTGGATGGTCGGGTCATACGCTCGAAATTGGACCCGAAGCAAATGCACGTGCATACTTGGGAGGACCCTTGCGAGTTCAATATTTCCTCCAATGTCTACTAACGCCCGATAGAAAGCATTTCGCGCCTTCAAAAGGTCAAAGGAGTCCGGCCGCCGCTCGAACGAAAGAAGGTTCTGAAGGACAGCTGAAAAATACTTCTCTGCTTCCTTGCGCTTAATTTCCTTTGCGGCAAGCCGTGCCGACAATCCGATTAGCAGTTCTAATAATTCCAGGATGTTTTGTGCTTCTTTCCTCGTTAGAAGACGGATTTGGGCGCCTCGGTGAAGGTTTAGCGACACGACCCGTTCCGCAGCCAATCGATGAAGCGCTTCTCTAACCGAATTGCGACTGACACCGTAAATCCGCGACAGATCAGCCTCGACAAGTCTTTGTCCAGGTGCGAAGCGACCCTCGTAAAGCCCCTGAATGACGCCGCTGTAAACGCGATATGGTGAACTCTGCCCAGATGGCGGCGCCGAAACCTCTGCTTTTCCAACCTTTCGCGCCGTGGAGGCAATTCCGGTCCGGTTTTTTGCTCCTTTCATTTGTCTTTCGCTCCGATGCCTTTGAATGCGTAACAAAATTTAACGGATGAGAGCAGGTATTTGCTAGCTTAACGGTGTATAGATCGGCGGCAAGCTCCCAAGCGAGATCCGCGATGGGTTCCCAACGTTCCTCAGCCTTCCGGCATTTATATCGGCCGCCGTACCGTCGTCGGCACGTTTCACAATGCCCTGCAGAATCGCTGCGATCCGGAACATACTGTATCCGAGTCCGCGAGCGAAGAAGAACGCGATATTCACGGTCGATAGCGTGGGCAGTCGATAGCTACGGGCCCCGCGGCTTACGTCGGAGTACATATCTTTGGGACGTCGAATTCAATTTAAAAGTTGGATTGGACTGACCGCCTGAAAATTGTTCGACCGACAGCGGACCACGAAAGCCTGGAACATTGTTGCTCGGCCAATCGAGCAACTTGCCTTGATTGAGCTCAGACATTGCCTGTCCTGTTTGATCGACATTTCGCCCGCATTGCCCATCCAATGGCTCCGATCCCGGGCGTCCACTTGCTAAACTGTCCTACAATATTGTAATACGGAAGCGGTCCGATCAAGAAGCGCCGGCCCGAAGTGCTTGATGGGCTGAAAGCTGAATTCTGTCCCCTGCGGGTTGATAAAAACGTCAAGGTGAAGTGAATGTTTTCTGATCTCTCCCCATCCGTTCGTGATCTGAGAGCGCGACTTCTCGAATTCATGGATGAATACATCTATCCCAGCGAAGCCCAATTCTATCGGGAGTCCGAAGAACTCGGACCTTGGAAAGTCCAACCTATCGTGGAGGAACTAAAAATCCGAGGCAAAGCTTCAGGATTGTGGAATTTATTTTTTCCCGATTCTGAACACGGCGCAGGACTCACAAACCTCGAATATGCTCCGCTATGCGAGATCATGGGGCGCTCGCATCTCGCACCTGAAGTTTTCAACTGTTCGGCGCCGGACACGGGCAATATGGAGCTGTTGGCTCGATACGCCTCTCCGGCACAGAAAGAAAAGTGGCTAATGCCTCTGCTTAACGGCGAAATCCGATCGTCGTTCGCCATGACGGAGCCGGCGGTCGCATCGAGCGATGCCACTAACATCGAAAGTTCGATCAAGAGGCGAGGCAACGAGTACGTTATCAACGGTCGCAAATGGTATACTACTGGAGCGACGGATCCCCGATGTAAGCTCATAATCTTTATGGGAAAAACGGCTCCGGATACAGCAGACAAATACACACAGCAATCGATGATCATCATTCCGAAGGAGACACCTGGCGTAACCGTAATGCGGTCAATCCCGGTCTTTGGGTTTTATGGGGTTCCAGATCGTGCTTCCGAGGTGGATTTTACCGACGTACGTGTTCCCGTCGACAACATCATTCTAGGGGAGGGAAGAGGATTCGAGATAGCGCAGGGAAGATTGGGTCCGGGAAGAATCCATCACTGCATGCGGCTCATTGGATTAGCCGAACGGACGCTCGAAAAAATGTGCGTCCGTGCTCAATCGCGGGTCGCTTTTGGCAAGGCCATTGCCGAGCAAACCGTGACACAAGAAAGGATCGCGCAATCGCGTATAATGATTGAGCAGGCGCGACTGCTGACCCTAAACGCCGCGCACAAAATGGACAAAGTCGGCAACAAAGAAGCCAAATTAGAGATTGCGATGATAAAGGTGGCTGTTCCAACGATGGCATGTCAGGTCATCGACTGGGCAATCCAGCTATTTGGGGGCGGTGGCACAAGCAACGATTTTGGCCTGGCTTCAGCATTTGCCACGGCGCGCCTTCTTCGTCTGGCCGATGGGCCTGATGAAGTTCACAGAAATCAGATTGCGCGCATGGAATTTCGTAGACATTCGCCACGCGCTGACGGAACAAGAAGTGTAGTGTCTGCGGGTCCAGATTGACCAGAATACTACGCTTCTACCGTTCGTTTCTCGATTTGAAGCAACGTATCAAGACCTATGGAGTTGTGAAGCGAGTTCATTCTCCCAAAGACCGCGACCGGCAAGGTTCAGAAGCAACAACTTCGGACTGCCGGGGTTACAGCCGCGACGTGGGACCGGGAAAAGCTGGGTCTATCGATTTCGCCTGCGCGCTAGTGCTCTGAGAATGATCAACGTCGGGTGCATTAAATGGAAATGCTTAAATCTGGATTTGGGTTGCTCGAAGCACCGATTTGGGATCGAGACCTGGGACTGCTGTTTGCCGACACCGATCGCGGCGGAATCCTTTGCCTGAACGAGGCTCTCGACGTCTCGACTATCGTTCCACATAGGCGTGGAATAGGGGGGGCCGTGCGCCACGCTAGCGGGGGGTTGGTCGTCTCCGGCAGAAACATCGCTTACAAGTCCGCTGCCACGTCGGAGACCGTGGTTTTGCTGCAAAACGACAGCGCCAGGGGAATTGTTGGCTTCAATGATATCACGACGGATAGCAAGGGACGGATCTACGCGGGAGCGCTCGGTTTCGTCCCGACCCATACTCCGATGTCGGGGATAGGCAGCGACTCACGCAGTGCGCCGCTGTTCTTGATTGATCTGGATGGGTCGACCCGTCCCGTTTTTCCGGACGTCAAATTGACCAATGGTCTCGGATTCAGCCCGGACGGGTCCATCCTCTACCATGCTGATTCCGGAGATCAGCGAGTGTACAAATTCGATGTCAGCTCAGATGGAAGCCTTTCTAACCGGCTGCCATTCATGTCGGTTTCCACGGGGCTTCCTGACGGATTGGCGGTCAGTGAGGACGGTTCGGTGTGGGTAGCGATTGCTCATGGCGGTCGGGTTCTTCGATATAACCCCGAAGGAGTGCTTGAGACCGAAATTGAGTTTCCGCTTCCCATGATTACTAGTCTCTGTTTCGGCGGTGATGACATGAAGGATATTTATGTCGTTTCTGGATCAGACGGCACCGGTCGATCCGGTGCGGGATCGGTATTCCGTTTGCGGTCGGATGTGCCTGGCCTGAAAATCACGCCGGCTCGGGTGCTCGTTCCGTCCGAGAGCGACAAGACATGACGTCTCAACTCCATTTACAAGCCGAGGGCGAAGTTGCGACCCTGACAATTGATCGGGTTGAGAAGCGAAACGCCCTTTCGCTGGAAATGTGGAATCGCATTCCCGGTATCATTGCCGAAATAGAAAAGGATGCTTCCGTACGGGTTCTCGTTATCCGTGGCGTCGACAGTTCAGCTTTTGCGTCGGGGGTGGACATCGATGAGTTCAGCCGCATAGCAGCCTCGGAGGAATTGGGATGGCAGCTAATGGATACCGTTCATGCGGCCGAACAATCCATTGCGAACTGCGTGAAGCCCGTAATTGCGATGATCGAAGGATATTGCGTTGGCGGTGGGGTTGAGCTGGCTTTAGCCTGTGACCTCCGGTTTGCGAGCCGAAAATCGACATTTGCGGTACCGCCGGCGAAGCTTGGGCTTGTTTACAGCTTGTCTTCGACGCGACGATTGGTCGAACTAATCGGAATTGGCAAGACACGAGACCTTTTGTACAGCGCAAGATCGTTTGATGCATCCGAGGCTCAAGAGATCGGTCTTGTAGAACGGATATTCGATCCTGAAGAAATCGTCGACGCTACGTTGAGCTATGCTCGGACGTTATGCAGCAGATCGCAATATAGCATTCGCGCCAGCAAGAAAATCATTGCGGCCGTGAGCCGGGGCGCAGTAGTCCCCGACGCCGAGATACAACGTCTGCGCGGGGGATCTTTTGCTGCAGATGACTTAAAGGAAGGTATGGCCGCGTTTTTCGAAAAGCGCGCTCCCAAATTCACATGGAATCAGTAGCGCGGCGGTCGGTAGATTTGCCGCAAGCATAGCCGTCAGCTTTCTGCATCTGCTTGCCGCAAATCGAGCGGGATACGAACGGCCCCGCTCGGCGTCTGGTTGATCGGCGTTCCGACCTTTCGTGTCTTAAGCCGTGGCGTCAACAGGAACGTGGCGCTTGGCTACCTGCCTCGATCACCAAAGTGTGGCGGGCGATCAACTCCTTGCCTCTCGGCTTATGGATCGATGTGGACGGCAGGTCGAAAATGAGCCGACCGTGCTAAAACCCTGCGCTTTGCCAATAAGGATCACGCAGCGTACGCTTCACGATCTTGGCAAGTGAATTTCTCGGGAAGCTGTCGCGGAATTCTACGCGAGAAACTCTTTGCGCTTTGCCAAGGTAACGGTTTCCCCACTCCATAAGCTCGCGTTCGGTAGTGCTGGATCCCGGCTTCATAATAGCGAGCATGAGAGGGGTCTCACCCCATTTTTCGTGAGGAATAGCCACCGCTGCTACCTCTGAAACGTCGGGATGACGCATGAAAACGTCTTCCAGATCCGATGCGTAGATCTTGACGCCTCCGGAGATGATCATGTCTTTCTTTCGCCCGGCAATATACAGAAAGCCATCACTGTCGAATCGACCTAGATCGCCGCTGCGAAGGTAAGCCCGTCCATTCCGATCGTGCCAAAGGCATTGTCTCGTTAATTCCGGCTCTCCGTAATATCCCTTCAGGAGAAAAGCGCTCGTTCCAACGATTTCTCCAATTTCTCCAGTCGGAAGCTCCTCGTCACTGTCATTGATGATCTTGATGTCGGTATCTGCTTCCGCGATCGGTCGTCCCACGGACCCGATTTTGTCGGTGCGGATATTCGTTCCACTTGAGAATGTCATGAAGCCTTCTCCCATGCCATAAATCTCACAAAACTCGATGTGCGGTAGCTTGGAACGAATTTCGTCGACTGTTTTATTTGCCAAAAGCGATCCGGAGACCATGACAAGCCGCATGCTTTTTAACTTGCTGGCGCTCAAATTTGAATCGGCGGCGAGCATGACGAGTTGTGTCGGAACCATGAATGCGTGGGTGCAATGCTCGCGTTCAACCATCTCCTGGAAGCCTGTGACCGAAAAATTGTCAAGGATCGCTACCTGCCCCCCTGAGTAGAGCGTCGGCAACATCGTCGTCCACGTGCCGTTGTGGTACATCGGTGTGGTGAGGATCGTTTTGGCGTTTCGATCGATACGCAGCAACGGACCTAGCACGAGGGGATAAAGCAACCTCGAGAGATGGCTATGTTCCATTCCTTTTGGAGTGCCGGTGGTACCCGAGGTATAGAGGATGCTGATCGAATCATCGAAAGCATAGTGGATGGTGGGTACTTCACGAGGCGAACCAGCTATCCAAGTCTCATAGTCGCTCCATGAGCCGGATCCAGCGACTGCAAATCTGCATTCTTTCGGTACATCAACGCAGGCACCCAGACCGTGAAAGCGGCGCGTCATGTCGCTACCCGCGAAAAGGAACTTCGATCCTGAGCTTTTCAGCATTCGGTCGATAATATCCTCGGTCATCAAGCCGCTTAAAGGCACGACGACGCCCCCCGCGATCATCGTACCAATGATCAATTCCAGAAGTTCAAGGGAATTATCGAAGATCAGCGCCACTCTGTCGCCGCGCACCAATCCCTTGCGATGAAGCCCATTTGCTATTTTGCTGGATCGCTCCATCAGTTTGCACCAACTCACTGACGCGTTTTTTGTAACCGCCGCGATGGCCTGCGGATCTCTAATCCCGTTCTGCTGGAGAACATGCGGTATGCTGAGGTTTCGAACTGGAATCATGGAATTACCCCTCCCGCGCTTTTATCAAGCAACGGATCGCTTGTGAGCATTGATTGCCGCCGCGTGTTTTCGTCCCAATTCCACGTAGTGCTGGACGGACTCACGCATTTTGTCGGCCATTGTGGTTGTCAACGTTCCAATTTTTCTAGCCGGCATACCGCCCCATATCTCACCTCGCGGGACGACTGAGCCTTCTGCTACCAGGGCCCCTGCAGCCACAAGGGCTCCAGTCTCGACGATAGCGGTGTTCAAAATGACGGCTCGCATGCCGATGAAGCTTCCGTTCTGTAAGTCGCAACCGTGAATCAAGGCGCCGTGCCCCACAAGTACGTCTGATCCGATCGAGGTCGGAGAAATGTGGGGGGAGCCGTGGACGATCACCCCGTCCTGAAGGTTACTGCGATCACCAACGCAGATCCGATTGACGTCTCCCCGCAAAATGCACCCATACCAGATTGAGGCTTCGGATCCGATCTGGATATTACCGATAAGCTGCGCGGAGGGAGCGATAAACGCATCATGTGCGACCTGGGGTACATGTCCATCGTATTGCAGGAGTAGGGCGCGAGCATCGAATGCATCTGTCATCGCATCATTTCCGGCTTCTTGCCGTGGTTTGAGCACAGCGGATCGGACAAAATAATAGGACAATCCACCTTGGACGACAATTGCAAATCATAGGACAATACTGTAGGATGAAATAAATGTGGATCTGAGGGAGCAAACGAATGGGCAAGCTGCGATTGTTATTGCTTTGCGGCGTGATGGTTTTCGGTAGCTATGCCCACGCTCAGATATCCAATGATGTCGTAAAGATTGGCGTCATCAATGACATGGATGGCCCCTATTCCGAGTTGTCCGGAAAGGGTTCGGTCATTGCGGCGCAAATGGCCATTGACGAACTGAAGCCGCAATTTCCTGGTCGCATTGAGCTGGTGTCTGCGGGTCACCAGCTAAAGCCGGATGTTGGCGCCGGAATTATCCGCAGGTGGTTTGATACGGAAAACGTCGACGTCGCGGTTGATTTTGTCCATTCAGGTATCGCGCTAGCGGCCCAGGAACTTGCGAAGTCGCGAAACCGAATCGTCATCGCTACAGCTGTCGGAACAACAGACTTTACAGGCAAAGCCTGCACAGCCACCAGCGCGTCGTGGCTGTATGACACCTATGCCCTCTCGAACGGCCTCGTCACTTCGATGGTGCAGAAGAAACTGGACACATGGTTTATTGTGGCAGTTGACTATGCATTCGGCCAATCGATGACAAATGACGCGACGAAAGCGGTCGAGGCGGCGGGTGGGAAGGTTGTGGGCGTCGTACGGCATCCGCTGAACACTTCCGATTTTGCTTCGTATCTCGTGCAGGCCCAGGCGTCCGGTGCCAAGGTCGTATTGCTGGCCAGCGGCGGTGCCGACCTTGTCAATGCGATAAAACAATCAAAAGAGTTTGGTCTGACGGCCAGGGGGCAAGTGCTGGCGACACCTCTGATGTTCATTACGGACGTACGGAGCCTAGGTCTCCAAATCGCTCAAGGATTGAGTTTCACTACGCCTTTCTATTGGGATCGTGATGACGAAACCCGGGAATGGTCGACTCGCTTTCAAAAATTGCATGGAACTCCACCTACCATGGTTCACGCCGCGATCTATTCATCGGTGCGTCACTATCTCACGGCCGTGAAGGCTGCGGGCACCGATGAGGCCGGAGCCGTTATGAAAAAAATGCGCGAAATACCCGTCAACGACGCGTATGTGAAGAATGGAATCTTACGAGAAGATGGTCGGCTACTTCATCCGATGTATTTGGTTGAGGTCAAAAAGCCGGACGAATCCAAATATCCTTGGGATTTTTATACGATAAAGGGCTCCGTTGCTCCGGAGCAGGCCTTCTTGAGTGCCAAGGATGGCGGCTGTCCATTGGCAAAATGAAGCTCGTTGTTCCGCCGCGGTAAATGGTCTGACGTCCGCTATGTTGAATTTACTGTTGCCCAAATGGCTCTCGCAGAACGGCTAATGTAATATGACCGACTCGCCGGATAATTCCCCGTTGCATGGTATTCGTGTCCTGGACGTTACCAGGGCCGCTGCAGGCCCATTCTGCACCATGATCCTAGGAGACCTAGGCGCCGATGTAATTAAGGTGGAGCCATTCCCAGGTGGAGATCTGCTGCGCGCATTTGGTCCTTTCGATGAAGGCGAGGGGACCTATTTTTTAAGTATCAATCGAAATAAGCGTAGCATGGCGATCGACTTTAGAAGCACGGAAGGCCGTGCGATTCTTCGCAAGCTCGCGCTTCAGGC
>Ga0193751_1002187_pt1 | contig 11956 bp, 7 predicted proteins | sample L1c2metaG_FD_143050 | JGI IMG/M metagenome (GOLD analysis project Ga0193751, IMG submission 143050) | Soil microbial communities from a riparian zone of the East river system, Colorado, United States - L1c2 | ecosystem: Environmental > Terrestrial > Soil > Riparian zone | place: USA: East River... | reverse complement strand
ACGAGACCGGGCCGCCCGGGATATTGAAGAGGTCGCCATTGACCTTGAAGTCTTCCAGCATCTCTACGAAATCGCTCAAGTGGTTGGCCGTAATGAAGATCTTACGGACGACCGCCGGACGATTGAGGTAAATACCGAACGGATTGAAGGCGGTGAGCGGGTTGGTATCGAGCAAGCCAACGCGCAAGGCGTTGTTATTCACGATGCCGCCGGTGCGTTCTGTCCGATAGTCATCGTTGTAGCGGAAGCCCAATTCCCAGTTCCAAGTCTTCAGGTAATCACCAAACTCACCCAGATTACCATTGAGGCCGCCGGTGAAGAGGTAGTTGTCCGCCTTGATCTTGTCCGTGCGGAGGCCGGCTTCCAGTGAACGATAACGAACTCCAGTTGTGAAGCCCGTGCCGCCCGGCGCCGCGCTAACCTGCGTGTTCGGGAACAGGGAGTTGAATCCGCCGGGTGACGTGTAGTCAGCCACGGTGAAGGGATTGAACGCATTCTGGATGGGTACACTGATGCCTGAGGCACTAATGCCAAATGGGTGGGTCGCGTCCGTGAAGACGTCAGGCGTAAACGGAGTCGGCGCCAAGCCGCCGTCAAAGAACGTGCGGGTATAGCGGAAGTCCGCGAACACGGTCAAGTACTTGTCGCAAATGTCGCGATTAAAGGAACCGTAGAAGTACTCGCGATCAACGGCCGAGATCAATGGAGTCAGATCAGCGAAGTTGAACAACAGCTTCTCGTTCGTGAAATTCACGAGATTCCGTCTCTGATATTCCGGATCGTTCGCCGCGTTGGCAAAGGCATGCGGAGTAGGACTCCGCAAACCGCCATTGAACTGGGGGGAGAACTGGAAGCTACCCACGCGGCCTCCGAAGTTACCCGAACGCACATCGTTGCCGCCGAAAGGCCTATGATCGGCATCGTGCGAGATATTGACGTCACGCGAGTAGATGGCCGAGCGATTGTAGAAGCCGGCGTAAACCACGATGTTGGTCTTGTCATCGCCCGTGCCAGCCAGGAGGTAGGCGGTCTCTTCACCCGCGTCATTGGCGAAGCCGAGGTTGCTGTTGCCATAACTGGCATACAACTCAAGCCCACGGAAACGGTGGATCAGGTAGACGTTGACCACGCCCGCCACTGCGTCCGAACCGTAGTTCGGAGATGCGCCGTCTTTCAGAATGTCGATGTGATCGATCAATCCCAGCGGGAAAAGGTTGAAGTCAACCGAGTCACTGCTGGAAGCGACGTTCGCCAGGCGGCGACCGTCCTGCAGGATCAAGGTTTCCTTAGGATCGATACCACGAAGGTTGATACGGGTCGTGCCGTCGCCGCCGTTGGTATTGTTTTCGTTCACGCTCGAGCCGGTAGCGGCCGGGATCTTTTGCACAAGATCCGTCGAGCTGCGCACACCCAGCCGGGTGATATCATCGCGGCGATAGGTGTCCACCGGGTTCGGGCCGACTTCTTCCGCCGTCGGAATGTTCGATCCGGTCACGATGACTCGCTCCACTTCAGCCGAGCTGCCTGCGCCTGCGGGTGGAATATTGCTCCCGGTCGCAGCAGCCGGCGAAGCAGCCGGTTCCTGAGCGAACGCATTTGAGAGGATAAAAACCGGCAGTCCGACCGCGAGCGCTAAGGCTACGCGGACAGATCCCAACGGTTTAAGCACGTTTCTGATCATTAGTTTCTCCATTTGGTTTGGTTAGGTTGCAGTTAGGCCACTGCTGTTTCTTGTTCGCTGCGAGATTATCCGGACGTTCAAACCTGCGTGAGGACATAAACCAGACAGTTACGGACAGTTGCCTCCAGAAGCCGATTTTTGACGCGCGACATTCGCGCTTATTTAAGAGTTCGTTAGGTCGACTCACCCAGCATATGACTGGCCTCTTTGACGTCTACTACTCGTTAGGCCGTCATTTCGACATGACCGATTCTGTCGGTTCCATGTCCTAGGCCAAAACGGCCGAGAGACGCAAGATCGTGGTCGTTGCCATGAGACCAAAGCGCATCGGCCTTCTCGGATTCGATCAAGTCGCGGCGCTGCATCTCGTCGGACCGGCCGACGCCTTTGCCGCCGCCGCTCTCGACGACGGTTATGGCGGGCGTATCCGCTGCTACGATGTGCACGTCGTCGGGGTTACCTCCGATCGCTTTCGGTCCGAGTGCGGCCTTGGCTTTGAAGCGGGAAGCACGCTCAGTCATACCCCCGCCTTTGACACCGTCATCATCCCTGGTGGTGCCGGCATTCGGAATCCGGCGGTGACGGATAAAATTGCGGCGTGGCTTCTCAAAAGGATCGACTGGCGCCGGATCGGCGCTGTTTGCTCCGGCATTTACGGATTGGCTCCGACCGGTTTATTGAACGGACGTTTCGCCACGACGCACGCACGCTTTGCGGCCGATGTGGCCCGCCGATTTCCACAGGTGCGGCTCGATCACACGCGTACTCTCATTAAAGACGACGCTTATTACACTTCGAGCGGCCTGTGCGCCGGCCTCAATCTGTCTCTCGCCATCATCCGCGAAGATTATGGGCCTAACGTGGCCGGCTCAGTCGAGCGCGAACTCAGTTTGCAGTTGACCAGTGAAGCTGCAGGAGGCGAAGAACGCCAGCCGGATCAGTCGGAGAATCATCCGATCGATCGCTTTGCTGATCTTGTCGGATGGATTCTGCGCAACCTCCATGCCGACTTGTCCATGGAAGTCCTGGCCCGACGCGCCTGCATGTGTCCGAATCATTTCGGCAAGGTGTTTAAAAGCATTCTTGGCGAAGCGCCCGGTGAATTCGTCGCCAAGCTGCGCCTGAACGAGGCGCGTCGCCGTCTGGCTTGCCGCAACAGGGCCATCCGAACGGTGGCAGCCTCGGTTGGATTCGCCGACCCGGCCGCCTTTCAACGGGCTTTCAAACGTCGCTTCGGCATTCAACCGGCCAGCGTCGCACATGATTCCGAATCGAAGACCGCCCTCCTCCTCGAGGAAGAGGAATGAATTTCGGACTCAGGCCGCGAGCGGGTGCGATTTGAAGGAGGTGCGCAATTGCGCACTGCGCCGGTAGGCCGCCGGGCTCATTCCATGTTTGCGCTCGAAGGCGCGTCGGAACGAATCCGGGCTGGCAAATCCGACCGCCGTTGCCACGCCGGCGATGCTATGACGCGATCCCTCCAAAGCGCGGCGCGCCTCCTCCAGCCGGATGCGTTCGACAAAGTTGGCCGGAGTTGTGTTGAAGAAACGTTTGAAGAGGCGGCTGAAATGGCGCGGGCAGAGACAAGCTCGTGCCGCAAGCACCTCTATGCCGAGGTCGTTGTGCAGATGCGATGCGATCCAGGACGGAAGTTCAGCCAATCGATCGGTGGGGACGCATTCGAACTGTGAAGGGTCCAGAGCCGATTCATTCTGACCAGCCGGCCGCAGGCGCACGACCAGTTCGCGCGCCACGGAAAGGGCGACACGCGATCCATAGTCTTCCTCGATGAGGGCCAGAGTCAGTTCCATCGCGGCCGTGCCTCCGCCGCAAGTATAGAAAGCACCGTCCTGAACAAATGAAGAAGTCGAATCAACCCGAAGCTTCGGAAAGCGCACCGCCAGATCGTGTGCAATTCGCCAATGGGTGGCGATTTTTCGACCGTCGAGAAAGCCGCCCTGGGCCAGCGGATAAACGCCGCTGCAAACACAAACCACTCGCCGGATATGCCGAATGTTGGTTGCCAGCCAATCGCTGACCTTGCGCCGCGCATCCCCGGACATCATTCCCGCTCCACCCGGGATGACGACCGTGTCGAGCTCCGTCGTCTTGAGCAAGGTGGATTCCGCCTGAAAAGTGACCTGCGATTGCGACACGAAGCTAAGACCGTGCACGGCGATGAGGATAGGGCGATAGCAGGATTGCGCACCCGGTTCCATGCTGGTCCGGGCGTTAGCCAGAGTTTCGAGCGGGCCGGTCACATCGAGGCTATTGACGCCGTCAAACCCGATAATTCCGACGCGCAAAGGGCCAACCGGCCGGGTATTTCTGACCACGTTCAGCATGGCGGGAGCCATAACCGCACGACCCGGGGTGGGCAAAACAGCGGATTTAGAAATCTCTCTCACATAACGGAATGCAATGTGCCGCGGAAAAAGGGATCATCTTTTTTTCTGCGGTAGCGAAAAACACCCCGGACTACCCCCGTCAGGAGGGCGGAGTCTGCCACCTCGAGGCCGGGACGCCTCTCTCTGAGACATTCGTCTTAGCCTGGGGTGACCTGGCTCAGCGCAAAACGTTCTTTAATCCGAACCCCGCGATCCGTCTCCTGCACCGTGCAGCATTCCACCGCCGGATCGTGCTCAAAGAACAAGATCCAACCGTTGGCGGCAGCCTCCTGCAGAAATTTCTGCTTTTCCTGGAGCGTGAGCAGCGGCCGCACATCGTAAGCCATCAGCCAGGGCAACGGAATGTGACCGGCGCTCGGAATGAGATCGGCGCAATACAGAACCGTTTTTGTACCCCACGCAATTTGCACGAGCATCATCGCATCGGTGTGACCATGAACGTAATGCAATTGCAGGGCGGGCAGAATAGCCCCAGCGCCGGCCTCCTCCACAAAACGCAGGCGCCCTTCTTCCTGTAACGGAATGATATTTTCCTTCAGGAACGAGGCACGTTCGCGCTCGTTAGGCTGGGTAGCGGCCGCCCAATGCTCGCGGTTACTCCAGTAAACCGCGTTTGGGAATCGCGGGCGAATCGATCCGTCGGTCTCCCGGTAAAGCGACCCGCCGCAATGATCGAAGTGCAGGTGGGTGAGGAGGACGTCGGTCACATCGTGGATTCCACAGTGGTTCGCCTGCAGATTCCTTTCCAGCGCATCCTGCTCGCGCGGATGATAGTGACTAAAAAACTTTGCATCCTGTTTATCGCCCATCCCCGTGTCGATCAAGACGCGCCGGTCGCCCTCTTCAAGCAAGAGGCAGCGCATGGCCCAGGTGCACAGATTGTTTTCGTCCGGCGGATTAGCCTTTTGCCACAAACTTTTCGGCACGACCCCAAACATCGCGCCGCCGTCGAGTTTGAAGTAGCCGGCGTTGATGGCCGCCAGTTTCATCGCGCAATCTCCCGGTGCGCGCAGCAAATGCCAGACGAAAATCTACGGAATGACCAGCGGAGCAGCCGCACGCGCTACAATCGCATCGAAACGCGGATCGTTGCGCACCTCGTCCCAGCCCGGGTCGGCCCTTAATTCCGCTTCCGTCGGACCACTCGGCAACGATACAATCTGCTCCAATTCGGCGAGCGCAGCGTCGTAATCCCCGATCCAAACTTGGATCTGGGCATGCACCCCGGCATAAAGCGGGCCGTCCACCGCGTCGCGTCCCAACGGAGCCAGCTTGCGCAGCTCTTCACCTTCACGTCGGGCATCCTCCTTCCGATCGAGGCCGGCATCGATCACCGCCAGATCCATGACCAATTGTGGATCCATTGGACGTTCGCTCATTTTCGGAATGACCCGGTCGCGCGCGAGTTGAAACCACTTCTGCGCACCGGCCTTGTCGCCATTTGCGCGCGCCACGAGTCCCTGACAAAAGGCATAGGAATGCGTCTCCTGCGCGGCTGGCGGTGTTTTGGAAAGATCGTCAAAGGCTTTGGGATAATCCCGCTGAAAACGAGCCAATCGCGACAGAAAATAAGCACGCTGGGCTTCGGCCAGGCCCGCGTTTCCGAGAGCCGCGCGCGCCTCTTCGAATCGGCCCCTTTTCGTTAGGATATCGCTCTTTAACCTGCACATATACGGACCCTGCGAAGCGGTCACTTTCATGGCTTTGTCCGCGACCGCATCCGCTTCATCGAATTTTCGGACAGCGATGTAGCTCTCCACCAGTTCATTCGCGATAAAGGGATTGCTCGGGTCGAGTTCGATCGCGCGTTTTCCGTCGCGAATGGCATCCTGCCATCGGCCCAGGCGCCGCTCGGTTAGCGCCACCATATCGAGAAACGCCGCCTGATCGACCGGCGAACCCGCCAACTGCGTCAACTCCTGTCGCGTTTTCTCAAAGTCGCGCACGCCATAATAATAGTATTGAGCGAGCGCCAGATGGGACTCCGGCCGATCCGGGGCCAGGCGCAAGGCGGTATCCGCGGCCTCCTTCGCCTTGGCCAGACGCGCTGGGGTCATATCACCGGAAAATCGGTAAGAATAAAGATGGACCTGCGCGAGCAAACAGTAGGCCAGGCTAAATTTCGGGTCGCGTAGCAAAACCGCATCGAGCAATTGAGTGGCCCGCACATAATCGTCCTGCAAAAAGGATTCTTTCGCCTGCAGATAAAAATCATAGGCGAGAATATCGTCGGTGGGCCTTGCTTCGATGGCCGCTTTCTCATTCTGCGACAAGTGCACCTTCAACTGAGCGATAATGGCCTGGGAGAGCTCGCTCTGCAGAGCGAACAGATCGACCGCCCGCCGGTCGTATTGCTCGGCCCAGACCTCCCGCTCCGTACTGGCATCGACCAGGCGCACATTCAGCCGCAGACGTTCTCCCGCTTTTTGCACACTTCCCTCCAGAAGAAATGAGACTCCAAGTGCCTTTCCAATCTCACGCGCGTTTGGATTGTTGTCCCGGTAGGCCATAACACTGGTCCGGCTGATGACCTTCAAGTCGGACAATTTGGCCAGGTTCGTTAGGATATCTTCCTGGAAGCCATCCACGAAATAGTCGGTCTCGCTCGTTGCCCCGACATTGGTAAATGGCAAAACCGCGATGCTCTTATCGACCGGATGATTTACCCGGGCCGGTTTTACCGGCGGCGGGCTTGCGATCGTTAGGTTGGGACGGGCCCGGATACGCTCCCGCCCAAGAAAAGCCAACAGCCCGAGCAGCATGACAGCCGCAATCGCCAGCGGCACATGCAGACGCCGGCGGTTAAAGAGAAGACTCCGGATTTGATAACCCCAATCCTGTTTGCGCGCGAGAACCCGATCTCCATCCAGGTAATGGCGAATGTCCCCGGCGAATTCCGTGACGGATCCGTATCTGCGATTGGGATCCTTCTCGAGTGCGCGCAGGACGATTGCGTCGAGATTGCCGCGCAGCATCCGTTGCTCCCGCGCGTTATCCACGGCCGCACTGGGAGCAATCGGACGCTGCTTGCACACCACCTCGAGCAACTCATCACGCGATGGATCGTTCGTTTCGAAGCGATGCGGACGGCTGCCGGTCAACATTTCGTAAAGAACCACCCCGAGCGCATAAACATCCGAAGCGATCGTGATCGGCTCGCCCCGCGCCTGTTCCGGCGACGCCGAGATCGGCGTTAATCGCTCTTTCCCGAAGGCCGTCATCTCGAGAGCGCTGGTGCCGGTTCCCATCACTTTGGCGATGCCGAAGTCGAGCAACTTGGGCTCGCCTTCCGCGTTGACCAGAATGTTGCTCGGCTTTAGATCGCGGTGAACGATCGAGTTATGATGCGCTGCTTCGACCGCCGCGCAGATCTTGAGAAACAAGGTGAGCCGGGCCGCGATGCTCAGATGCCTGCGCTGGACATAAGCCGTGATCGGTTCGCCTTCGACATAATCCATCACGAAATAAGGCGAACCATCCTCTCGGCTTCCGGCATCGATCAGTCGCGCGATGTTGGGATGATCCAGGCGCGCCAGCACCTCTCGTTCCGAGCGAAATCGGCGCACAATATCGGTGTTGCTCGCCTCGCCGCGCAAAACCTTGATCGCCACCTGCTTTTCAAAATAGCCGTCCGCCCGCGCCGCCAGATAGACGGTTCCCATGCCGCCATGCCCTACTTCACGAATGAGAACATAAGCGCCGATCCGATTGCCGATTTCGGAAATTTCATCACGCGGAATTTCACTCCCGGCATTTTCCGCGCATTCTTCCATCGTGTCGGTCGAATCGCGCAAAAGCGTTTCGGCTTCACCTAAAAGGGATTCGGACTCTTTCAGCAAGCCGGCATCGTCACCGCAGAGTCGGGTCAGCACCGCCGTGCGTTCGGCAGGCGTTTCACGTTCGAGCGCGTCGGACAGGATAGTCTTGAGCCGCTGCCATCGACTTGCCTCCAGAGTATTTCCTCCTTTGCCGGTGGCTGACGTTTCCATAAAGAGAGCGCGCCGAATCGCTAATCGGGGCGGGATAACTCCCGGCGCAGCCAGATTTTGGCCAAAGCCCATTCGCGTTTCACGGTTGCGGACGAAATATTCATGGCCGCTGCGATTTCCGGGATCGTTAGGCCGGCAAAGAAACGAAGTTCCACGATCTGACCCTGGCGTGGGTCAACGGATTCAAGTTCGCGCAACGCGCCATCCAAAGCGCTCACATCGATTTGGCGCTGCTCGTAGAATTCGAGCGCCTTGTTAAAGCGGTCGACGCCGCCCCGTTTCTCACGGGTCCGCGCCACCGCATAATTTGTCAGGGTCTGGCGCATGATCCGGGCGAAGACTCCCAGAAAGTGCGCCTGGTTCTGCCATTGCGGCGCTCCTTCCCCGTTCAATCGGAGGTAGGCCTCGTGCACCAGCGCGGTCCTCTGCAGAGTGTGTTCCGTTCGTTCGCCCCGCAAATAACTCGCCGCCAAACGACGAAGCTCATCGTAGAGCTGCGGCGTCATTTCGGTGAGAGATGGCAAGTCGGGACCGGCCGGACCCATCCCGACCTTCACAGCTGGAAGCGGCACCTCACCCGGGCGCGCCTGGGGTGTCTCGTCCTTATTCAAATTGCGAGTCATCCGCGCTCTTTTCCATTCGTAAAACCGGTGCTGCAATATACGATCTGTCGAGGAACCCTGTCGAGTGACAAGCCCTGCTGGCAGGCGCGCGCGCAAGCCAGTGCGCGAGCCTGTGCATCTCCAAACTCCCCTTTTCATTCCCGCTTTTTCCTGGGCTGTATGGTGAGCATTCCATGGATTAGTAAGTCGATAATGTCGAGCACCCGCCGCCGGACCTCCGGACGCATGCCCAGCTCCCGGCCTGTGAGATTGAATGGCAATAATGAATTCGTCGCCTCCAGCAGTGCCGCCACCGTCACCAGCGGTTCGACCGCGCGAAAATGATTCAGCTTCTGTCCCTCCTTGATCACCTTCGTCAGCGGGCGCGCTTCGCTTTGAAAATACTGCGGCCGCCGTTCCAGCAACGGAAACCTTAGATCGCGCACGATGTCGCCCAGGCTCTCGGGATAATGCTGCACGCTATCGAAACGTAACATGACCCGGGTCACCAGCATGTCCTGCAGTTTCTTTCCGGGCCGGCCCTCCCCGTCGGCGATCTCATCCATCGCATCGACCACGTGCCGCACGATGCGATCGATGTGCGACAAAAGGAGGTCTTCCTTCGTTCGGAACGAGAGGTAAATCGGGCTTTTGTCCATGCCCACTTCGAGCGCGAGATCTTCCATCGTCATATCCCGGTAACCGAACCGCGCCAGCAGGCGGTCGACCGCATCGAGAATTTGATCCTCCAGATCCGGCCCTGGCGGCCCGTTCTTTCGGAGAGAATCTCGGCTCACAACAGGACCAGGACGCGATTGGATTCAACGTCGCCTTAATCCGATCTCAACTCATGCGTACCCCTCGCCCAGGCACCAGGGCCGGCCCCGCGCGTTCCACTACGCCAAGTGGCTCACGGGGCCGGTATTGAAAGCGCTTCCGATAGGAGCTGGGGGAAATGCCGTGGCGACGCTCAAAGGCGCGGCGAAACGCATCCGGGCTTTTGAAGCCGACGGAAGCCGCGACACTTTCCACGCTGCTGCGGGGGACCACGAGCTGACGACGCGCCTCGCCCAACCGCAGGCGTTCCACAAAATCCGCCGGGGTACTGTTGAAGACCTGCTTGAACAGGCGGCCAAAGTGGCGAGGGCATACCCCGGCGCGGCCGGCCAGCACATCCACCGAAAGATTGTGCCGCAAGTGCGTGCCAATCCACGCGGGCAGATCTCCCATGCGATCGATCGTGCTCGACTGTTGATCGGCCAGATTGACTTCCACTTCGTCATCGCCGGGCGGACGCAGGGCCACCACCAGTTCGCGCGCCGTCGCCAGGGCGATCTGCGGACCATAATCGTCTTCGATCATCAAGAGCGTCATGTCGACGCCCGCCATGGCGCTGGCTGAAGTAAGAAACGAGCCATGACGCAGAACCGCCGCGCTTGAGTTTACGTGCAGCAAAGGAAAGCGACGGGCCAGATCGGCGGCGAACCGCCAATGCGTGGTCACGTTGCCGCCATCGAGCAAACCGCTCGGGGCAACTCCGTAGATTCCTGTCGATACACAGAGGATGCGCTCGATTTTTTGAGTTTGATTCGTTAGCCACTGAGAAATTCGATGCCCGGCCTCCCCCCAAATGCCGCGGCCGCCCGGGATAATGAGAGCATCCAGCGGAGGGGCCAGATCAAGCGCTTTGTGAGCGTGCAAGCGCAAACCTGAATCAGACGCGAAGCTTCGGCCGCTTACGCCAAGCACAACCGTCCTGTGGAGAGGCGGAGCGCTCGGATCTTCCTTCAAGGACTCGGCGGTTTGCAGGGTATGCAACGGACCCGTGAAGTCGAGAGTGCCCACTCCCTCATACGCCACGATCCCTACAACTTTCGGTGACATTAAACTAACCAATTGGGAAACGTATGGCCGGGCCCGGCCGGAAAAAGGACCTTCATCCGACAAACTCGGACCATCATCCTCAAGGCGCCCTGAGCGGGCCACGGCTGGAAGGAGGATGATTTCGGCAGACAGTGTGCCGACGGAACTTTCTTGTAGCCGCTTCGCACTGCGAAGCAGATGCGCGTGCGCTTGCCCGCTTAAGCCGCCGGGCGATTCGCGCGTTCCAGCCTTCGATCTGGCAGTGACCTCGCCCGGTCGTAGGCCGGCAGAGAACCGAGCGGCGAGATATGACTCGCTTTTTTTTCGGAATCGTTAGGCCGACGAAGCTGTAGAACCGGAACGTCCGGTTGTTCGAAACGGATCGCGACGTCGGGCATGCGCGCGATCACTTGTAGAAAGCCGGCAAAGGTCAGGTCCCGGAAATTTTTCTGCGCGACTGCTCTCCGATAAACGTCGGACAGTCGAACAACAGCATCAACGGCCAGCAAAGAGAGAATGAGGTCGCCGCATGAATCATTCCCGTCGGCGATGCCAGTGCGTCCAGCCGGCCAGCAGGGAAATCGCCGGTCGAGCGCGCCGATGAGTCGAACATGCGCCGCTGCTCCCAGTTGCAGTCTGGCGTCGAACCCTTTGATCCAGTGCTCGAGCAATTCGGCGCTGAGCGGAGAGAGAAGTGAGACGCAACGCGCCTTCAAAATGTCGAGAAGATGAGGGATGCGCGGCCCCCACGTCTTCTTCAGTTTGCTCAAATTTTCTTCCGCGATCTGCCGTACTCGTTCCCTGGTCAAACGATAATCGCGTCCGAGTTGTTCCAGCGTCATGGGACCTGCTCCGCGCGCGCCGATCCGATCAAGCAGTAACTCCCGATCACGATTTGCCAGCGAAGACAATCCGGCTTCAATGAGCCACAGCAGCGCGGCCGGTGCTGCCGACGGCTCAATCGGAATTCCGTTAAATTCGCCGTTGCTCGCCCTTCCAATCAACCGCTGAATCTCGACCATGGTGCCGACTCCGATGTTGTTGCAGCGCAACAACTCCATTGCGTTTCGGCCGTGCAAATCTCCCAGCTCCTGCATTCCCAGTCGGCGCACAAGAGCTTCGAGCCGCGTCGACGAAGGCAGGTCTGCAAACGTTAGATTACGCACCGATTCTGGAATCACAAAGGTGCACGTAGCTGCCGCGCTCGCCGCCACCTGGGACAGAACGGCCGCGCCGCTGTGCCGGGCGAGGCGCAGAGTCGCTCCCAATTCGCGCAAGGTCTTGATTCCGCAATTTCGCTGCTGCGCGAATTCATCGAAGGAGCGGCCATGCAGATCGCCCAGGACGCGAACTTTGGCGCGCTCGAGTACGCCGGAGAGGCGCGCCGACACTGGGAGCTGCTCCACCGGAAGG
>Ga0193751_1002186_pt1 | contig 11956 bp, 9 predicted proteins | sample L1c2metaG_FD_143050 | JGI IMG/M metagenome (GOLD analysis project Ga0193751, IMG submission 143050) | Soil microbial communities from a riparian zone of the East river system, Colorado, United States - L1c2 | ecosystem: Environmental > Terrestrial > Soil > Riparian zone | place: USA: East River... | reverse complement strand
GGCATTTGTGGAGAGCTGCCCGTTTTGTCCAGGCAATGAGAGCGAAACGCCGGCAGAGGTGATGAGGTCTCCGGCCAATAGCGCGACTTGGATGGTACGGGTAATTCCCAACAAGTTCGCGGCCTTGTCGAGCGAGGTGCAACCCACGCGCAACCTGCAACATCTGCGGCGTCGCATCGATGGCTTCGGTTTTCATGAGGTGATTATCGAGAGTCCGGACCACTCGCGCTGCATAGCCATGTTGCCCGACGAGCAAGTCGCCAGCATCTTACGCGTCTATAAACAGCGCTACCAGATGCTCAGCACCGATCATCGCGTGAACCACATCACGATCTTCAAGAATCATGGAGCGGACTCGGGGGCGAGCCTGCAGCATCCGCACTCCCAGCTCATTGCCACCCCAATTATCCCGAGCCAGATGCGGCACCGGTTACGGGAGGCGCTGCGCCACTATGACGACATAGGGGAATGCATGTTCTGCCACATGCTCGAACGCGAGGTGGAAGACCAGACCCGAATAGTCTTGAAGAGCGAGCGCTTTGTCGCGATGCAGGTATTCGCCTCAGCCACGCCGTTTGCCACGCACATTTTTCCGCTGCGCCACATGGCCAGTTTCGGCGACATCTCGGAAATGGAGGTCACGGACTTGGGGCGCGTTCTGCGAACGTTGCTGGCGAAGATCTATGTGGGGCTGGACAATCCTGATTTTAACTTCACGGTGCGAAGCGGGCCGGCGGAATATGCCGGGGCACGGCACTTTCACTGGTATGTCAGCGTAACGCCGCGCTTGACGCGCACGGCCGGGTTCGAGCTGGGGTCTGGAATGTTCATCAACACGGTTCTGCCGGAGGCGGCCGCGGAATTCTTGCGGAGAGTCGTGGTGGAGAAGGGGGCGGGAGCGGGCGTGGGCGTGGGCGTGGGGCAGTAGTTTACCGGCGGGAGCGAGTCCCTAGGTCCCTTTCGGCTTCGCTCAGGGCAGGCTCTCGACTGCACATGGTCGCTACGCTCTCGATCATGCTTCGCTCGGGATGACACGACATGTTTTGATATGGCCTATGGGCGGTGGGTCTCTTGTGCGTGGAAAGGATACTCCGAGAGGGGGCCGAATTTTTTCTTTTCGGCATACAGCCTCCAGCGGCGGAATACGATGCGCAGGCTGGCCATGACGGGAATCGAGAGGTAGATGCCCAGGATTCCGGCGACTTCGCCACCGGCCATTACGCCGAAGATAGCGGCCAGGGGATGAAGTTCCATGCTTTCGCCCATGATGCGTGGAGAAGAAACGTAATCCTGGATCAGGCGCCAGATTCCGAGAAAGACGATAAGAATCAGCCAGTGTTTGTAGCTCATCAGCAGGGCTACGCTTACGATAACCAGAGCAGCGGCAAGCGGGCCGACCACCGGAATGAATTCCAGCACGCCGCCCAGAGTTCCCAGAACCAGCCAATACTCGACGCCCATGATGCCCAGGACGGCGGAGTACATTACCAAAGTCAGCGCGGCCAGCGTCAGTTGGGCGCGAATGAAGTGGGCGAGCATTTGATTGAGATCGCTGAGCACGTTTTCCAGAAACTCGCGCTGCGGTCGCGACTGAATCGTGGAAAGCAGGAAGTCACTGAAGGAGCGGCCATCTTTCAGGAAGAAGATGGAAAGCAGCGGCACCACGAAAAACAGCCAGGCTTGCCTGGCAACGTCGGCTACCCGAAATCCCGCGCGTTGCGCCAATTGGGCGATCTCGTCGCTGTGGGTGACCAGGAACGATTGTGCCATCAACGTATACCGCTCGTTCCAGCCGTGCTGCTTGCCCAGTTGTTGCGCGAGCTGACCAGACTTGAGTTGGGTAAGGACGTTAGGGAGAGACTGCCCCAGCTTCGCGCCTTCGCGCGTCACCTTGGGTCCGACTTCCACAAAGAACACCACCACCAATACCAGCAATAGCGCGTAAATCACTGCAATTGCCAGTACGCGGCTGCGCAGCAGGCTCTCCAGGCGGTTCACCAGCGGACTCATCAGGTAGGCGAAAAAAATGGCGAACAGAAAGGCAATCAGGGTGGCCCGGGCCACGTAGAGAAATCCCAGCGCCAGCGCGAACAGCAGCACTGTCACCAGAACCCGAGCCGTACGTGAGTCAGTGAGCAGCAATAGGTTTTCCAGCGCGATCTCGATTCCGCCGCCGGGGAGGCCTAACTTTAGTCCCGGATTACTTCCGTATTATCGGCAGGAATCGCCACCCGTATCAGTTTGAACTGGTCATGATCGTCCAGCCAAAGGGCCCAGGCAAAATCTTCTCCAGTCAGGTTCAGGCGAAGCAGTTCGCGTTGGGCGCCGCGAATGCTGATTTTTTCTTTGCCAACCAGTTCCATGCGGACGCTGATGGATATGTGCTCCTGAGGAACCAGCGCCCCGAAGGGGGCCGGGCCCTGCTGGCATTTCAGGTTTCCGCCCTCGGGCTTGCAGTCGGCGGCCAGATAGCGCCAGGCCAACACTTCGCGATGCACAAAGAAATTGTTGTCCAGAATCGCGGACGTGCTGGGCATCAGAAACGGCTGTTCGGCGGGCTTGCCGTTAGCGCTCGCGCTCATTCTCTCCAGCAGAACGTCGTTGCCAGGAGAGACATTCAAGGAACTGCCGGAAGCCTGGCTCCATTCGTAGCGCAGCAACTCGCCGTTGGCAGTCATATCCAGTTCCGACTTTTGACTGGCCGCATCGGATCCGGACGTTTCCTTGACTTGAGACTTGATAATGCTGGCTCCGTTTTGCTGCTCAATCTTAAAGGTCTCGGTGGCGACGCGCTGGCCTTTGATGAATACCCCGAACGAACCGGAGTCTACGAGTTGATTGGCGGCGGGCTTAGCCTTGTCTTTTTTGTCGACCGCGCCTGCCAAGGAAAAAGCTGCAAAGGCACAAGCTGACAGAAGAGCCGCGGCACTGCGCATTCGAGCTTCAAACTTCACTCAACATCTCCTTCTTCCGTACGCATGGCAATCTCTTTCAAGCCCAGCGTTGCCGCAATTTCGGCGGCGATCGTTTCCACTGTGCGGTTTCCGGTTTGAATCTGTAAAAACGCTCTTGAGTAATCCGAACGCCGAGTCTCGTAGAGCTTGCGAAACTCCTCGATGCTTCGCAGCAACGGCCGCGCCACACCACTGTCACTCGCCTGCGCGCAACAGCGCTGCCATAACTCTTCCGCCGGAGCGTCCAGAAAAACTGTCGGCAGGCCGGAGCCCCGCAGCAAACCCGCATTTTCTTTCTGCACGAAGGCGCCGCCGCCCACGGCCACGATTCTAGCGCCTCCGGCCTGCAGTTCTTTGAGCACGTATAGCAGGGCTGAATGTTCGGCCCGGCGAAACTCGGATTCTCCCGAATCGCGGAAAATCTCCGCGACGGTACGACCCTCCCGCGCCTCGATCCGGTCGTCGAGATCTTCAAAGATCCAATTTAGCCGCTGTCCCAGCGCGCGACCGACACTGGTTTTGCCGGCTCCCATGAAACCGACCAAGAAAATCGCGTTGCGCGGAAGATCGCGGGCCACGGTGGACGACCGCTTGCGCCGGACACGTGGCGCCGCATTCACCGTTTTGCCAGACGTCTTCGTCAAAAGTTAGCCGCGAGATGCTGGCTCCGACGTGGATAACAGAGACTTTGCAAGCAACGTCTCTACGTTCAATTATTTTGCTGTGCGTTTGCTGAGGTGAATTTTACCACTGAAGCTGCGCAGGACCACGGTGGAAGAGACTGCTGCCCGGCCCATGGTACCCCAGAAGGCACTGCCCTCTTTGACCACGAACCAGGTGTGCGATTTAGGTTGGAGAGGAATATCGTCATGCACTTCGCCGCGCACGGAGCGCGCGCTCACATCGGCGGAGGTTGATTCCGGCACGGTCGCTTCAATGTTGCCGCTGTGGCTGGTCAGGCGGTATTCGCCGCGGTCGCCAAAGTCGCCAATGTAGCTGATGCTGCCGCTGGTCGAGATGACCTGCACAAGGGGGCCGGTGACGCCGTTGAGGGTGACTGCGCCGCTCAAGGAGTCCACTTCGACGTGACCATCCTGTACGTTGGTGAGAGTGACCGGACCATTCAGCGTTTTGACATGCACGTGGGCGCCGGTTATGTCGCGAATCTCGACGGTCGCGGCGGCGCCTTCCAGAGTTACGTCGCCGTGAAGCCTTTCAGCACGCAGAGGGCCGGGGCTGGAGTGCAACGTGATGCTGGCGTCGGCGGGGACGAGGATTTCGTAATCCACGCGGCCGGATTGCGCGTCGGCGCCGGGAAGCAAGTGGGACTGAATCTCGACCCGATTGCCGGCCAGATTCTTGTCGACCTCGACTCTGTCGGAATAGAGCAGGGCATTAATCACGACCACATTGCCAGTGGAAGGTTTAACCGAAATGGAGCCGTAGGGGTTGTTGACGGAGACTCCGGCTTTGGCCGCAACATTGAAGCGATATTCCTTGTGGCTCTCGGCCAGCATCGCCCCGGTCAGCAGCGCGCCAATCGCAGCCCATTGGATTATGCGAACGTTGACGATCCGAATGTCGATGAAAACTCGCCCACTCATTAACACTCCCCTGCTTGTCCCTGTCGCCCGCAGCGCAATGCCGCCGGGTCGAGAAATGCTTGCATTACGGCAAAGAGCGATCCATTGCCAACTCAAAAAGCATGGCCTTTTGCTCATAGGCTTCCAAGAGTGAGCGGCGAGCTTCGTCGTCGTCCGGATTGGCGTCGACTACGCTCTTTGCGTCTCGAATGTACTGGTTGACACGGCGAAGGCTGTCCGCGTACTCAGCCTGGATCGCGGGCGACTGTTGGGCTGTTTCCAACAGCAAATCGTCATCGTTCAGTCCCGCCACCGCCAGATCGGAAGCCGCGACCGGCGCCGTGTCGCGCGCCAGTTGATGGGCCAGCGAATGCTGGCGGACATACAAGCCAACCGTGATCAACAAGGCCGCTGCAGCAGGGGCCATCCAGCGGACCCAGCCCCAGCGGCTGCCGGGCGAGGGCACCAGGGAGCGGTTCGCGCGCTGCGGACGAATCACTCCCTCCTCGCGCAATCTGCCTTCGATGGACTTCCAAATGTGAGCCCCGGGTTCATCCGCCGCGCGCAGTTCGACTGCGGCAGAGGAAATCAGGATCAACTCCGCCAGTAGAGCGGAGCACTCCGAGCAATTTTTTAGATGATCCCGCTGTGCCGCGCTGCGGCCGTCTTCGATCTCCGCCAGGCTCGCCTGCAAGTCAACGCAATTCATACTGCTCTCCCCAAGCCTCTGTCGAACCAGTGTTTCTACTTACAATCGGCTGGCGGCGCCGCGCCGCAGCCCAATGCTTGCCGTGTCCAGTCTTTTCCTTTGCCGGATCACGTGAATCGTCCCAAACTGTACACCAAAACTTGCAATTCAATCTGCACTTCACGCCGCCCTGCTCAGGAAGCCTTTTCGGCCCGCTTCAGTTTGAGCAGGTCGCGCAGCTTCATGCGCGCCTTGTGCAGTTGCGATTTACTGTTGCCGATGGAGCAGCCGACGATGCTTGCGATCTCATTATGTTCGTAACCTTCGACGTCGTGAAGTACAAAAATCGTGCGGTAGCCGGGAGGGAGGTCATCGACCGCTTTCTGCAACTGCAGCCGGTCGATCGATCCGGCCAGCGCCAAATCTTCTGCCCCGAAATCTTTCTTCGGCGTATCGTCTTCGCCGCCCTGCGTGGTTTCTTCGAGCGAAACTACGGGAAGGCTCTTTTTTCGCAGGTGCATCAGCACCACGTTCACTGACAGGCGATGCAGCCAGGTCGAGAATGCCGACTCTCCGCGAAACGTTCCAATCTTACGATAGAGCTGCAGGAACGCTTCCTGCGTCAGATCCTCAGCCTCGGCGGTATTCGCGGTCATCCGCAGACAGAGCGAGTACACCCGCCGTTTATGCTTGTCGTAAAGAGCCTGGAACGCTTGGGCGTCCCCTACCTTGGCCCTTTCGATCAGCTCAGCTTCGTTGGAGTCGTTGCCCTGTCGCTGTATTGGGTCGGTCAAGTCGCCTTTTCCGGCCGCACCAGGTGAGATGCGGCTAACTATCTTTCCGTTGTATGGCTTGCGGGTCGTTAGCGGTCGAACTAAGGTAATGTCTGTATTCAGAATATCAGAGCACTTCTACCGATCTTGGGATTCTGGTATCTGCCGCTCCGCCTCCGGAAATCCTTTGCTTGCTCAGGGTTGAACGGTGTGCTGTCAAGGCAATAAACCCGATTCCAATTTTAGAGTCGCGATCTTCGGAAATTGGTAACTTTGCCCGCCGATAAAATTATTTGTGGCCGCTGGTAATCGTCTCCAATCCGTGACCGTGCGGCCCTAATTCGCGCTGCCGGAGCAGGAACGCGAACAGAACCCCGAGAAGGCTTAGAACCGAGAAGATCCACATTCCCAGATTGTAGCCAGCTGGGTTGTCGACGCCGGCGCGACTGTGAGTGTTGGCCCATCCGACTAAGAGATTGAATCCGCCAAAGCCGATGTTTTGCAGCATCGTCATTAAGCCGTAGGCCGTGCCCATCTTCGACTGCTCCACGAGATATGCCACCGACGCCCACAGCACCGCAGGAATCAGCGAGAACGCGACCCCCATCATCGCCATCGGCACGTACAAGTTGACGTTGGTGTATGCCATCATCAGGTATACCGGAATCAGGAGTATGGACCCGACCATCATCAGGAGCGAGCGCTTGCCCACGCGATCGACCCACAGGCCAAATAGCGGCGTCGCAATCATTGCGAACAGCGTAAGCATGCTGGACAGGAACCCACCAAATTCACGCGAAGTGCCATGGGCCTCGATGAAAAATTTTACGGCAAAGGTTTGAAAGGGAAAGATGGCGGAGTAGAAGACGACGCAAAGGGCCACGATCAGCCAGTAGCTCGAATCGAACTTGAATAAATCTGAGACGACGACTTTGTCCGTGGAGACTTTTCCCAAATCGTAATTTTTTTCGGCCCATGTTTCCATCGTCCAATAAACCAGGGCGCCGGCTATGCAGAGCGCCGAAAATGCCAGCGCAATCAGGAAGGGCCAGCGCCAGTTGGCATAGGCCCAGCGGGCCCACGTGGGCGAGTTGAGCGCTGCGAAAGTCCCCAACCGCGACGCCGTCAGGTTTAATCCGAGCGCAAAGCTCAACTCTTTGCCTCGAAACCAACGGGCCAAAGCCGTAGTGGCCGCGACGTTCAATGATTCCGCTCCCATTCCGAAAATGAGGCGTCCGGCTGCCATGACGGGTAGGTGTCCCGATGTGGCAGTGATTGCCGGACCGACGAACGAAAGAACCGCGAAGATCATCAGCGCCTTCCGCAACCCCATGCGGTCAATGATGAAACCGCCAATGACCACTGTGAAAATGTTGGGAAAGCTGTACATGAACTGCAGGAATCCGATATCCAAATCAGAGAATTTGAGTTGTTGTTTGAGCACATCGGCCAACGGGCTGAGCGCGTCGTAGGCGTAGTAACTGCCGAACATCGCCAGGCTGAGGAAGACCAGCACCATCCAGCGGTAGAGAGGGCTGGGCTCGGGACGAAGGGTTTCGTGCATCAGCGTCCTTTTCCGAGCAGATTGAACTCTGGGGGATTCACGAGCACAGAAGAGTAGCAGATGACAGCTTCTAGCGGCTAGCCGCTAGCTGCTAGACAAGATAGAACCGCAACTGCCGGATTGTTGGCGGCGAGACTTCGATGGCGGATAATTTCTCAAATCCGTTAATCAGTAATCCTTGGCTGAAAACCACCACCCCTGGTGGAACTCGGCCACCAGAGCGCCGATGGGCGGATCCCGCGAACTTTTTTGGGTTTATCTAAGCCGCTAGAAACAATGCAATTAGAAAAATGCAAATAGCTATCTTGCATTGGTACTCGGGCTGCACGCTGCCGGACAACGAGCTCGACCCTGGACCGGTTGTTTGTGCTCACGCAGCCGGACGGGGAACACCCATCCAAAGGAGTGTCTCCCATGCGTTTCCGTTGTGGTGTGTCCTTTGCCTGCCTGCTTGTTCTCGCGGTCTCAACCCTTGGCTGCAATAACGCTCTGAATCCCTTGTGCGCTAGTGCGAGGCCCGCACCGCTAATCGGTTCACTCTCGCCCAGCACGGTGACGTTCGCTGAGGTGCAGCAGGGCGTTACGCTCACGGTGAGTGGCAGCAACTTTGTTTCGGCATCTGAGGTGCTTATTAATACGACGCCTCTCAGCGCGACTGTGGTGAGCAATCAGAAGATGACAGTAAAGCTCACGCCCGATGTGATATCCGGCCCGGGCAAGGTGAAGGTGATGGTGCAGACTCCGAGCGGAAACACGGGAGATTTGGGCTGTACTAGTGGAGGAAATAGCAGCGTACTGATGTTAACCGTCAACTAGCTTCTGCAGACGAAAGGATCAACGAGAAGTCATCTCACCGAGCGGGGGGAGGGTCTCGGGCTGAAGCCACGCCCCTTCAAAACAACGCGATAGCTCCGCGCCATGCTTAGCTTCCGACGTAGCGCGCATAGAGACTGCGCGCTAGGGCCGTGTCCGTGGTGCCTTTGATGATGGCGCGGCCGTCGGCAAACAGGGTCATCTCGTAGGGATCGTGCCAGAATTTCAGGACGAAGTCGTTGTGGCGGACGGTGCCATGGGGCTGCAGGCGGCGGTCCATTTCGGCGAAGTCGATGGGACGCTGGCGCTCGTGGATTTGCACGGAATTTCTGCCGCACAGCGTGATGTGCGGACGAGATTCTCCTGCGAGATGAGTGAAATCACGCTGCCCGCAGGCGCGGCAACCGGAGCGGGGCATCGCTGCGGAGATTTCTGCGCGCTCGTTGGTCCAGAGGTCGAAGGAAAGGAGAGTGCGCCGCAACTTTGGGCTGCTGGCGCCGCCGACGATCAATTTGAGCGCCTCGGTCGCGGCGATGGACGCCACCAGATTCACTGCCGAATTCAGGATGCCGGCGGTCTCGCAGGTTTCCACCATGCCGCGAGGCGAGTCTGGGAAAAGGCAGGCCAGACAGGCGGTTTGACCCGGCAGAATGTTCAAGGTGACAGCGTAGCTTCCGACCGCGGCCGAATAAATCCATGGCAACGAGTGGTCGACCGCGTAGTCGTTGATCAGATAACGAGTTTCGAAATTGTCGGTGCCGTCGAGGATGAGCTGCATTCCTTCGAGCAACGCTTCAATATTCGCGGGGATCAGATCTTCAACTTTCGGTTCAATCACGATCTGTGAGTTGAAGGCGGCGATCTTACGGGCCGCGGCAATGGCTTTGGGAACGGACTCGGCCGCATCTTGTTCGTCGAACAAGGATTGCCGCTGCAGATTGCTGGGCTCGACGTAATCCCGATCGACGATGCGCAGAGTGCCTACGCCGGAGCGGGCCAGTAGTCCGGCGAGCGCCGAGCCGGTAGCGCCGCATCCCACGATCGCCACGCGGGAGGCTGCGAGTTTTCGCTGGCCTTCGGAGCCGATGCCGCGAAACAGGATTTGGCGGGAATACCGCTCGTCTAAATTAGACTCGTCGAAAAGAGTTTCATCCGAGGAGGATTTGCGCTGCGAAATTCCGGTGGATTGTGATCGCTGTGCCAAAGAGGTCACCAGTGTTGGGCTGTAAAACCTTTATTATAAGTGGCTGGCTGGCGGTGAATGACTGCCAATTCCGGGCTCTCGAAAAAGCCCGGGACGAACCGTTTGCACAGCGGCGCTGGGCGCATTCCATCGAATTTAAAGAGCGTCCAGGCCCCAAGGACACTGTTTGCCGAAACGGTACGCGACACTTTTGACTGCGATGATCCTGCTCTGGTCTGCAGTCGTGGCGTCGGAGAATGTGTCGGCAACTTCGGCGCAGGCGAATGGGTCTTCGGCGTCGCCAGGGGACAGATCGCGAGGTTCTGCTTCAGTGAGTGCAACGCAACCGAATTCGACTCGGCAAAATCCAGCGGAGAAAAGTCCGGCAGAGCAAAATCCACCCCAGGCGCAGTCTGAGCCCGCAACTCCGCAAGAGCAGCAACTGCCGGCTCCGGCTGGAATCTCCAGCTATGAAGGGAAGCTGGTCGAATCCATAAAGATTCCCGGCGTCGCGGACAGCGACCGCGAGCACATCCTGCAGTTACTGCCGCAGAAGGCGGGAGAACCGTTGGATCGCGGACACGTCCGCGACAGCATTCGCGCTCTGTATTCGACGGGGCGTTTTGCCGACATCCAGGCGGAAGTGGCGCCATCGGGCAAGGGGGTGGCTCTCACATTCTCGACTTCGTCTAATTTTTTTGTGGGCGCAGTCCAGGTGGAGGGGGCTCCCGCGCATCCCACGGCCAACCAGATCGTCAATGCGTCGAAGTTGGAGTTGGGAGAACTTTATACCCAGGAGCGATTGCAGCGCGCGCTGGAGAACGTTCGGCAACTCATGCAGGAGAACGGCTACTATCGGGCGCGAGTCACCGCCGAAAGCGTCTCGAACGCGGCCACGCAGCAGGTCGACATTGTCTTTCACATCAGCCGCGGGGAGCAGGCTCACGTGGGCGAGGTGAAAGTGACGGGCACATCCGGCTTGTCCTCTTTCGAAGTGCAGGATATCGCGCACATGGAGCGCGGGGACCGGGTCACAGCCGACCGGGTGCGGGGATCGCTGCAACGGCTGCGCAAGAAATTCCAGAAGCAGAATCGCGCGCTAGCTCAGGCTTCGATTGCCGAGCAACTTTACCATCCGGAGAGCAATCGAGTGGACTTCACCTTCCAGCTCGATCCCGGTCCCGTGGTTGTGATTTACGCCCGCGGTTTTCACATCAGCCACGGCGTGTTGCGCCGGGAAATTCCGGTCTACGAAGAAAATGCCGTGGATGATGATCTGCTGAACGAAGGAAAGCGCAATCTCATCGACTACCTGCAGACGCGCGGCCATTTCGATGCCAAGGTTGAGATTCTGAAAGAAAACGACGCGAAAACCCTGCGGGTTACCTATCAGATCGATCCTGGAGCGGTGCATAAGCTGGTTCTGGTGGAGATTACCGGCAACAAGAATTTTCTGGACACGACGAAGCTGAGATCGTATCTGCAGATTCAGCCAGCCACTCGTCTGCTGAGCCATGGACGTTACAGCGAAGCCCTGCTCAAAAGCGATGTCACGACTTTGGAAGGGCTGTACCGGGCCAGCGGATTCCGCCAAATCCAGATTCAGACCAAAGTGGACGACAACTATCGTGGAGCGCAAAACAAGCTAGCCGTTTACATTCATATTGAAGAAGGACTCCGAACCCGCGTCGGCGAACTGCATGTTGTTGGAACGCAGAAGGTCAGCCTGAACGAACTTCCCGAACTCAGCACGCAGCCAGGCCAGCCTTATTCCGAACAGGATTTAGCGAACGATCGGGAGCGAATCCTCAATTTTTATTTTGATCACGGATTTCCCAATGCCGCGCTGGAGATCACCAGCAAACCTTCCGAGCATCAGCCCAACCGCGAAGACGTAACCTACACGATTCAGGAAGGCGAGCGCTTTACGGTGAATCGCGTGCTGGTGGCCGGAACCGAGCATACACGCGATTACGTCGTGAACCGGGAATTGCAAGTGCACGAGGGACAGGCGCTGAGCCAGCAGGATCTGCTCAACACCCAGACTCGGCTTTATGACCTCGGCATCTTCGGTCAGGTGGATACCGCGGTGCAGAACCCGGATGGAACCGATCCGCAGAAAAATGTGCTGGTGCAGGTGCAGGAGGCCAAGCGTTACACCTTCACCTATGGAATTGGATTGGAGTTTCAGACGGGGCAGCCTGCGGGAACGGCCGCCCCGCAAGGAACTACCGGGGTAAGCCCCAGAGTCGAATTTGACGTGACCCGCCTGAACGTTGGCGGACGCAACCAGACATTGACGTTCCAGTCCCACGTAGGACGTCTGCAACAGCGTGGACTGGTCAGTTACGCAATTCCGAAGCTGTTCGACAATGACAAGTTCAAACTAATCTACACG
>Ga0193751_1002185_pt1 | contig 11961 bp, 9 predicted proteins | sample L1c2metaG_FD_143050 | JGI IMG/M metagenome (GOLD analysis project Ga0193751, IMG submission 143050) | Soil microbial communities from a riparian zone of the East river system, Colorado, United States - L1c2 | ecosystem: Environmental > Terrestrial > Soil > Riparian zone | place: USA: East River... | reverse complement strand
ACATTGCAACGCAAAGGCTGGGCATCATCATGAACGGCGTTTCACGCAACTGCGCGGCCGTTCCGGCGCTGCGCGCCGGCCGTCCGGTCACGCCGTTTGAGCTCGATAAACGTCGACGGAGCAGCTGAACATGGCAACGCAAAGACTGGGCATCATCATGAACGGCGTGACCGGACGCATGGGCATGAATCAGCATCTCATCCGATCGATCGTGGCCATCCGCAAGCAGGGAGGCGTCGCGCTTGCCAATGGCGATCGCATCATGCCCGACCCGATATTGATCGGCCGCAACGCCGAAAAAATCGAAGCGCTGGCGCGGGCCCACGGCATCGATCGCTTCAGCACGGATCTAGACGGTGCCGTGCGCTGGCGAACCGGGACGATACCGTTTTCTTCGACGCGGCGACCACGCAGATGCGGCCTTCGCTGCTCAAGCGCGCCATCGCCGCCGGAAAGCACGTGTACTGCGAGAAGCCGATCGCCGTCGACCTCGCACAAGCGTTGGACATCGCCCGCACCGCCGAACGCGCCGGCATCAAGCATGGCGCCGTGCAGGACAAGCTCTTCCTGCCGGGATTCCTGAAGCTCAAGATGTTGCGCGAGGCTGGATTCTTCGGGCGCATGCTGTCGGTGCGCGGCGAGTTCGGCTACTGGGTGTTCGAGGGCGATCTTCAGCCGCCGCAGCGGCCGTCGTGGAATTACCGCGCCGAGGACGGCGGCGGAGTGATCCTGGACATGATGTGCCACTGGCGCTACGTCCTCGACAACCTCTTCGGCGAGGTCAGGAACATCTGCTGCCTCGGCGCCACGCATATTGGAGAGCGCTGGGATGAACAAGGCAAACCCTACAAAGCGACCGCGGACGATGCCTCGTATGCGCTGTTCGAGCTGGAAGGCGGCGTCATCGCGACGCTCAACAGCAGCTGGTGCGTGCGCGTGCGCCGCGACGACCTGGTCACGTTCCAGGTCGACGGCACGCACGGGTCGGCCGTCGCGGGTCTTTCGGAATGCCGCAGCCAGGCGCGCGTCAACACGCCGCGTCCGGTGTGGAACCCCGACGAGAAGCAGGCATTGAATTTCTACGACGGCTGGGAAGAGGTGCCGGACACGACGACGTATGACAACGGTTTCAAGATCCAGTGGGAGCTTTTCATCCGGCATGTCGTCGAAGGCGCGCCGTTCAAGTGGACGCTGCGCGAAGGCGCGAAAGGCGTGCAGCTGGTCGAATGCGCGCTCCAGTCCTGGAAGGAACGGCGATGGATCGCCGTGCCCGCACTGACGGCGTGACGTTGGGGCTCTGTGCAAGGAAAAACAATGAACGCCCCTGAACGAATGCCGCTCACCATCGCGCTGCCCACCGCATCGGGCGGGCTCGAGAATTTCACCTTGAGCGCGCCGCGGACATTTCCCGAGAAGCCTTCGCGCCCGTTCACTCGCGTCGCGTATTCCGCGGCGCACGTGGTCGCCGATCCTTTGACCGCAAAGGACCCCTGGCTCGATGCCGCGATCGACTGGGACGCGACGATCGCGTACCGCAGGCATCTGTGGTCACTGGGCTTGGGCGTAGCCGAGGCCATGGACACCGCACAGCGCGGGATGGGTCTCGACTGGCCGACCTCGCTCGAGCTCATACGACGGTCCTTGGACGCGGCGCGTTGCATTCCCGGGGCGTTGATCGCGAGCGGCGCCGGGACCGATCATCTCGCCCCGGAGGACGCGCGCACCCTCGACGATGTGATTCGCGCGTATGAAGAACAGATCGCCGCGATCGAAGCCTTGGGCGGCCGCGTCATCCTCATGGCGAGCCGCGCGCTGGCGCGCGTTGCGCGGTCGCCCGACGACTACGTGCGTGTCTACGACCGGATTCTGAGGCAGGTCAAGGAGCCCGTCATTATTCACTGGCTGGGCGAGATGTTCGACCCCGCGCTGGAAGGCTACTGGGGCCACCGCGACCACTTGCGCGCGATGGACAGCGCGGTTGCGATCATCAACGATCACGCCGAGAAGATCGACGGCGTCAAGATCTCGCTCCTCGATGCAGGCAAGGAAGTTTCGATGCGGCGGCGCCTGGCACCGGGCGTGCGCATGTATACGGGCGACGATTTCAACTACGCCGAGCTGATCGCGGGCGATGCGATCGGCCACAGTCACGCGCTGCTCGGTATCTTCGACGCGATCGCGCCGGCCGCGTCGGCCGCGCTGGGCGAGCTTGCCGCGGACAACACTTCCGCGTTCCACGACATTCTGGCGCCCACCGTTCCTTTGTCGCGACATATCTTTCGGGCGCCGACGCGCTTCTACAAGACCGGCATTGTTTTTCTCGCATGGCTCAACGGTCATCAGAAGCATTTCGCGATGATCGGGGGCCAGCAGAGCGCGCGCAGCCTCCTTCATTTCGCCGAGCTATTCCGGCTTGCCGACGCCGCCGGCCTGCTTGCCGATCCGTCTCTCGCGCATTCGCGCATGCGCACGCTTCTCGCTCTGAACGGCGTGGAAGGCTGACTTGGGTCAAGTCGCATGCGCGAGCCCGATCCCAACCTGCTTTCGATCAACACCGCGACCGTTCGCGCGCAGTGGCAGCTGCCGGAGATCATTGCCGGATGCGCCAGGCGGGGCATCCGGATGATTTCGCCCTGGCGGGACCAGGTTGCGGCGACCGGCCTGAAGGAGTCGGTGCAGCGGATCAAGGACGCCGGGCTCGCGTTGTCGGGCTACTGCCGAGGCGGCATGTTTCCCGCAATCGACGGCAAGACGCGCAGGGCCGCGCTCGACGACAACAAACGTACCGTCGACGAAGCCTTGGCGCTCGGCGCGCCTTGTCTGGTTCTCGTCGTCGGCGGCTTGCCCAAGGACGAACGAGGGCGTGTGGCGTCGAAAGACCTCATCGGCGCGCGGGCGATGGTGCGCGACGGCATCGGCGAGCTCCTCGAATATGCGCGCCCGTCGGGGATGCCTCTCGCGATCGAGCCCTTGCATCCCATGTACGCGGCGGATCGCGCCTGCGTCAACACCATGTCGCATGCCAACGATCTATGCGACGAGCTCGGTGGCGGGCTGGGAATCGCCGTCGACGTGTATCACGTGTGGTGGGACCCGCAGCTCGAGCGCGAGATCGAGCGCGCAGGCGGCCACTCGGGCCGCCTGATGGCGTATCACCTCTGCGACTGGCTGGTGCCGACGAAGGATCTGCTGCTCGATCGGGGCATGATGGGCGATGGTGTTGTCGACTTGCCGCGCATTCGCGGATGGATGGAGGCCGCGGGCTACCGGGGACCGCACGAAGTCGAGATCTTCTCAGCCAACGACTGGTGGAAGCGCGATCCCGACGAGGTGTTGGCGACCTGTGTGGAGCGGCACCGCTCGGTGTGCTGAGAAGGTCGCTTGCCGAACCCGAACGTTCCGAGCCGATGCGACACTTTAGAACCCGTCACCACGTCGCGAGCATCGCGACCACCGCGGCGGCCATCGTCCCGGTCGCGAGCCACCCCAGCGCCTTGAGATGACGGGTGACGGTGAACTTTCCCATCACTTTCTGATCGTCAGCGAGCAGCATCATTATGACCATGATCGGAACCGCGATGATGCCGTTGATCACCGCCGCCCAGAACAGCGCCCGAATGGGATCGACGCCCAGAAAACCCAGCGCCACTCCGCCGAGCGTTGCCAATGCAATGAGTGTGTAGAACTCCCGGGCCTCCAGCAGCTTGAGGTCCAGGCCGCGCTTCCATTCGAAGGTTTCGGCGACCGCGTACGCAGCCGAGCCCGCCAGCACCGGAACTGCGATCAATCCCGTGCCGATAATGCCCAGCGAGAACAGCAAGAAGCTGAACTCTCCCGCCAGGGGTCGCAACGCCTCGGCAGCCTGCGCCGACGTCCGGATGTCGGTGATGCCTGCGACGTTGAGCGTCGCCGCGGTGCCGAGGATGATGCAAAAGGCGACGAGATTGGAAAATCCCATCCCGAGGTAGGTGTCGATCTTGATTCGTCGCAGGTGCGCCTCCGCGCCCTCGGGTGCGTGTGCCAACGCACCCGCCGCGGGGTCCGCGTTGAGCTCTTCGACTTCCTGGGATGCCTGCCAGAAGAAGAGATAGGGGCTGATGGTTGTACCGAACACGGCGACGATCACGGTAAGGTACTCCGACGTCAACGCGAAATGCGGCGAGACCGTGCGCGTCGCGACCTCGCGCCACGGGATATGGATGGTAAGGACGAGCACGACATACGAAAGCAGCGCCAGGGTCAGCCACTTGAGGTAACGCACATAGCGTTGGTAGGGCAGGAACACTTGCAGCAGCAGGCATGTAAGTCCGATCACGATGGCGTACGCCTGCGGCGGTCCGCCGACGACCAGCTGTAACGCGTCGCCCATCGCGGCGATGTCGGCGGCGATGTTGATGGTGTTGGCGACGACCAGAAGCGAGACGATGGTGTAGAGCACCGGCCTCGGAAAATGGCGCCCGATGTTCGATGCAAGACCGTGCCCGGTGACCCGTCCGATGCGTGCGCTCACCATCTGGATTCCGACCATCAGCGGGTAGGTGAAGATAATCGCCCACAAAGTATGAAAGCCGAACTGCGCGCCCGCTTGTGAATACGTCGCTATTCCCGACGGATCGTCGTCGGCCGCACCGGTGATGAGACCGGGGCCAAGCTGTCGTGCCCAATCGCGCATTCTTTTCATGCCCACCCCGCTATCGCCCGCCATGGACCGGAATTCGTCGGCCCCAGTCCACCGGCTGGGCCGGGGCGAGTATATAACGCGATGTCGCGGTGGCAGAATCAAAGAAACGCCCCCGTGTGAGCCGGACGCCTCTATCCGGAACGACAGGAATCACGCCGGCTTGCTGGGGGATTGCCCAAAGAAAAAGGCCCGCACAGGCGGGCCTTTTCCCAAAAGCGAGCGGGCTTTGCAATCGCTCCTACGCTTTTCGCTCCATGCTGTGGTCGTAGGTGCGGATGTCCCTGTTCTTGGTTTCGGTGAGGAAGATAGCGCCGATGATGACGGTCATGACGGCGACGACGATCGGATACCACAGGCCGAAGTAGATGTCGCCCGTTGCGGCCACCATCGCCGTCGCGGTCAGCGGCAGCATGCCGCCGAACCAGCCATTGCCGATGTGGTACGGCAGCGACATCGAGGTGTAGCGGATCTGGGTCGGGAATAGCTCCACTAGGAACGCGGCGATGGGGCCGTACACCATCGTCACGTAGAGCACCATGATGACGAGGATCAGCTCGGTCATGAACCAGTTGACCTGGGCCTTGTCGGCGCCGCTCTTGTAACCGGCCGCCTTCAGCGTGTCCTCTGTCTTCTTCTGATCCCAGCCTTCGATGCGCGTCGTGCCAATCGTGGTGACGACCGCTTTGCCAGGCTCCGCCGGCACCGACTTGAACGACAGGCCCTGCTTGGTCAGGAAATCCTTGGCCTTGTCGCAATCGGAGAACTTGCTCCAAGGTCCGACAAAGATGTGGAACTGGCAGTCGGTCGCCGCGACGGTGATCGGCGTCTTGGCCGAGAATTCCTCGAGCGCCGGGTTGACGTAATGCGTGAGCCCCTGGAACAGCGGGAAATACGTGACCGCCGCGATCAGGCAGCCCGTCAGGATGATCTTGAGCCGCCCGATCTTGTCGGACAGCCAGCCAAAGAAGATGAAGAAAGGCGTTCCGATCAGGAGTGAGATACCGATCAGGGTGTAAGCCGAAACGTAATCCAGCTTCAGCGTGATGATGAGGAAGAACAAAGCATAGAACTGCCCCGTGTACCACACGACGCCCTGGCCGGCGGTCGCGCCCAGCAGCGCAAGCAGCACGTACTTGTTGTTCGGATACTTGAAGAAGCTGTCGGTGAGCGGCGACTTGGAGCCCTTGCCCTCCGCCTTCATCTTCTGAAATATCGGCGACTCATGCAGCTTCAGCCGGATGTAGACAGAAAATACGAGCAGGATGAGCGATAGCCAGAATGGAATCCGCCAGCCCCATTCCGCAAACGCTTTAGCATCCATATACACGCGCGCGAGGCCGATCACCAATAGCGCCAGGAAGAATCCCAAGGTCGCGGTGGTCTGGATCCAGGCGGTGTCGTAGCCGCGCTTCCCTTGAGGCGCGTGCTCGGCGACGTAGGTCGCCGCACCGCCGTATTCGCCGCCGAGCGCCAGGCCTTGCACGAGCCGCAGCGTCACCAGCAGGACCGGCGCCGCCCAGCCGATGGTCTGGAACGTTGGCAAGAGGCCGACCAGGAAGGTGGCCCCACCCATGAATATGATGGTGACCAGGAAGGTGTATTTGCGTCCGACCAGGTCGCCGATCCGGCCGAACACGATGGCGCCAAAAGGCCGCACCAGGAAGCCGGCAGCATAGGTCGCAAACGCCGAAAGCAGCGCCGCGGTGTCGTTCCCCGAAGGGAAGAAAAGCGCCGCGAAGAAGGGCGCCAGAGTCGCGTACAGATAGAAGTCATACCATTCGAACACGGTGCCGAGCGAGGAGGCGAAAATCACCTTCCTTTCTTCGGTGCCTATGCTCTTGACCGACTCCTCCTCCAGGAACACCTTTGCTTTCGCCTCCGCCATTGCTGCCTCCCTCAGTTCGATGGCCCACGGATACGTCAAGTGAGTGCGGCGGCGTACCCCAACTTGCGCCTCCGCGCACACCAGCGCCTTTTCCAATCCTGCGCCGGCCAATAGTATCCCAGCCGACGCTTACGCGAAACTTACATCAACCCAACCCGCCCAACCCTGATATCGCGTTGCAACATCGAGGTGAGCCCTGAGTTGCCTGTCCGCGTTCACGCCGGTTTGGGCTCGATAGCCTCCCCGAGCAGCCCCTTGATTTTCGAAACGAGCTCGCGGGTCGAAAACGGCTTGGTGACGTAGACGTCAGCACCCATCGACAGGCCCTTGGTGACTTCGACGTCGCGTCCCTTGGCGGACAGCATGATGATCTTGATGTGCCGCCAGTCCTCGCGCTCGCGCATCCGCATGCATACTTCGTAGCCGCTCTTGAGCGGCATCATCACGTCGAGCAGCACGAGATCGGGACGGTGGGCCTCAACCAACTCGAGCGCCTCTTCGCCGTTGCGGGCGACGTGAACTTCGTACCCATGGCGCTGCAGGAGGAACTCGACTGCGGCGACGATGCTTGGCTCGTCGTCGGCAATCAGAATTTTCTTGCTCACGTTGCGGCTCCTGTCGGCAGGGTGAAGGAAAAGCGCGCACCGCTTCCGAGACTGCTTTCCACCCACATTCTGCCGCCAAAATGCTCGACGATCTGGCGGCTGATATGCAGCCCGAGGCCGCTGCCGTGCGGCTTGTCGGTGAGCGTGTCGCCTACCTGATGGAATTTGTCGAAGATGATCTCGTGGTCTGCAGGACTGATGCCCCGGCCGTTGTCGCGAACGTCGACCCAGAGGCGGCCTTCGCGCTCAGAGAGCGCAATCTCGACCCTGCCCTTCGTGCCGTCGCAGAATTTGACCGCGTTTGACAGCAGATTGAGCATGACCTGGATCATGCGGTCAAGGTCGACGGTGACGGTTGAAACCTTCTCGGGGAGCTTCGCCTCGACTTCGATGTTCTTCTCCTTGAACAGCTGATCCATCGCGGCGATGGTGTCGGAGATGACCTCCTTCATGTCGACCCGCGTTTCCACCCAATCGGCCTTGCCCGATTCGATCTTGGCAAGATCGAGGACCTGATTGATGAGCCGACTGAGCCGTTCGGCCTCCTTGGTGATGATGCCGAGAAACTTCTTGCGCTGCTCGATCTCCACGTCGGGGTCGTCGAGCAGGATCTCCGTGATCGCACGGATCGAAGTAAGCGGCGTGCGCAACTCGTGGGTCACCGTCGAGACAAAGTCGTCCTTCAGGCGATCGAGCTCGGTGAGCCGCTCGTTGACCCCGAGCAGCTCGGCTGTCGCCGCTTCCAATTCGCGCGACTTCTGCTCCAGCTTGTGACTGTAGACGACGACCTGCGACGCCTCGTCGAGGATCTCGCGCACCTCATCGATCGTGAGCGCCTCTTCCTTGGCGACCGCGGCGACCATGACGCGCGCCGACGCGGCGCCGATCGCGCCGGCGAGCTGGACTTCGACGAAGTGCACCAGCTCCGCGTCGGCGACCAGGCGCTCGTCGGGCCAGCTCAAGCCTTTTGCGCTTGCGTACTCGCCGAACGCGCCGTCGGCCGTGGCGGTTCCGAGAAATCGCGCGAGCAGACTGTACAAGTCGGGAACGGACGCCGTGCCTCGCCAGAAGCGCGCGCCCCCGCCTTCGCCGGTGTGCCTGAACACGTCGACGAACAGGCTTGCCTGCCGGTGCTCATCGGCGCTCGGCGAAATCGACAGCGACACGATGACATAGGCGCCGACGTTGGCAATCATGCTCCAGATCATGGCGTGGCTGATCTGGTCGAGTCCCGCAAGTCCGAAGAGCTGCAGCGGTTTGAGCAACTCGATGCCGAATGGCCCCTGATCGAGAAACGCCATCGGCAGCCACCCGGAACGGGCCAGAGCCGGCAGGAACAGCGTGTAGAGCCAGACTGCGAACCCTGCGAGCAGACCGCATAACGCGCCGGCGCGTGTACCGCCCTTCCAGAATATGCCTCCGAGTATTGCCGGCGCGAACTGCGCTACTGCGGCAAACGAAATCAGGCCGATCGACACAAGCGCGTATGCCTCGCCGGCCAGCTTGAAATACAGGTAGCCGAGCAACAGGATCAGCACGATGGCTCCGCGCCGTATGCCGAGCAGCAGACCGGTAAGATCGCGGCGCTCGTTCAATCGCAGGCGGCGCAGCCTCAGCAGCACCGGCATCACCAGATCGTTGCATACCATCGTGGAGAGCGCGATCGTCTCGACGATCACCATGCCGGTGGCGGCAGACAACCCTCCGATGAACACAAGCAAGGCGAGCAACTCGCGCTTCTCGGCCATCGGCAGCGTAAGCACGAAGGTATCGGCGTCCACGCTCCCGTCCGGAAAGCGCAGCAGGCCGCCGAAGGCGATGGGGAGCACGAAAACGTTGATTGCAAGCATATAAAGCGGAAACAGCCAGATCGCCTTGTTGATGTGCTTCTCGTCGACGTTCTCGATCACCGCGACTTGAAACTGCCTCGGCAGGAACATGATCGCCATCATCGATAGAATCGTAAGCCAGACCCAGTTCGCGTAACCGCCGGCGACGCCTTCGAGCGGGGTCAGCATCGCGTGCAATTTCGGCTCGGACGCCACACGCCCGAAGAGGTCCCCGAAGCCGTCGTAGATACCGAAGGTGACGAATATGCCGACCGCTAGAAACGCGAGCAGCTTCACCAAAGATTCGAACGCGATCGCGGCGACCATGCCCTGGTGGTGCTCGGCAGCGTCCAGATGGCGAGTGCCAAAGGCGATCGTAAAGGCGGCAAGGATCAACGCCACCCATAGCGCCGTGTCCTGCCGGATCGCCACTGCACCGACTTTGGCCGGCATGATGATCTCTGGATATTGCACGAGAATCGTGAAGCTGCTGGAGACCGCCTTCAGCTGTAGCGAAATGTAGGGAAGGATGCCGATCACCGCGATGACGGTGACGAGGCCGCCGATCAGCGCGCTCTTGCCGTAGCGCGAGGCGATGAAGTCGGCGAGCGACGTGATGCGGTTCTGCTTCGAGATGCGCAGGATCTTGCGCAGGACGACCCACCACAGCGCGATCATCAGCGTGGGCCCGATGTAGATCGGAAGAAAGCCGACCCCGTCGCTTGCGGCGCGGCCGACACTGCCATAGAAGGTCCATGCCGTCGCGTATACGGCGAGCGATAAGCTGTAAACGTACGGGCTCGCGATAATCGATCGCCCGGCGTCGGCGCGCTCGTCGGCGTAGTAGGCGATGGCAAACAGCACGCCCAGATACGCAAATGCGATGAGGATGATGGCGGTTTCATGCAGCATAAGGCCACCTCTATCCGCTGCCGGTCCTAGGCGCTCCCAGCTTCGGCAATGAACGCCATCAGGGCGATCAGTCCGGCCCAGGCGATGAATATGTAGGCATACAGCACGGGCACACCGAACACCGCGCCCGATACGTTGAACAGAGCGAGAATCGGATAATTGAACAGCAGCATGCCGAACATGCACACCGCAACGAAACGCTGTCCCTTGCTTTCGAATTCACTCATCGAGCGCCTCTGCCTAACACTTCAAGCTAGTCCGCGCGCGGACGGACGACGGTGACAGTGCATGGCGCCTCCGCCACGACCTGAGCGGACACACCCGGGAAAAGGCGCGTGGACGCGCTGCGGGAAGCGCCTATGAGTATCTGATCGACGTCGTTCATCCTGGCATAGTCGATCAGCGCTGCCGCCGGTTTTTCCGACTCTAGCACGTGATAGGTCAATCGCTCTTCGGGCAATTGCAGCGGCTTGGCCCAGCGGCGCAAGTTCACCAGATGCTTGATATGGCGGCCGGTAGCCGTGTCTTCGTAGCGCTCGCCCGACAGCGCTGCCGCGAGCGGCACCGCCGTCACACAGGCGATCCGGCAAAGGTCGTCCGCCACGATCAGGCGCCGCGCCGCATCTCGCAACGCCTCGAACAGTATGTCGTCGGCCTGTGCGGGGCCGATCGCAACCAGTACGATCGGTGCAGGTCCGATCCGCGTCGATGGTGGAGGACAGGGTGCAGGTTCGAACCTCCTTGCACGCATCCAGCGACGGATTCGCGTTCTCCAGCTGGCGCGACGGGTCCGTAGTCCACGGTCGGTGATCGCCACCTGCGCGTGATTTGCCAGGTCGAAGGCGACTTCCGCCGCCGACGCGTATCGATCGCGGGCATCGACCTCGAGGCAACGCAGAATAATCTCCTGCAGCCAAGTGGGAATGTCGGCGACAAGCGCCCGCGGCGGGACCGGGTCACGGTAGAGTCGCTGTCGCAGCTGGGCGATCGTGGTTGGATTGCCGAATGGAAGACGTCCTGTGGCGAGCTGGTACAGGATGGCCCCGAACGCGAAGAGGTCGCTGCGAGGGTCGCACCGCACGCCGAGCGCTTGCTCGGGCGCCATATACACCCAGTTGCCGACCGGCGAGCGCAGTTCTTCGGCTAGGAGGTCCGGATAATGGCTGTGGTGGGCGAGCCCGAAATCGATCAACACTGCTTCACCGTGCGTGCGATACAGCACGTTGGTTGGTTTCAGATCGAGATGCACGACGTCCTGCCGGTGGAGATCGTGCAATGCGAGGGCCAGCGCGGAACCCAGCCGTGCAATCTCCTCCGGCGCAATGGGGGCCCGGCCGACCCAGTCGTTCAATCTGACGCCCTCGACATATTCCATGACCAGGTAGGGCGTGGTTTCAACGTCCCCGAAGGCCACCAGTGTCGGATGATGCGGACCTTGCGCGAGAGCACCGAGCACCATCCGGCAGACCTCGAAGCCGATTACATTGACGGCGCGCTCCCCTGGACCGAGGCGCGGGATTTTGATGATGAGGGGAAGCGGACCGTCAGGGCCGGTCAAGCGATAAATAGTCGCCATGCTGCCGGCGTGGAGGATCTCGCCCAGGAAGAAACCATCGACCTCGCTACCCGGGCCCAGCGAATTCACGCCAGCCTCTCAGGCACCGCGTTCGATCCGCCGGGCCAGCCGCTCGGGCAGCCCGGCGGATCGAATCTTTTGAGCGGCGGAGCTGTGGTCGTAGGGAACGCGAAAGAATGTCAGCCTCGAGCGCTCCATATCGGCCAGCATGTAGCATGCCTTGTTGATACGGTCGCGCGGCTGCCCCGCGGAGCCGACGATTGCAAGCCACTGTCGGTGCTTACCCGTAGGGATGGGGGTTCCCGGCACCGGCCGGAAAGGCATCGGTCGTCCCCCGGCACCCATGTAGTACAGCTTGGGTTCGTGCACATGTCCGCAAAAGATGTAAGCGGCATTCCCGGCCGTAATGCTTTCCTGTGCTTCCGCCGGACCGGTGACATAGGTCCATCGCTCGGGCGCGGCGGCACTGGCGT
>Ga0193751_1002184_pt1 | contig 11964 bp, 12 predicted proteins | sample L1c2metaG_FD_143050 | JGI IMG/M metagenome (GOLD analysis project Ga0193751, IMG submission 143050) | Soil microbial communities from a riparian zone of the East river system, Colorado, United States - L1c2 | ecosystem: Environmental > Terrestrial > Soil > Riparian zone | place: USA: East River... | reverse complement strand
CCGATGCCCTCCTGAATGGCCCAGCCGTGCTTCTGGTCGAGAAAACGCAGCTGTCCAATCTGCTTGTCGTCATTATTAGGGTCGCCGCCGATTTGGGCGACCCAAGTATTGCCGCCATCGTTGGTTTTCAGAATGCTGGAGTGCTCGCCAGAGACCCAGCCGACGTCTGGGCTGACGAAGAAGACATCGGTGAGGTTGATGTCCTGCCGGTAGTTGACCGGCTCGAAGATACCTTTATATGTCGGATGGTTTGCCGTTTTTTCGGCCTCGTGCTGCGTCCGAGCATCAGATGGGTCGCCCGCCGGTCTCGTCGTTTGCTGCGCCAGCATTGGCAGGGCGGACAGGAGAATCATCAGAAACAATGCTGCCGACGACCGAATCGTGTCCCACATATTTGCCTCCTGAGAAACATAAGTCGCTGCGATCGGGCCTGATTAACGATCTTCAATTTCAAGGGTCTTCCCGTTCTCCTCAGGATGATTCGCACAGGTTCAGCCCTGCTCCTGCTTGAATCCTCCGGTTCCTCTGGTCAGAAGTGAACGGTCCAGACGGCGATGCCCTCATATTGCTTATTGGACTCCTGTACCTTGAGAGCAAAATCGCCATGTGCGGTCCGTACGCTGGCATTCACGTTGGCCTTGCTTACTTTGTTGTCCGTGAATATCGCTCCAACTCCGATATTTAGAGGCTTTAACGGACCGTTGCGAAAACCGAGACTCACCGCCAAATTAGTTGTCGTTGTTGTCGACGTAACGGTGTCCGTGGGATCCAAACTACGAGCTGGAGTTGCTACAACTGTATAACCATTAATCTGCTGGACTGAGGAGGTCGTCGCGGTTACTCCGACGTTGAGTGAAACGTTGACCTGCTCGAATCTTTCTATAGCAATGAGCGCTCCGCCTATTTTTTGCTTATCGGGTTGAAAAGCAAGCAGCTGCCCCCGCAGCACAAACTTGCCGACCTTCAAGACGTCAACACGGTTATGTGTGATCTGATCAACGACCAGATTGTTGACCGGCCCGCCCGTTTTCGTGACATAGAGGGCAACGGCGCCTCCCACCACCAGCATCAGCCCGGCAACGAAGACCATGGTCCGATTCTTATTGACCCACACGCCCATCGGCGAGATTTTGGCAGAATTTTGAAAATCCACTACCGCACGTTCAAGCCTCGCATAAGAGGCAGTGTCTTTGACTTGTTTCAACGCGGAAGCCTGGAACTTGCCACGACCTGAGCTGTAGATGGCTTTTACAATGTCATTGCCATCTTTCCCGGTCAGATCGTTCATTCCCAAGCCAGAAGCGGTCCGATCGACAAGAAAATTATCCAGTGCAGATCGGATCCCGTCCTGCACAGGTTTGTCCATGAGGCTGCTCTGCAGGAGGCGCGGCCAATTTTGAATTTCATCGCCGGGTAAGTCAAACACGATCACTACAAGTCTCGTGAATGTGTCGCCGACAGATTTGTCGACGGGAAGGTGCCGTGGCATGGGCGTGAACACAAATCGCCTCCTATGGGTCGACTTTGCACAAGAATTACTGGAGCACAGGCCTGATATTCGCACTTCTAAAGACCACGGAAAACCGGGCACGTCGCACTTCCAAGCGCAGGGCGGCGTCAACAGAAGAGGCGCATGAAAGCAGATTGGGGACGCTCTACTTCACCAGGAAGACATGGTATAGCGGTACCGAAATCACACATTCGGATAGTTGGGAGTAGGAAGATGGTCAAACGATGCCCTCTCCCACCCAAACCCCAGCTCATCGCCAAGCTTCTTCAACAGCTCCTTAACGAGACCATTACGATCCCAGTTTCCAATTCCCTGCAAGAGGATTTGGTACTCGTCTTTTTTGAGGTGGTTCTTCGCTACGACCTTGTCCTGTCCGTCACGCCCGGCTTGGCAACCGTCGATCCAGGCTTCCCTCGATCTCTGAGTTTGGTAGTTATCGTTCCTAACGGCTTCCTCCTCCTCTCTCGAAGTGATTGAATTCAACGCGGACGGCGGAATTTTATTGTGAATCCAGCTTGGCGGCGGCGGCGGAGCATCATTCCACGCCCACGACGTGATCCCATACGCGACAGCTCTCATCCCATAGTGGCGGTAGCCGGTCTCCCAAGAGTTGAAAATATCCAATGCCGCATCGATCGGGAACAGTACGATGCCTGCAAGGCTGGCGCCCTCGCCAACGCTCTCGGAAAGACACTCGAGAGCCTCTGCAAGCTCGGCCGCTTCTGTCGCTGTGTGTGCCCCGAACGCCAACCTTTCGGCGAATTCCACGCCATCGCCCTTCAAATCAAAGTGGCCCTTGATATGCGCGAGGATGAGGTCGCGCTTGTCACGCTCCGATAGCGGAGTACGCGTGAATGTTGTGTCGGTAGGCAGCCAGTTGGGTTCATGGGTTGCAGTGGGGATGTGATACACGACTTCGCCAGCGAAGATTAGGTTCGGGTTGTGGACCCGAACGAAAGTGCCTGACCGGCTCTTGCGTTGGAATGCATCCACGTGAAAAAAGTCTCCGTAAACGGCTGCGGAATACTTCGTCAGCCAGTCGCCATGTTTAACTTTGATCGATCCATCGGGATTGATCGTAACCATGTACTTACCTCGCTTATAGGTCTTCGCGTGGTGAGCACAGTCGACAACTCGTCCATAATGGTGAAGTACAGGCATGCGCGCCTCCTACACATCGATAAACTCGACAAGGGTCACTTCAACGTCGGGTGTCCTCGTTGCCACCACCCGCGCTGCATCCGTGTCGTGCTGACCAACCATGTTTCTTCCCAATTCGCCTCTATTTCCTAACGCGGAAAAGTCACCCGAAGCAACATTGCTGCTACGACGTATTTCTTTAACTTCACCTTCATAGATCCTCCTCTCGCGGCGAGCGCGGCGTTTTCACGACGTCCAATTTGTGCAAGAACGGACTTGTTTCCACCTTCCGTACAATTTCTGAAGTACGACCGTGTCTCCCTGCCCACACAGAATCCCACAGTGATAGTCGAAACGCAGAACCGCGTGCTGATGAGAAACATCAAAAACGATCTCGGACAGACGAAGCAGATTGTGGTGGTGGGCTATGGAGGACTTCAACTCAGTGTCTACAATTCGAAAATGCTCGTTTTCGCCTATGATATTGCTGGGAAGTAAGTGCGTCTCGCGGCTGCTTTCGGGCCTTACCTCAAGGATCAGTCCCTGAGTGCACGGATCTGTAGGAGCGTCGTCAAACACGGCGGTGTCTCTCGGGATGTCAATAAACCCCGCCTTTGAGGGATAAGAATTAAGAAAATCCTTGTAGACCTGAATTTGTTCTTTTGAGAGCAATGGGTTTTCAACTGATGCGCGGGAGCTGGGAGACAAAACCACCGCGAATACCAGCGTGAATCTCGCCAGCCATAAGGCACACCTCGCAGGGCGCACTTTGGAAATCATGATTTCCCCTTGGCGCTCGCCGTCGTTTGCGGTGCGGCTTCTGTATGATCCGTGTCCCGCTCAATCACAAACTGCTGGCCCCTTCGCACTACTTTCAATTCGGTATCGGTGCAATAAGGACACGCTGGTCGGGAAAACGTCAAATGCTCCAGTCGTGCTCTGTTTATGCTCAGACAAGCCCCTCAGAATCAGCAACTTGCAGCATTCCATTCCCGCGGAAACGCTTCTGTTCCATTTCCGATATCAGTGCTAAACTCTTCGGCGTCCTCCTTCGCTGGGGTGCGGTGCCGTGCCTGCTTCTGGCAAATTGGCTCGTTCACTATTACGGTTCGGAATTTTTGAGATCGATCTCGCCACGAATGAACTCCGAAAGAGAGGCATCAAGGTAAAACTGCAGGAACAACCATTTCAACTACTCCTCGCCCTAGTCGAACATCCGCAGCAACTCGTCACACGAAGCGAACTGAAGAGCCGTCTATGGCAAGCAGATACGTATGTTGATTTCGACCAGGGATTGAACCGTGCTGTTGCGAAGCTGCGCGATGCCCTTGACGATACCGCCGAGCAGCCGGTCTACATTCAAACAATTGCTCGCAAAGGGTATCGCTTCCTGGCACCTGTCGAGCAAATAGAAGTGCCAGTTGGCCGAAACACGACGCTCCGAGGGAGTGGTTGGGCGGTCGCTGGTGCCATGGCGCTGTTCGTCGCAGTCCTTGCGGTTCTGTCATCGCGGTTTGGGGAGTCGAACGCGCGCGCACAGACGCAGATTCGCTCTATTGCAGTGCTGCCGTTCGAAAATACCTCCGGCGATCCGCAGCAAGAGTTCCTGGCCGACGGCATCACCGATGCGCTCATCACCGAGTTGGCTCAAATGCGGGGAGTCTCAGTACTGTCCCGGAGTTCGGTGATGAGCTACAAGGCGCGGCAGGTATCCTTGCCCCAAATCGCTCGAAGACTTAAGGTAGATGCGGTTGTCGAGGGCACGACCCTACGTTCCGACGATACGGTGCGGATCACCGTGCAACTCATCAGTGCGTCGACGGGCCAGCATTTGTGGGCACAAACTTACGAACAATCGTTCAATAGCATCATTGCGCTACAAGACAATGTTGCAAAAGACGTTGCCGAGCAAATCCACGCCGATCTCCAGCTGGGGCACGCTTCAAACCTCGAGACGAACGGGATCGCCTATGAAGCGTATTTGCGAGGCCGTTCGTATGTTTTCGCCGGGTTCGATACTCCGCAAACTTTAAGACGAGCACAGCACTATTTCGAACAGGCCATTCAGGCCGACCCCAATTTTGCTCCTGCGTATTCAGGGCTGGCACAATCCTACGTCCTACTCAGCGAGTTTCGATGGGTGTCTCCAAACGATGCTTATCGTCCTGCAAGAGAAGCCATACAGAAAGCTTTGCAATTGAACCCGACGATTGGGGAAGCCCACACAGCATTAGGTTGGCTCAGCTGGCGACATGACTGGGATTGGCAAACGGCGGAAAAGGAGTATCGGCACGGTTGTGAGCTCAGTCCCAACGATGTCGATGCCCATCAAGCATTGACCTGGTTCTTGGCTTGGCATGGCCGCACTACCGAAGCGCTCGCAGAGATTGCAAGAATCCGCCAAATTGATCCTGCACAAGCTTTACCTCTCGATGCGGCCGGCATCTACTATCACCAGCGCAATTACAAGTCCCTGGTCGACGTAGGCGAAAAGTCTGTCGCTCTGAGGCCGGACTTTTGGGTCAGCCATTACTTTCTGGGAGTCGGTTATGAGGGATCGGGGCAGCTGTCGGCAGCCATTGCGGAGTACAAGAAGGCCGTCGAAATGTCACAAGGAGACACCGATCCTACCGCTCAACTGGCCCACGCCTACGCTATTGCAGGGCAAAAAGCTGCCGCCGAACAGATATTAAATCGCCTGAAGGAAGATGCGAAAACCAGATATGTCTCACCATATATGATTGCCACCATATATGCCGGATTGAACGATAAAGAAAAGGCCTTTGAGTTTCTGGAAAAGGCGTACGCTGAAAGATCAACTGACCTTCCTTATTTCATTAAGGCCGATCTCAGACTCGACCAGATCCGCTCCGATCCGCGATTTCAGGATCTCTTTCGACGTGTGGGGTTACCCAACTAAAGTCTCGGCAGTGCTTTCTTCCCCGGATGCAACGGGCTTTGGATATGGGCTATCCAGCACGGAATAGGAACCGTGTGTCTGCTCTGACACTTACGATGTACTTACTTTAAAGCATCAACGGACTGGCTTCCGAACTCTCTGACGCACTCTTCACCTGCTCCCGGCGCTAGCTCTAGAGAGCGCCTCCGACGATCGGCCATTCGAAAGAATAGACAAGATTCTAGGCTAGCCATGGGTGGCGGTTTTGCCGTCCGTGGATCGATGAGTTTCATATACGGGCATATCCCACAGCCGGGGGCCGACCTCGCGTCGCAAGAACCATCACGTCGCTCCTGCCGTAAAATCGGTCCGTTTGTGCATAAAACATCAGGCATGGACACGTGAAGAAGCTGGCCAGCCCATCGAGATCTACCCCGGCACCTGTCTGCCGGCACGTGGGAGTTGGGAAAGGCACTCGGGGCTAATTTGCAGTCGGACGTTTTGTCTTCCTGTGCTTCTTCCGACAGTGATTTGGTTGTTTTTCTTTGCTTTGCTCGCCGGATGCATATTGCGCCGATTCCGCCGGACTGCGATCCTGACTGTTTTGCGTCACTGGCGCAACCGCAGGGGTGGGTTGACTGCGCGGGCGCCGTTGGAGATGGGAGGCTGATGTGGTAAGTGATTCGCGCCGTGTAGGCGAGGCCCAGAAAGAATGTTAACAGCGCAATGTAAGTCAGCAGAAAAATCCAGATCAATCCTTTTAGTGGTACCGGCACCCCAACCGTCCCTGAAGGCGCGTTCGACGGGGTCGGCTGGGTTCGCGCCCAGTCATATGCCAAGCTGAGCCAAAATAATGTCGTCAGTGAGGAGACTGCGCACAGGGTCAAGCAAACCACGGCTCTTTGGACTATCCACTTCGACTCCGGCTCTACGTGTTGTATCCCGACGCTGACTACGGCCATGGATATCCCGGACGCAGCAGCGAGTGTTTTCAGAGCGTCGATATAGTTGGCCCGGCTCTTCTCATCCGCACCCGCGTTCATCACTCCGCCCGTAACGCACTCAGCGGATCAACACTCGCCGCCCTGCGTGCCGGAACTATGCTGGCGATCATGGCGACAATCGCCACACCAATAACGGCCAGCCAGTTACTCAGCCCGTCATAGGGCGTAACGCCGTAGAGCGGCGAGGCCAATGCTTTCGCCACCAACGCTGCCAACGGCAAACCAACAACCACGCCAATAGCAGTCAGAATGAGGCCGTCCCTCAGCACCATCCAAACCACCTGACTGCGCTGCGCACCGACAGCCATGCGCACGCCTATTTCAACAGTTCGATGGTTCACGCGATATGCGAGTGCTCCGTAGAGGCCGGTTGCGACGAGCACGACCGCCAGCAGGCCAAAGAACCCTGCCAGCCGCGCAAAAAGCAACCGCTGCGAGATCGTCGTCTCATACTGTGCCTGCTGTGTCATCGGCTGTATCAGAGGCAGTCCCGGGTCCATTTGCTGCAGGGCCTTGCGTGCAGCAGGCAAAATCGCCAGCGGCTCGCCATGGACACGCAACTCGACGTGCATTTTTCCTGTGATTGGAATCTGGGCGTACATATACCAAGCCATCGGAATTGGCTCTTCGTCGATACTGCGGTACTTATGGTCCTTCACCACACCGACAATCGTCATCTGATATTTCCCATCGCCGGTTCCAACACTGTGCCCCAGCGGGTTCTGATTGGGTAGGAAGCGCTTCGCGAACTGCTCATTGATGATGCCAACGTGGGGCGAGGTTGCCGTATCCGAATCGGAAAAGTCGCGGCCTGCAAGCACCGGTACTCCCAGGGTATGAAAGAAGTCAGGACCCGCTACATTGCTGCGTACCCATGGGGATCCGTTTGCCCCGTCCGGTAATTTGCCGTCTACCATCATGTTGCCGTTGTTCGACCATCCCGACCCAAGGCGCTCCTCCATGATGGTCGCCGCTTCGACTCCAGGCAGTACGCGCAGGTTGCGCACCAGCTCTTGATAAAACGCGATACCTTCAGGAACTGAATGAATGTTTTGCGGATTCACCCCGAAGACCACCAGCCCTTCTGTACGAAAGCCCAGCGGAATATGCTGAAGGTTACGCAACGTGCGAATGAGCAGCCCTCCACCGACGAGAAGCACCACGCACAGCGCCATTTGCAGCGCGACAATAAATTTGCCCGCGCGCGTCTTGCCTGGGTCAATATTCGATGTCGCCTGAGATGTCTTCAACACCAGTGTGGCCCCGGCTGAGAATGCAACCCGCAGCGGCACTAGCCCAAACAACAGTGCAGCCAGCACCAGGATGCTCAACGTGAAGAAGAGAACAGTGTTGTCAGGTGCGAGGCTGGACTCGATCTGCGCCCACGATCCCAGAGCCTTCGTGGCGGAAGTGGCGAACAGCCATGCCAGTCCGCCTCCCAGCGCGACCAGCAGAAGACTCTCGTTAGCAGCTGGTGAAACAACTCCCTGCGTCCCGCGCCCAGCGCCAGACGCAACGAGAATTCACGTTGCCGCGTTGTATTGCGAGCCATCAGCAGCATCGCCACGTTGCTCAGTGCGATCAGGAGGACAAGCCCTACCATCGCCATCAGCATTCTGAGTGGTTTGCCATACTGCTCGTCATAACCGGGAAAACTCTTCGCATCCTGAAAGCTCAGCACCGGGCGCGTTTCCCCTGGCTCAGGATTGCCGAGGCCGATATACGCTGCACCTTGAAATGTGGACTGTAGTTGCGCAACAGCCTGCTCCTTCGTTATACCGGGGGCAAGACGGCCCAGCATCCGCAGGCACCACCAGGTTGCATTTTCCCGATACGTCTTGCCATCCTCCAGTGGATTGCCCCATGCATTCAGCTCTGCACGACCCTGCAATGGAATCCAAAAGTCGGTCGAACTGCCCGCTTCCACGCCTTCAAAGCCCTCGGCTGCGATTCCAACAATGGTGAGGGGAACACTGTTTACATAAAACGTCCTGCCCAGGACATCCGGATTCCGAGAGAACCGTTGTGTCCAATAGTTGTAGCTGATCACGGCGATGGCCGCATGGCTGGTCTCCTCCAGCTCGGTAAAGCTGCGTCCGCGCGCCAGCTTTACGCCCAGCCCGAAAAAAAAGTTGCCGCTTACCATGTCGCCTTCTGCTTCCTCCGGCTGCGCGCCGTAACGCACGGCGACTTTACCGGTGGAGAGCGGCACATACGCCATTATCTCTGCCAACCCGCCCTTCTGCTGACGGAGCGCATCGTAAACCGGATAGGAAAACGTTTCATGCACATCGATTGTTCCTGTTCTGTGAGGCTGGTCGGAAGTGCGCAGATACACCACGCGCTGCGGATCGGCGACCGGTAGCGACCTAAGCAGGACCGCGTTCATCACGCTGAAGACAGCGGTGTTCGCGCCGATGCCCAGCGCCAGCGTCAGCACGCAGACGAGGGTGAATCCGGGAGTCTTACGAAGCTGGCGTATCGCATATTGCAGGTCATTTAAGAAAGTGGTCATCAAACACACCCTGTCGACTTGCCGAACCCCAATCACCTAACATATGCATTTGCCAGACCAGAGTTGCACACAGCTAAGTCATTCAATATCCAGAGCCGATTCGAAGAGGACAGCCAACACCACCTGCTCAAAATCGGAACTGGCTGTCCGCAATTGGACACACAACAGCGAACGCCGAGCACCTCTGCCTTCAGAACCGGGCTTAGGAGTCGACCTTCTGTGCGGGCGGAGGTTGTTCTTGAAACTGTTCAAAGCTGCTGCCACATCGGCCAGCACTCGCCCTGGCCCTCTCTACGATTTCTATGTCGGGCTTCTGCAGAAAGGAATGCGGCCGACGATGGCGCGTCTCACCTTGGCACGAAAGATTGCCACCATCACTTTAACAATGTGGAAGAAAGGAGTGGATTTCGACGCCCAACAATTGAATCGGCAAGCAGCTTGAGCTCTCTAAGGAACAGGCCTTTCCATCTCCGGTGACTCTCTCTGGTGGTGGTCGGTCAGGTTCTGGAGACGCTCGGTTCGAGGGTGAGTATCAGTCAATGAGTTAGGCCCTGTGTGCTTCGGCACCGAGTCTCCCATTTCACGCTATGCCCCTCGTTTCACCAGAAATAGCGATAGGCCTCGAGCTTCCGATAGAACCATGGTGGACACTGAAAACACCAGGACTCGCTTGCTAAGTTTCCAGACTCGATTGGCGTCGTCACCATCAGCAGATGAACCACACGGATGGCAAACAAGCCAGAGCAAAACCTCTCGAGCGAATCGGCGGCACACTTACAGCAGTGGGCTGGATCTCGAGACCAAAATCTTCTCGCCCTCCGGTCGAGGCGAAGCTTTTTTCTTGACATCTCTTTTTATAGAACTCATTGACCCACCGAAAGGAGTCTTGAGTTAAATTCAAACTGACCCGCTACCGAGTTTTGCAAAGGGATAGTTTTCCACAGAGCAGACATGTTCATTCGTCACAGACGGCATTCCTCCACGTAGCTAATATTGCATATCGTACCTTCGAACCTGGGAGAGGCTGCATGGAGTCCCCTACCAGCGCAGCCTCATTTTTCCTGCCACTCTGTTCCTGGCGCTAATAATTTCGAACGATGTTAGCTGTTGATAAAGCGCTATAGCACTCATCGATCCTTGAAGGAGGTTTTGAGTGCTATCGCCTGGCTACGTCAACAGTGCATTCCAAATCCTCTGTTTGGCCGTCATTCGGTTTATTTGCTTGTTATCTCTTGCTTGTCTACTGATCGTTAAAGCGACCGACAAGAACCGCCGATAGATAAACGTCAAGAAGGCGTGTGTTGTGACAGCGAGCCACCTAACTCCTAACTTTAACTTGTAGCGTCCAAAGGAGAATGTGCCCATGGACTCTCCCACTCTGTTGTGCATCGACGACCGTCCACAAATGTTGGAGTTTCGTAAAGCGACTCTGGAATCTCAAGGTTATTGCGTCAAGCTCGCGTCGAGCGGCTATGCTGCGATAAAGACGTTTGAGGAAACGTCGGTGGCTGCGGTCCTGCTGGAATACAAACAGGAAGGTATCGACGCGGAAGCCGTAGCCTGCCAGATCAAGCAAAGGTTTCCCGGCTTGCCGATCATCCGGCTCTCAGCTTATTCCGAGATGTCAGAGCGAATCCTGTGGCTAGTTGATGAATACGTGATGAAGAGCGAACTGCCGGAGAGGCTGGTGCCGATCATCGAACGAGCGCACAGGCTCCGCGCCACGTTCCACCGGACGATTCCAGCGTAGGGAAGCGGCAGAGCGCAGAAGGTGGAGTCCACCATCCCGATTTTAGCTGTTTTGCAGAAAATGGACTTTTTCAACACCCACGCCTGTTAATAACAGTCAATTGACAACGCAGTGTGGACGAGCCATCGGCGACCATGCTGCTCGAATCGGTGGAAGGGCTGACCTGCGTCAACTGTTACTCTCAAACTCTACTCATGAGGGGGCGTTACGATGGGTGGCGGGCCTTCAGGGTGGTCGCGCAAATACTGCTCGAATGGTTCGTTGCGTAGCATAAAACGGAACCCTCTCCGCGTGTTTGCATCAACGGTAGTTTGCAACTCCAGTACGTCGAAAGGAATCACGTGTTCCGCCGGTTTCGTGCCACTCTCCTCCATCATCGTGAAATGAAGCTGGTCGTCGACGAGCCAGTAATCGGTCACGTTGAGAATCGTGCCATCTTTCAAGAAGAGCTGCGGTAGGTCCGGTCTCTCTTCGCCGTAGACATACACCGGAGTCTCGTACACCTCCGAAATATAGTTTGTTGGACCAGGGGAGGAGACAGTCGTGTAACCGAGCGTCCAAGACGAGAAGAGGTCACAGGTCGCCCACCAACAGGAGTTTAATCCCAAGAATGGTCCGCCAAGAAGAAAGGGAGATTCATAAACGAATAACACCGGGGGAAATGGGCGAATCGGACGCCGAGGAAGGCGAAAACCAGCGGTGCCGAGTGCGCCCGCAGACGAGGCAACCGAGATTCGAGGAGTGGAAGTCGGTGCGTAGACAATCGGTGCGTGGATAATCGGCGCTGAAGAAATCGGAACGTGGGAAATCGGTGGGGCAGATACATGACCTGCTCCTCCAGCAGTGCGGACGGACGGGTGCTGTGCCAAAGCCTGCGTAACGTCGACACAAACGGGGAGCGTGCAGGAAACGACGATGAGGAATTTCTTGAGGATCGAGCGGCGAACCAAGGGCGACATATTCTCACCCTCCTACCAGCGCGGATCGCGCTGACTCATTACTGACAAGTGTAATCCCTTCACCGCCTTATTTCTATTTTTGCTGAGGGCTGGGGAGAGATCGAGTCGGCCACGGTTGGCGAAATATCCCCATAGCGCTCACTGATAACGGGGTTCGATTCGTGAGCTGGGTTTTGTCTTCATGCCA
>Ga0193751_1002183_pt1 | contig 11967 bp, 11 predicted proteins | sample L1c2metaG_FD_143050 | JGI IMG/M metagenome (GOLD analysis project Ga0193751, IMG submission 143050) | Soil microbial communities from a riparian zone of the East river system, Colorado, United States - L1c2 | ecosystem: Environmental > Terrestrial > Soil > Riparian zone | place: USA: East River... | reverse complement strand
AGGTCTCCAGGTGCCTCAAGCATTCACCGAACAATTCGGCCAGTTTAAAGAACAAAGCCGCCTGGATGGCCGGTTTGAACCCCAGCAAAGGGATTGGTTTCCTTTCCTGAACGACGCCACTTCTGACACAGGGTTTGATCCGCACTATGTGCTACATACCTCCTGGGCAGCGCGGACGTTGGCAAAAACCAAGCCCGAAGTTCACGTGAGCTTTGGCGATTGTCTATATTTTGTGGGGATCGCGTCGGCGTTTACGTCGGTGACTTTTTGCGATATCAGAAAATCAGGGCTGCCGTTTCGCGACATCAAAGAAGATAGCGCCGACTTAACCAGTCTGCCGGCGTCGTGGACCGGCACATTGCAATCCATCTCTTGTATGCATGTTTTGGAGCACATTGGGCTGGGCCGTTATGGGGACGCGCTTGACGCAAGCGGGGACCGGAAGGCGGCGGCGGAACTGGCACGTGTGCTGGCTCCGGGCGGGCAGCTCCTGATAGTAGTCCCGCTGGAAGACCCACCGCGAGTCTGCTTTAACGCTCACAGGTTGTACTCTTATTCGCAAGCGATGGATTTGTTCCCGGAACTCTCTCTTCTGGAGTTCACGTTGATAACCAACGAAGGGCAATTTTTTGAGAATGCCGATCCCGGTGTGTTGCAGGGACGCAAGTATGCTTGCGGATGCTTCCGTTTCACAAAATGACAAGATGAATTCACCATCCAAGGAGCACGAGTGGCACCCGAAGGCAATATGAATGTCGTAGCACCCGGTCAGGACCGACCGAGGTGGACCCATGTCCTGCCCGCCCCAGTTCGGTCGTTAGGCCGTCCGGTGCTGCACAAGTGGCAGCACTTTTACGATGCCGGCAGGGAAAAATTGAGGGAAAAACTCGCTGCGCCGAGCGTGACGAGTTATCTGATGGGTGGCTGCGCGAATCAGATTTTCCAGTACGCGACGGGTTTGGCGCTGGCTCGACGACTAGGCGTGGAGCTCAAGCTCGATGTCTCGTGGTACGAAACGGCAACGCCACACCAGCCCCGACTGTACTCACTAGGGCTGTTCAAAGGCGTGGACGCACGAGTGGTGCACAACCTGTTGGGCCAGGTCATCCGCGAAGAGGAGTTTCCATACAATCCTGCGCTATTTGAAAACACGCCGCGCAAGTGCTCGCTGGTGGGGTATTGGCAGTGTGAGAAGTATTTTTTTGGACTGCGCGACGAACTGCGTCAGCGCTTGCTGCCCGGAAAGCCGCTCCCCGAGCGGTCGATGGCGACCGAGCGGGCGATCCTGCAGGCCGGCGAACGAGGAGTGTTCGTCCACGTGCGACGCACCGACTATCTGACGAATCCGTATCACGTGGTCCTGCCCATGGACTACTACCGCGAGGCCGCTGCGCTTATAGCCGCCAAGGTGCCCAACCCGGTGTTCTTTATTTTCTCGGATGATCCGGAGTGGTGCGCAGAGAATTTCAAGCTGCCCTATCCCATGACGATTGTTGGAAACTTCGACCGGACAGTCGGGAAGCACCTGGGGCGCGACGATGTCGACCTAAGCCTGATGCGCCTGTGTGGCCACGCGATTATGGCAAATAGTTCGTACGGCTGGTGGGGTGCGTGGCTTGGCGCGGATGTAAAGGGTGGAATGGTGATCGCACCGAAGATCTGGTTTGGACCGGCGGCCAAGTACGACGCGCGAGATATTGTTCCAAGCCGATGGATAAGACTGTGAGACAGAGAGCGCCATGAGTTCGCCCACGGTCTCGGTGATAATGAGTGTTTTCAATGGCGAAAAGTTCCTATCAGAAACAATTGATAGCGTACTTAATCAGAGTTTCCGCGACTTTGAATTCGTCATCGTCGATGATGGTTCAACGGATGCGACGGCTGATATTCTTTCGAAATACGTTCTCCGTGATGGCAGAATTCGGGTTTTGGGCGACGGAAACCGCGGACGGGCGGCATCGCTCAATCTGGCGATCAGCCTGGCCAATGGGAAGTATGTCGCCAACACCGATGCCGATGATGTGTCGATGCCCGGGCGACTCGAAGAACAAGTCGCGTTCATGGAAACCCGGAAGTGGGCGTTTTGGGTGGTGCTTTTGAATTAATTACCGATTCCGGCGAAGTAATCGACATCGTGCGGTATCCGCTTGAGGATTCAGAAATACGATCAGCAATACTTCGCGATAACCCGATATGCCACTCGTCAGTAATCCTGAGAAAAAACATTGTGCTCGCCTCGGGAGGCTATCGCGGCGCCTTCGAGCCTTCCGAAGATTATGATCTGTGGCTGAAGATGAGTGAGCGGACCAGACTGGCCAACTTGAACAGCGTTTTGGTGCGATATCGGGTTCACGCAAATCAGCTGTCGGTCCGCAAAGTAGAGCATCAGACATTGTGCGTTCTGGCCGCCCGTGCCGCGGCGGAACAAAGAAGAAGCGGCAAGTCCGACCCGCTTGCCGATACGCAAGAAATAACCCCGGAAGTCATGGAATCCCTCGGTGTGACTCCGCAACAGATTCACACAGCCTTTGTGAATGCCTATGGCTGGTGGAGTTCCCGGTTGAAAGATGTCAACTCGGAGGCAGCTCTGGAACTTATCGAAAAACTAACTCAGCTTTCCCGTTCTGGGCCCGTCGAGCCACAGATTCTCGCCGGCGCGTGGCTCGCGGGAGCTCGCATCCACTATAAGCAAAAGAAGCCGGCAAGAGCCTTGGCTTTTGCGGGGCGCGCACTCTGGTGTGAACCTCGCATGGTGGGCCGTACATTCCTTGAGCACACAGATCCTATACGTCACGCTTTCCGCTCCCGGCTATGGCATCCGCTGCTGAACGTCACGCGACCGATTAGGCATAGTTTAGGATTGCGGCAAAAGAATGCTAAAGCCACCAAGCGCGTAGAGTCGAAAACGCTTTAACCCGCGCCACATAGGCTAGAAAGTTCAGGTTGTTACGTGAAACCGATGTTCGCATGGTTGGAGAATCTATACTGGCGTGTATATCCAAGTTTCCGACCGCTAGTGTTCGATGTGGGCGCCAACACTGGAGGCAAAACTGAGCAATATCTGAGGAATGGCGCAAGCGTCGTATGCTTCGAACCGCAGTCAGCCTGCGTCGAGGCGCTGCGACAGCGCTTTCGCGGGAATGACCGCGTTGTTGTCGTTCCCACGGCTCTCGGCGCCAGTATTGGCGAAGCAGAGTTGTCGATCTGCACGGAGGCGAATACAATTTCGACATTAGCGAGTGAGTGGAAGACGGGGCGATTCAAAGACCAGAAATGGGATCGAGCGGAGGTGGTTCCGGTCACAACTCTTGACACAGCGATTGATCAATACGGCATGCCTTTTTACTGCAAGATAGATGTCGAAGGTTTTGAGCAGTCCGTCCTTTCAGGGTTAACGCGTCAGATCCCCGTTGTTTCGTTCGAGTTCTGTGCCGAGGGCCTGGGTCAAACCCAGGCTTGTGTGGATTTGCTGTCTCGCCTTGGATACACCGCCTTCAATACATGCTCGGGCGAAACTAAGACTTATGTCCTGCCCGCGGCAGTCTCCGCTGCGGAGCTGGTGAACCATTTGAGGAGCATGAGCGATCCACTCGCGTGGGGAGATGTCTATGCCGCAATAGGTCTGAGAATTCCTGACTCCAGACTATTTCCAAAACTGCTTTCCAGCTGAACACTCCATGGCGGATCATCGTGCCCAACAAGAAATGAAAAAATACCTGTTCATCATGGCGCAAGTGGGCCATCCATGGGGAGGAAGTGAACCACTCTGGAGTTCTGCAGCAGAACATCTCGTTCGCAATGGAAATGAGGTCCGTATTAGCGTCAAAGAGTGGGGCAGGCTGGTCCCGGAAATCGAACATCTTCGAGCATCTGGCTGCCAGATTTTTAGACGTGCATATCGCCTTCCGTCTTTTTTCGTTCGGCAATTCTACAGAGTTTTCCCTCCCACTGAGTACGAGACCGCGCATTTTCGCAGAGCGGCCGATGGTGTTGACCTCGTCGTGATTTCACAGGGCGCTAACTTTGACGGACTTGACTGGATGGAAAAAGCAAAGGACCAGGGCCATAAGTATGTAGCGATTGCTCAAAGTGCAGTGATTTATTGGTGGCCCAATGACGAAACCGCAGAAAGACTGAGGAAGGCTTATGACGGGGCGAGTGGCGCCTACTTCGTCTCCAAAGCTAACGTGGATTTAAGCCGCCGGCAGTTCGGAAGCTTGCTTGGCAATGCCAAGGTTGTACGCAATCCATTTAACGTTAGCTACGATGCGCAGCCTCCGTGGCCGAGCGATCACTCGAACTCGTTGGACCTCGCATGCGTGGGCAGATTGGACGTCATTTCGAAAGCGCAAGATATACTGCTTCAGGTCTTAGCTCTTCCGCACTGGCTTAAGCGGGACGTTCGTTTATCCCTGATCGGGACGGGCCCTCACGAGAAATGCCTTCGCGCGATGGTGGAGCAATTGAGATTGACCAATGTGCACTTTGCTGGCCAGCAAAAAAATATTGAAGAAGTGTGGAGCAAACATCATGCGCTGGTCCTTCCGTCGCGCTTCGAAGGCATGCCGCTGGTGCTGGTAGAAGCGATGCTTTGCGGACGCCCTGCCATCGTTACTGATGTTGGAGGAAATGTTGAATTAGTTCGTGATGGCGTAAATGGTTTTGTGGCTAAGGCACCTACGGTGGAATTGCTGGACGAAACCATGAATCGATTCTGGGACAGCCGCGACCTGTTTAGAGACTAATCGTGAAACCGCTGATTACCGCGCTAATCGACACGTACAACCATGAGCGATATATCGAGCAAGCCCTTGTTAGCGCGGTGGAGCAAGGGTTGTCGCCTTCGGAGATGGAAATTATTGTGGTCGACGATGGCTCGACGGATAAGACGGCGTCTATTATTCAAAAATTTGTTCCACGCGTGAAACATTTGCGCAAGAAAAATGGCGGTCAGGCGTCGGCTTTTAATGCGGGATTTTTGGAGTCGCAGGGACAGATTATCGCGCCACTAGACGGGGACGACTGGTGGGGGTCGGGAAAGATTGCGGCCGTCTTAAGGGAACTGGAACAAGATGAGAAGCTGATGGCGGTAAGTCACGCGTACTACGAGGTTCACGAGAAGAACAACGAAATGCGCCTCCGCGGTCCGGCTGAGATTGAATTTTTGCATTTGGGAACACCGCGGGCGGCTCGCCTGGCGCACGACCATTGGCATTTCCTGGTCATGGGTGCGTTGACGGTGCGAAGGAAAATTTTTGAGCGGGTTACGCCAATTCCGGAAGTGCTTAAGTTTTCAGCTGACGGTCCGATTGCCACGTCGGCAATGGCGGCAGGCGTTCGCGTGTTACCTCAGCCGCTCTCGTATTATCGATTTCACGAAAATAACCTGAACGCTATCGACACGCAAGATCTGGCGAAGTTACGTAAAAAATACGAAATCAGCGAAGCGTTCGTGGAAACACTGTACTCAATACTACCGGGTCTGGGAGTAAATCCGGATTGTGTTACCGAGTTACTGGATCCAGCTTGGATCCACGTCAATCGTACCGTTTTGCGTAATTTTGGAGGCAGCCGGCTGAAAACTTTTCGCACCGAGATGCGGTACTTTAATTTGGAAGTCAAAAACCCAAGGCTGGCTTACAGGTTATATCGGCACCTGGTGGTGGGTACCGCAACGCTGGTGCTCCCGCCACGCACGTTTTACAAATTGCGTGAATGGGTCGCGCGCCAAGATTTGCGACGGTTTCGTGAGTGGGCTTCCAAACGAAGTTCGATATGAAAAACATCATCCCAAGTGAAATGGCTAGAGTTGCGGAAACGATTTGAAGGCCGTGCGTAGTAAGCGGAAACGGACGGGGCGATTGGTGGCGGTGGTGGTGCCGGTGCCGCGGTTTCCGCTTAGTCCAGACGAAGAGATTTCCGTTCGGCATTTACGCAAACATCTCGGCGGGTTTGATCGCTACATGATTGGGCCGCGAAGTTTGCCGAAGGAATTCTCCGATTTTAAGTTGAAGCGGTTTCCAACGCGGTATTTTACCGGGCTGTATGAGTACAACCGGCTGTTGCTAACGGAGAAGTTTTACCGGGCATTCGCGGACTATGAATACATATTGATTTATCAGCTGGATTGCCTGGTGTTTGCCGGGAATCTGGAGGAGTGGTGCCAGAAAGGTTGGGATTTTGTTGGCGCGCCTTGGCTGAAAAATTCAGAAAATCCCGAGGAAGGTTTTGCCGGTGTAGGAAATGGGGGTCTTTCGCTGCGCCGTGTCCGCGGCGCGCTGGCGGTGTTTCGCTCCAGGCGGCCAGTGGACGATCCGGAAATGCGTGGAGCTGATCCAGGGACTTTTAGATTCGTTTATGAGCGGTTGGGAGCAGGATCGCCGGTGGCGCGTGTTATTCGGCGCACAAAGACGTGGATGCACCGGCGTGGCTATAAGAACAATGTGCCGAGGCGGACTCATATCCTTGCCGACGATAACTACCATGAAGACTATTTCTGGGCATATGAGGCAGGGAGGTATGTAGTAGGTTTTAGAATTCCAGAACCCCGCGAGGCGCTGAATTTTTCTTTTGAAACAGCGCCGCGATACTGTCTGGCTGTCAATTCCGGGAAGATGCCATTCGGATGCCATGCCTGGACGAAATACGACCGGGCGTTTTGGGAGCCTTTCTTGCTGCCGCCATCGCCGTGATGTGCATCAATTTATTCGCTGCCTGAGCGGAAATTCCCGAGTTCCTGTGCTATCAACACAGCATAATTATCCGCTATTCTTTAGATGTGTTGACGTTTTTTACTACCGCGAAGGCGTTTCAGGGCCACAACGGCATCATTCAGCGCAATGCATTGAAGAGCTGGGCGCTGTTGGATCGCGATGTGGACATTATTTTGTTTGGTGATGATGGCGGGGCGGCGGAAATTGCACAGGAATTGGGGCTTCGTCACGAGCCGGTGGTGGAGCGCAATGAATTTGGAACAATACGAATCGATTCCATGTTCGCTCGTGCTCAGAAATTGGCTCGGCACGATGTGGTTTGCTATTCGAATTGCGACATTATTTTCCTGCCAGATTTTCCAGCCGCCATCCAGCGGATTAAATCAGCTCATCGCAAGTTTCTTGCTACCGGGCAGCGCTGGAACATGGATATCGGCGGCCCGATTGATTTCTCTGCTGCACATTGGCAAGACGAACTGAAAAGAAAAACGCTGCGCGCAAATGGCCAGCAGTCGCGATGGTACATCGATTATTTTGCGTTCTCGCGGGGATTTTTTGGGAACGATATTCCGCCGCTCGCGGTCGGGCGAATTTATTGGGACAACTGGCTGTTATGGAAAGCCTGTGCGTCTGGCGCGCCGGTGGTGGATGTTTCGCGAGCGGTTGTGGCCGTGCACCAAAATCATGATTATAAGCATCATCCGCAAGGGCGACAGGGTGTTTACGGGGGCGAAGAAGCAGAGCGGAATTTGCGGCTGGCTGGCGGATGGGATCATCTGCGGACCATTTCGGAAGTTGAGTTGGCGATGGGGAAAAAGGGATTACAGTCAAACCGGAAGCGATATTGGCACTCGATGAAACGGGCAGCGCGGCCCAGCGCGCGATTCTTACTTTATCGCATATGGAATCCAGTGTGGTTCGCTGCGCTGAAAGTAACGAGGCCATTGCGCACCATGTTGGGCCTGCGAACTGAGGTGGTGCGGCGTTCGCGTGATAGGTATGAGTGATTCGACGCGACGCGCAGGCGACCTGCCGCTGGTTACGGCGCTGATCAATACCTATAACTATGGGCATTTTGTTGAGCAGGCGATTGAGAGCGTGCTGGCACAGGATTATCCGCGTGAGCGGGTGGAGATTTTGGTAGTAGATGATGGGTCGACGGATGATACGGCAGCGCGGGTTAAAAAATATGGAGAGCGGGTTCGGTACTTGGCGAAGATTAATGGCGGGCAGGCTTCGGCGTTTAATTTTGGATTTGCGCGAGCGAAGGGAGCGATTATTGCATTTCTGGATGCCGACGATTATTGGTTACCAGGAAAATTATCGCGAGTGGTGCGAGCGTTTGAGGAGCTGCCGACCGCGGGACTGGTGTATCACCGGCGAACGGAGCTGAGTTCGGAAACGGGAGCGTTCAGCGAAGGCGATTTCGCACAGTGTTCGGGATTTTTACCGGATGATTTGAAGGGCTTGCTGGAGTACCGGGTGCTGCCAACGTCTTCGTTGGCGTTTAGTCGCGGAGTTCTGGATCGGATGATGCCGATGCCGGAATGGATTCGGTTGCAGGCGGACGCGTATTTGGAGGCACTGGTGGTGTTTCTTGCGCCGGTTTCTGCGGTGGGGGAATTTCTCTCGGTTTATCGCGTGCATGGGAAAAATTTGTTTGCGGCAAATCGCCACAATGTTCGTGAACGGGCAAAGCATCTTAGTATGTGCCGGGATATTTTTGACGCCGCGAAGAAATGGCTAAAAAGGCATGAGTTCGATTTGCGGCGGAAGGAGATAGAGATATTTTTTGAGCAGTTGTTTTTGTTCCTGGAGGCCGATGAATTTGTCTTGCGCGCGCCGACGCGGGCGAGGTTTTTGCGGTACATGAGGCGGTATACGAAATTATATTGGACGAGGGATCCCTGGAAATTGCGGATTATGAATATCTTTAATACGGTGGCAGGGCCGTTAGTTGGTTATGGACAATTCTCGGGATTGTATCAAGCCGAAGTGCGCGCGATTGGATTTCTGCGGCGCTTGACGGGGGGACATTCTTGAGGTCCAGCATGAATACCATCGAAAGCGAAGTGGTAATTCAGAATTAATTGTTTATGCGTGGCGACTTATGGCGATGAGCGGAGAGCAGAAACTGGTTGAGAAAACACCATTGGTTACAGTGCTGATTGATACGTTTAATTACGGTCATTTTATACAGGAGGCGATTCGGAGTGTCTTGATACAGGAATTTCCCGCACAGCAGATGGAAATTATTGTGGTGGACGATGGGTCGACGGACGATACGCGGGCGCGGGTAGCGGAGTTTGGGGAGCGGGTGCAATATTTTTACAAGCCAAATGGGGGGCAGGCGTCAGCGTTTAATTTTGGTATCGCGCGCGCGCGAGGGCAATATGTCGCCCTGTTGGACGCGGATGATTATTGGCTTCCGTCGAAACTAACCAAAGTGGTGGCGGCGTTTGAAACGGGTGCGGATGTCGCGCTTGTTTATCACAGCTTTCAGGAATTCCGCATGGAGAGCCATGAGTGGAGCGTCGGCGGATTCAACGCGGTGACCGGATTTGTACCGGCGGATATTAAAAGCATCCTTTTATATACGGCCTGCCAGACTTCGGGATTGACGTTTCGCGCCGAGCTGGTCCGGAAGTTGCTGCCGCTGGATGAGCGGATGACCATTTCGGCGGACGCATTGTTGGCGGCGCTGATTATTTTTATTGGGCCGGTGGTGGCCATTGATGAGCCACTAGCAGTGTACCGGATTCATGGAGCGAATCTTTATTTTCACGGGGCGAAGGGCGCGGACCCTGCGCGGCAGTTGCGGCGAATAGAGACACTCAGAGTGGTCCTCGAGGGGATGGACAAATGGCTGGTGGCGCACGGCTACGATTTGCAGCAGCCGGAGCTTCTCGCGTTCCGTCGGCGCTGGCAGTCTTTGTATGACACGGAGGAATTTGCTCTGCGCGCGCCGGGGCGCTTGCGGTTTTTTAAACATCTGCGGCGCACCACAAAAAATATGAGCCCGTGCTTGAACCGGCGGGTTCGGACGGTGAACTGGATCAATACGATGGCATCCCTGCTCGTCGGGTATCATCGTTTCGGGGATTTGGATAGGTGGCGGATCGATTTGAAGAATAAATTGCTGGAATAAAAGGCTGGGTACTCGCGCCGGAAGTCTTGCAGCAAGGGATGACATGAGCTCTGCGATCAAAAAGATGATTCACTCGGCCCTGGCAAGGTTGGGATACCGACTGGTCAAGATCGAGGGTAGGCCGGGAGCTAACGATGCCCTATCGGTATTTTTTTCGTTTCTGAGGGCCAGGGGATTTCAACCGCGGCATATTGTGGATGTGGGAGCCAATCACGGCAATTGGACGCGCGTCGCGACGCGTTTTTTTCCGCATGCGCAGTACACCTTAGTCGAGCCGCAGGATTTTCTGAAAACGCACGTGCAGGACTTGATTGATGGCGGGTACAAACTGCGGTGGATCAATGCGGGCGCTGGTGATGCGGACGGGGAACTGCCGTTCACGTTGGCCGTCCGAGATGACAGCAGCACGTTTGCGATGACGGAAGACGAAGCGCGTCGTGCGGGCGTCCACCAGATTTTGGTGGAAGTTAAAACGCTCAATGGGATTGTGAAGTCTGCGGGGCTGCCGGCGGACATGGTGAAGGTTGATGCAGAAGGACTGGATCTTAGGGTCTTGGCTGGAGCTTCGGAATTGTTTGGGCAGACGGAAATTTTTCTCGTGGAAGTAAATGTTCGTGACCAGCACAAAGAAAACACGCTGGAGCGCACGCTGAAATTCATGACCGAGAGGGGTTATCATTTACTTGAGATTACGGACTTAAATCACAGCCCGAAATATGGATTGCTATGGCTGTGCGAAATGGCATTTCTGAGAAATGACAGCCAGTTGCTTAGTGAAGTCACATCATACGAATAAAATGTTCCCGAGGTCATGAACAGCGTCGCAAGAATAAATTTACCCTGTATCACGACGATTTGCGCATTGGCATTTTGACGGCGGATTGTTGCTTGGGAAAGGGATGCGAATCCAGGCGGAGACTTAGGCCGCGGATTTACAGAATAGGTTGTCGGCATGGGTATCTATACGCTACGTCGAATGTCGAATTGTAAACCGAGAAGCAGCGGTTGGCCGGAGCGGAAACTATCCGAAGACTACCTTTTCAGGTTGACCAGACTCTTGCACCTGGAATCCGCGAGGAACGATCGAACTTTGAGACTTGCATTAGGAACTAATCGCATTTGCGAGAGGATAAATTGAGCCGACTGAGACCTCCTCGACTCACGGTGTTGGTCGATACCTACAACTCCGCGCACTTCATCGAAGAAGCGATCGATAGCATCCTCGCGCAGGAATTCCCGCCGGAACAAATGGAAATTATTGTGGTCGATGACGGCTCTACGGACGACACCGCCGATCGCATTAGCAAATACGGCCAGCGTGTTCAATATCTCTATAAGCCGAACGGCGGTCAAGCTTCCGCACTGAACTTGGGCATTTCACGAGCTGCAGGAGAAATCATTGCATTCCTTGACGGGGATGATTACTGGCTACCTGGTAAGCTACAAAGCGTATTATCCGAATTTGAAAAGAATCCTGAAACTGGCATGGTCTACCACAATTTCTTCTACAAACGAGAACCGGCGCAAAATCTGGAACCCGCTAATGACCTTGCGGGCTTCTCCGGATTTTTACCGGACAATCGCAACGGTTTGTTGAACTACGACCTTTATCCGACAGCAACGCTGGCGTTTCGTCGTAGCGTCTTGCAAAAGCTGTGGCCAATACCAGATTCTCTTGTCGTTCAAGCCGATGCCCACCTTTCCGCGTGCGTGGTTTTCATTGCTCCAATTAGGTACGTCGCCCAATACCTAACCGTTTATCGAGTTCATGCCGGCAACCTTTGGAATTGGGGCGGAAATACCCCGTCGGACGTCAACGTCTTCGAGGGAGACCAAACGGCAAGGGCTCGGATGATGCGGCGAGTCATAACAACGCGAGAGATTGGCGTAGGTGTCGGGCACTGGCTCGAAAAAAACGGTTTTGACGTTAACCGACCTGATGTCCGAGCATTCTTAATGCAATGGACGTTATCGAGCAACGCCGCCGAGTTCGCTTTAGCTCCCCCCGGACGTCTACGATTTTTCCGCCACCTACTCGATCAGTCCCGATATGCCGGAGCACGCATGACTTGGCGTCATAAGGTTGTACACTACGCTAACGCTTTC
>Ga0193751_1002182_pt1 | contig 11969 bp, 9 predicted proteins | sample L1c2metaG_FD_143050 | JGI IMG/M metagenome (GOLD analysis project Ga0193751, IMG submission 143050) | Soil microbial communities from a riparian zone of the East river system, Colorado, United States - L1c2 | ecosystem: Environmental > Terrestrial > Soil > Riparian zone | place: USA: East River... | reverse complement strand
CTCCCGGAAGGCGTTGAGCGCTACGTCCGGCTGGCCCGCGCGCACACGACGACCATGCTGACGCCCGAGCAGCTCCACGCCATCGGCTTGGATGAGATCGCTCGAATTGACGCCGAGCTGGAGGAGCTTGGTGGCCGCGTACTCGGCACCACGGGCCTCGAGGCGACCCTCGCCGCGCTGCGCGGCGATCCCGCGCTCTATTTCACGACCGCCGACGAGGTGCAAGCCACCGCCGAATCGTCGCTCGCCGCAGCCAATGCCGCCATCCCCGACTGGTTCGGGAGGCTGCCGGTCACGCCGTGCGAGGTCGTCGTCATGCTGCCGCACGAGGCAGAACACTCGACCATCGCGTATTACCGTGAGCCGGCCGGTGACGGTGGACGCCCCGGGCGGTACTACATCAACACCTCCGCTCCGACGACCCGCCCTCGCTACGAGGCGCAGGCGCTCGCCTTCCATGAGTCCGTGCCGGGGCACCACCTCCAGATCGCCATCGGGCAGGAGCTATCGGGGCTCCCCGACTTCCGGCGCCACGCGGAGGTCACCGCCTTCATCGAGGGCTGGGGCCTGTATAGCGAGCGGCTGGCGAACGAGATGGGCCTCTACGCCGGCGATCTCGATCGGATCGGGATGATCAGCTACGACGCCTGGCGCGCCTCCCGCCTCGTAGTCGACACGGGGATGCATGCGCTGGGTTGGTCGCGGAGCCGCGCCATAGACTTCATGATGGAGCACTCCGCGCTGGCGCTCAACAACATCACCAACGAGGTGGACCGATACCTGGGCTGGCCCGGCCAGGCACTGGCCTACAAGGTCGGCCAGCTCGAGATTCGGCGCATCCGAGCCGACGCCGAGGCGGCCTTGCGGTCCCGCTTCGATGTCCGAGTGTTCCACGACGCGGTGCTCGGCCACGGTGCGCTGCCATTGGCGACGCTCCGCGAGGCGGTCTCACGCGATCTCGGGTTGGCGGAAGGGGCCTAGGCGGTCTCTGGCGATACGGGACCAGGCGGATCACCTCTAAGGAGCTCCCGAACTTGCTGCTCCCCGACGAGGTTCCCCTTGCTGACGTGCTCGTTGAGGGCGCGCTCCAGCGCGGCCTTCCAGCCCTCGACGCTGCCGGCGCGAGCCTCGACGTGGGCGAGCGCCTCGAAGGTGCCGCCGCGGAGCTCCCGGAAGTCGGTCGGCTCGACCATCTCCACGGCCTCGTCGATCAGGCGCTGCGCCTCCCCTGGGCGACCGTCGTCGGCCGCTGCCATGGCAGCCGCCCAGCGCCACTCGGCCTGCGTCGCGATGTCGTGTGGAGCGCCTGAGGCCCGCGCGAGCTGGATCGCGGCCTCCATCTCGTCGCGGCGACCAAGGTGGTAGAGGGCATTGGCGTCCATCGCGGCGAGGGTCGAGAGCACGCCCGTCTCGCCCATCTCGTGCAGGATCGCGATACCCGACGACAGGTCGCGATGGGCGACCTCGTCCTCGCCCGCCAGCATCTCGATGTACCCGACGCTGAGGCTCGAATCGCCGACCCGCATCGCCATTCCACGCTCCCGCAGGTAGGCCCGGAGTTCGGCGGCCATGCGGCGCGCTTCGTCGAAGCGTCCCTGGATCGCGGCCAGGGGGGCGATAAAGGCCTCGCCGTTCGTTGACGCATCCGCCGCCGACGCCTCCGCCTGGATCCGCGCGATCGCCTCGTGGGCCGGAACCGGGCCATATCGCAGCGAATTCCAGATCTGGTAGTTGGTGTGATTCCAGAGCCAGGGGTTCTCGCCGGGCTCCATGAGGTCACGCGCACGCTCCAGCGCCCTGAGCTCATCCATCCAACGACAGCCGTTGAGATAGACCGTCGCCCGTGCGTGCTCGGCCGCGATGCGACCCCACCGAATGCCAGCGCTCGTCGCCATGGCCTCAAGCTCGTCGGCCAGGGCCAGGAGGTGGGCCTCATCCACGGTCGGGTCGGTGATGGTTGACAGTTCAAGCCGGGTGAGCTCGGCCCGCAGCGCGAGCTCCTCGTCCCCCGCCCGCTCTGCGGCCGCTCTCGCCTCCGCGTACCGGAGCGCTGCGCCCGCCAGATCTCCCATCTCAGCCTGGCACGCAGCGATATGCAGCAAGATCTCGCCACGGTCGCGGTCATGGAGGAGGGACGCCGCCCGGGTGAGGAGATTCGCTGCCGCATGGACGTCGTTGCGTGCGACCGCCCGCATCCCAGCGGAACGAAGGTGAGCCGCAGCCCTCTCGCCGAGTGATGCGGTCACCTCATCGGTCAGGCCCAGCTCTGCGCGGTAGGCATGCGCCTGCTCGAGGTGGTAGGCGATCACCTCTTCGTACTCCACGAGGCGATCCGGGGCCACGCGCTGCAGCCAGTCCGCGAAGCGCGCATGGAGGTCGGCGCGCTGTTCCTTGGGCAGCGATCCGTAGGCTGCATCGCGCACGAGGATGTGCCGGAAGCGGAATGCCTCGTCTCCGGTCGTCCCGGATCGATCCGGGCGGACGAGCTCCTTTCGCACGAGCGTCATCAGCCGGAGCCCCAAATCGTCGCGGCGTTCTGGCGGCGACAGCTCGGCGACGGCCGAGCGCTGGAAGATCTTGCCGACCACCGAGGCGCGACCGATGAGGTCTCGCTCCGGAGGCTCGAGGTGGTCGAGCCGGGCGGCGACGAGCGCGGAGACGGTGGGCGGGATGGCGATTGCCTGAAGCTCGGGCAGCGCCCGCCACCCGCCATCCTCCTGCCGGAGGATGCCCTGGTCGAGCAGCATCGCCACCAGCTCCTCGACGAAGAGCGGGTTCCCCTCAGCGGTTTCGCTGATCCGAGCCTGGACCGCGCCCGCGACCGCTGCGTCGCTGATCAGGTTGCCGATGAGCTCGGTCGATGCCTCCGCGCTGAGTGGCTCGAGCAGGATGGTCGTCGCGTTCATCTTGCCGCCGCTCCACATCGGCCGGGTGTCGAGCAGCTCGGGACGGGCGATCGCGAGCAGCAGGATTGGCGCCTCGCGCGACCAGTCGGCAATGTGATCGATCAGGTCGAGGAGGGTCGGCTCGGCCCAGTGCAGGTCATCGATGACCGCGATGAGTGGCTGCCTGGCGGCGACCGCCTCGAGCAGCTTGCGGACGCCCCAGAACGTCTCCTCGGTCGGCATGACCTCCCCGGGGAGCCCGAGCGTGGAAGCCAGGCGGGCCATGATCGCATCGCGCTCGTCCGCGTCTGCCAGGAGCGCCTCGACCTTGTCCCTCTCGCCCTCAGGGGGATCCGAAGGCAGGATCCCCGCGGCTCCCTGGATGAGCTCGATGACGGGCCAGAAGGTGATCCCCTCCCCATATGGCAGGCATCGGCCCCGGAGTACCTGGGCGTCATCGGCGACCTGGCCGAGGAATTCGTGGACGAGTCGCGACTTCCCCACGCCCGCCGGGCCCAGCAGCGTGAACAGGTAGCAGGCGCGCTCCTCGGTGGCGCGCCGGAACGCGTCCGCGAGGAGGCGCAGCTCGCGCTCGCGTCCGACGAGCGGCGTGTCGTGCCGGCGTGCCGGACTGGTCTCGCCGATGCCCGTTAGCCGATAGGCTGCCACCGGCTCGGCCTTGCCCTTCAGCTCGAGCCCCTCCATCGGCTCAGCCAGAATCGCATCGCGCACGAGCCGGTACGTGGCGGCTCCCAGGATCACCTCGCCGGCACTGGCAGCCTGCTCGAGGCGAGCGGCGACGTTGACCGCGTCGCCGGTGACGAAGGCCTGCTCGCCAGCTGGATCGCCTGCCACCACCTCACCGGTGTTCACCCCGATGCGCAGGGCGAGGGGCGGCCAGCTTGCGCTGGCCAACTCCTCGTTGAGGCGGCCGATGGCGGATCCGATCTCGTCGGCGGCACGCACCGCCCGGAGGGCATCGTCCTCATGAAGGACGGGGATGCCGAAGACGGCCATTACCGCATCGCCGATGAACTTCTCGACCGTGCCCCCATGTCGCTCGACGATCCGGCGCATGACGTCGAAGTAGCGCGCGAGCATACGACGCGTCGACTCAGGATCTGCCTGCTCGCCGCGGCTCGTCGAGCTCACGACATCTGCGAACAGGACCGTGACGGTCTTGCGGACCTCGCCACCTGAAGGCGCGGCCGCGAGGGGGCCCCCGCAGCTGTTGCAGAAGCGGGCGCCCTCCGGGTTCTCCTGGCCGCAGCTCGCGCAGCGGATCATGCCGCGGAGTGTACGAGGCGCCGGGTTGGCCGGCGCCTCGCTTCGGTCAGGGTTGGATGGCGATCACCTGGCCACCGCCGGTGAAGACGCTCCCGTTGGTGACGTAGATCGTGCCGCTGCGAGCGACCGCGACGTCACCGGGAAGGGTGAGCTGCCCGGGGACGAGCTCGGTTGCCGTTCCGCCGGAGATCTTCCACAGCGCGCCAGTCGTGTCCCCACCGCCGCCGATGAAGCCGAAGACGCCGTTCTTCACGATCGATACGGCGTAGAGGCTGCCGTCCGGTCCGAAGTCCAGACCGGTGATGGAGGTCAGGCCATCCATGAACAGGGTGCACGGGCCAGAGGTTGCGGCCGGGTCGCAGGTCACGCCTCGCGCTCGCGGGTCGACCCGCCAGATCCGCGAGGACCCTGGCGTGAACGGGAAGCCCTTGAGCTCACCCACATACGCATACCCGTCCGGACCGATGGCGACCGAGGTCGGCACGGCCTCGGCCGGCAGCATCGGCGGCGCCGGGAATGGCAGGTGGGCCGTCGAGACCAGCTCGTTGGGGAACTTGGCGACCATCTGGACACGCTGGTTCGGGCCGACGAGCAGGAGCGTGTTGTTGGCCGCATCGGTGACGAGCGTCTCGGCGCTGTCGAGCCACGCGGCCCCGTAAGCGTTTGAGTCGGTGGGGTTCGGGGGCTGGTCGAGATCGGTGGGATCCGGGTTGGCGTTCACGAATGCCTGGATGTTGCCGAGGTACCTGGTGCCGCCGGCGGAGAGGCGGAGGACCGAGTCGAAACGCGGATCAAGTTGCTGCGGGCCAGCCCCGACCACCGCGACGACGTTGCCGCGCGCGTTCAGGGCGACATTCGTGGGACCCGTCACGTCGCCTTCCGGACTGGTCGCTGATGGGAGGCCAGCGGCGAAGGTCCACACCGAACGGCGGTCGATCACGGTGACGCGACCAGATCCGGCGGCGCCCGTGCCGGCCTCGGCGACGAACACGCGCCCGTCTGCACCGACCGCGACGCCGCGGGGGTTGTTGAGGCCGCTGGCGGCGACCCAGACCGTTGGGCCGGCCGCGGCGACGGGAGATGCCATGAGGGCGACGGCCATCAGGCCGGCGGCGACTGCCAGGGCACGGCGCGTACGGCGCGCGTCATTCATCGGAGCAAACCTCCTTCGAGCGGGCACTGAGCGAAATTCGCGGGAGGGGCAGGCCTCCGAGACGGAGGCCTCAGGATAGGAGTGCGGTCCGGTGGGGTCCAGAACAGACGAACCTTCCCGGTGCGTACGGGCACCGACACCCTCAATCAGGCAGAAACCCCGAGCTCGTCCGCCTCACGCCGTGTCAGCGATGCCTCCCGGGTGCGACGCGTCGTCCGCGACAACGGCGAACTGTGCGGTCGCCTGAAGGACGCCCAGGACCGGTCCGGATGCCAGCTGACGGGCCCACTCGACATCGCGAAGCCGCTCGATCCGGATCCTTCGCCACCCGGCAGCTTCGACCACTCGAAGCAGGGGGCGCGGCGTCGACTGCCGCGCGAGCGGCAGGCGCTCGACGAGAGTGGGGTCGTACTCTGCGTGGTGATCGTGGTGCTCGCCGCGTGCCGTGCGAACGCGCTGTGCCAGCGCGGCCCTGGCCCGGTCCACGACGGAGATCCCGCCCCAGAGTCCCTCGAGCAGCACGAGCCGGCCGCCGGGAGCCGAGCGGCGCCACGCCTCGAGAACGGCCTGCGGTACCAGGGTCGTCCACAGGACATGCCGCTCGACGACCGCGTCGAACGGGCCGGGCGGCGGGTCTTCGACCGCGCCCTGGACGAACTCGATATCGAGGCCACGCTCCTTCGCTTTTGTGCGGGCTCGATCGAGCATCCGCTCCGCGAGGTCCAGGGCGGTGACCCGGTACCCGAGCTCGGCCAGCAGGATGGAGATCGCGCCCGTCCCTGCGCCTGCGTCGAGAACGCTCGCGCCAGGCGGCGGCAGCAGTCGGAGTAATGCCGCCCGCCACGCCGCGGCCTCGAGCGGGTCGGAGAGCGCGTGGTTCGGGGCGTCGTCATAGACGCGCGCGTCCTCGTCCCACCAGCGGCGGATCTCGTCGCGTAGGCCGTCGTCGGTCGGAGTGGTCATTCCTTCTCAGCGCCCGCCATGAGCTGGCGACGCAGCTCCTCATTGACGAGCCGGGCGTCCGCTCGTCCTGCTGTCCGCTTCATGACCTGGCCGACCAGGAACCCGTAGATCTGCTGCTTCCCAGCTCGGAACTCCGTGACCTGGTCCGGGAACGCCTCCAGGATGGCTCCGACCTCCCGCTCGATCAGGCTGGCGTCGCTGACCTGCCGCAGCCCGCGTGCGGCGATGAGCGCGACCGGTGAATCCCCGGATTCGAAGGTCTCGGAGAGCACCGTCTTCGCCACCGATCCGGAGACGCGCCCGGCCTCCAACTCGGCCAGCAGCTCCGCCAGCGCCTCGGGGCGGAGCCGGACGTCGGAGGCACGCAGATGATCGGCGGCATGGACATTGAGGAGGCGGCTGAAGTCCCCGGCGACCCAGTTGGCGGCGAGCTTCGGCGCGATCCCCGCCTCCACCACCGCATCGAAATAGTCGGCCAGGGCCAGATCGGAGGTGAGGACGCCCGCGTCGTAGGCCGACAACCCCAGCTCGGTCTCGTACCGGGCGCGGCGCGCGGCGGGGAGCTCCGGCAGGCGCGCTCGAAGTACATCCACCCACTCCTCGCTGGGTCGCAGCGGGGGAAGGTCAGGCTCGGGAAAGTAGCGGTAGTCGTTCGCCTCCTCCTTCGACCGCTGCGGGATCGTCCGGCCGGCGGCCTCGTCCCAGCCGCGCGTCTCCTGCATGAGCAGCTCACCGCGCTCGAGCGCCTCGGCGTGACGGGCAACCTCGTAGGCCATCGCGTGCTCGAGCGACCGGAACGAGTTGAGATTCTTCACCTCAACCTTCGTCCCTAAGGTCCCTGAGCCAACAGGTCGGATCGAGACGTTGCCCTCGATCCGCATGCTTCCCGCCTCCATGTCGGCGTTCGACGCGCCGATGTAGCGGAGGATCTCGCGCAGAGCTTCCCCGTACGCCCGCGCCTGGGCGGGCGAACGGATGTCCGGCTCGGTGACGATCTCCATGAGCGGCACGCCCGCTCGGTTGAAGTCGACGAGCGTGTGCCCGCGGCCGCCGTGCAGGAGGCGCGCGGTGTCCTCCTCGAGGTGCGCGCGGGTGATGCCGACGACGACATCGGCTCCTTCAGCCGCGACCGGCACGACCAGGCGCCCGTTGGAGGTCAGCGGGAGCGCGTACTGGCTGATCTGGTAGCCCTTCGGCAGGTCGGGGTAAAAGTAGTTCTTGCGCTCGAAGCGGACCGCCTCGGTCTCGACGTGGCAGCCGAGCGCCAGGCCGGTGAGCATGACCAGCTCGACCGCACGGCGGTTGATGACCGGCAGCGTGCCGGGCATCCCCAGGCAGACGGGACAGGTCCTCGCATTGGGCTCGTCCGCCTCGCCCGGCGTCGGCCCGGAGGCGCAGCCGCAGAACATCTTCGAGACGGTGCGCAGCTGGGCGTGCACCTCGATCCCGATGACGGTCTCGTAGCGGGTGCTGACGGCCATGAGCCGATTGTACCGATGCGACCCGCGGCGCCCGCTATCCTGTCCGGCCATGAAGATCGGTGAATGGGAAGGCATCGGCCGAGCGCGGGCGGTCATCGTCCACCAGCTCGGCGATCTCGAGGCCCAGGAGCTCGCCGCGTACGTGAGCACGGGCGACAACGACCGGCAGCGAATCCTGGTGGCGACCGATGTCGGACTCCTGGACTTCAGCTGGGCGCCCTCCACTCCCGAGCCCGATGCCGTCTGGAACCTGCGCGGCGGCCTCACCCGCTGGGTCAGCGTGCGCGGGCTTCGACTGCAGACCGATGCGCAGTTCGACCCGGTCTACGAAAAGATCCAGTCGATCTGGCACCTCGTCGCGGAGGAGCCGAAGATCGAGCTGAGCGCCACCAGCGAGCCCGACCCGCGCGCGGTCGGCGTCCTGCTCGCGTTCGCAATGGCCTGCTTGGAACGCGCCCGCTAAGCCGTCAGCTAGCAGAGCCATTGCTGACAGGGGCTGGCAGGAGCCAGGCGTACCATCGGCCGATGACAGAGACCGGATTCTGCAAGGTTCACGGCGGGCGGATCTACTACGAGGTGGATGGGTCGGGGCCCGAGCTCACGCTCATCCACGCGGGCGTCGCGAACCTGCGCCAGTGGGACGAGCAGGTGCCGGTGCTGGCCGCCGACCATCGCGTGATCAGGTACGACACTCGGAACTTCGGGCACACCACCTCCGACAACGTGACCTTCTCGAATCGCGAGGACCTCTTCGCGCTGCTCGACCACCTCGGCGTCGCGAAGACGGCTGTGCTGGGGCTGTCGCGGGGCGGTTCGATCGCCGTCGATTTCACCCTCGAGCACCCCGACCGGGTCAGCGCGCTCATCGCCGTCGCGGCCGGGCTGGGCGGATTCGAGGCCCCCGTGCCCGCCGACGAGCAAGCCCTCTGGGAAGAATACGAGCGCCGGTACGAGGCGAAGGACTGGGACTGGATCATCGACACGGAGACCGCCTTCTGGGTGGACGGCCCTCGCCAGCCGAGCGACCGGGTACCGTCGGCCATCCGCCAGCGTGTCCACGAGTGGATCGCAGAGGCGTACCGGGACCACGGGGCCGAGGAGCTGACAGCCCTGCCCCTCGAGCCTCCAGCTGCCGGGCGCCTGGGCGAGATCGAGGTGCCGACGCTGGTCATGGTTGGCGACCTCGACGAGAGCTCCACGATCGCGTCGTGCCGCAAGCTCGCCACCGACATCCCCAACGCGCGCCTCGAGGTGTTCGAGGGGGTGGCCCACATGGTCAATCTCGAGCAGCCGGAGCGCTTCGTGCGCCTGGTCCGCGACTTCCTCGCCGATGTCGGCGTGACCCAGGTTGCTGCCAGTCGCGCGACCTAGCGCCGGTCAGCTGCCCTGGGATTTGGCGATGAAGCGCTCGGTGCGGTCCATCGCCTCGACGATCTCCTCGTAGGCGGTCGCGTAGCACATCCGGACATGCCCGGCGCCTGAGGGGCCGAAGGCGCTGCCCGGGACGACCGCGACGTGCTCCTCGGCCAGCAGGCGCTGGGCGAACTCCTCGTCGTCGAGCCGGGTGGCATCGGTCACATTGGGGAAGCAGTAGAACGCGCCGCGTGGCTCGAAGCAGCGCAGGCCCATCGCGTTGAGGCGACCGGTCATGAGCTGCCGGCGGCGGTCGTACTCATCACGCATCGACTCGACGAAGGGCTCACCGATGCGCAGCGCCTCCATAGCGGCGTACTGCGCCGCAGTCGGGGCGCACATGATCGCGTATTGGTGAACTTTCGCGATGCCGGCCATCAGCGCCGCAGGAGCGGCGACGTACCCAATCCGCCATCCAGTCATCGCGTAGCTCTTCGAGAAGCCACCAATCAGCACGGTCCGCTCGCGCATCCCGGGCAGGGCACTGAACGCGGTGTGCTGGTGGCCGCCGTAGATAAGCCGGTCGTAGATCTCGTCGCTCACCACCAGCAGGTCGTGACGCTCGGCGACCTGTGCGATGGCCGTCAATTGCTCGCGGGTCAGCACAGCGCCGGTCGGATTGTTCGGGTAGCCGAGGAAGATGGCCTTCGTGCGCGGGGTGATCGCCGCCTCGATCTGGGCGGCCGAGACCTCGAAGTCGGTCGAATCGCCGGTCGGCAGCCCGACCGCCACGCCGCCCGCCAGCTGGATCCCCGGCGCGTAGGCCACAAAGCACGGCTCGTGGTAGATGACCTCGTCGCCCGGGTCGAGGATGGCGCGCAACGTCGCGTCCACGCCCTCCGAGGCTCCGACGGTGATGATCAGCTCCGAGCGGGGCTCGTAGTCCACCCCGTAGCGGCTTGACAGGCTTGCGGCGATCATCTCGCGCAGCTCGATGATCCCGCCGTTCGCGGTGTAGTGCGTGGCCCCGGCCTCGAGGCTCTCGATCGCTGCGCGGGTGATCGGCTCCGGGGTGGTGAAGTCCGGCTCGCCGATCGTCAGGCTGATGACGTCGCGCATCTCGTTGAGCATGTCGAAGAAGCGGCGGATTCCCGAGGGCGGAATGGAGCGCACGCGCTCGGCCAGGAAGGCCTCCGTCGGACGTCGAGTGAGGCTCATGGCGCGCAGTGTAGACCGATGTCGCCCCCGCCCATTCAGCCGTGCGAGCTCCACATTCGCTCGCCCGCCTCCACCGGAATCGGCAGCCGGTTGCCTTCCGGGGGCAGCGGGCAGGTGGCGAACGGGCTGAAGACGCACGGCGGGTTGTAGGCGAGGTTGAAGTCGATCTCGACCGTATCGTCAGGCTGCAGCGGACCGCTCACCAGGAAACGCCCGGCGCCGTAGGTCTCACGATCGTTCGTCGTGTCGCCGAAGATGAGCCACAGGTGCCCCGGCGACGCCTCGAGCGCATGGAGCCGATGGCTCGCTCCCCCGAGCTCGAATACGACGTCCCCTGGGGTCGGGTCGGCCATCACGTCCCCGACGATGTCCGGCACCTCGATAGTCGCCCCTGGCGCGATGGGCAACAGCCGAGCCGTCACCCGCCAGCGCGAGTCGATGGGGTAGTAGTCAAGCCCGGCGAACGCGCGAAGGGCCGGTGCCGCGACGTCCTTGACACGTAGCGCCAGGCGCCCCTCCCCGCGCCGGATGAGGTAGAAGCGCAGCGACGCAAGCTCGAGGATGGTGGGCTCGCCCTCGCTGTCGTCCACGAGCTCGAGTCCGTCCGCGACGGGCTCGTCGCCGACGGTAAGGTCGACCCCCAACTGCGGGTGGACGCGCACGGTGCCATCGGCGGCGTCCAGTGTGCCGGCGATCGGCGGGACCCCTCCCTCATGCGCGTTCAGCACGATCGCGCCGGTCGGATCGGACCCGAAGCGCTGGGCGCCGGTCGCCAGCCAGTGCAGGCCGACGAGCGAGAGCCAGCCCGTCGGGTCGCGCAGGCTCGCCTCCCGCCGGTCGCGCACCGCCTCCACGGTATGGCGATGTCGCTCGACATCGTCGGCCGGCATCGGGTCTGCGGTCATCCCGGTCGCAGGAAGATGAAGGTTGGCGCTGTCTCCGGCCCGATCCGCGCGTACGTCGCCGGGCCATCACTCACCGGGTTGTGCTGCGCGGTCGTCCCCGTCGGCGTCGCGCCATCGAGGGCCACGGCGATGGGCCCCTCGCCGAATCGGGCCAGACAGGCTGCGGTGTAGCCCTCCGTCGTCGGCTCGGCGAGCACGAGCACGCTGCGCCTCAAGGTCGTGCGCCAACATCGCGCGCCCAGGACCCCATCGATGCCCGACTCGTACCAGGTCTCGGTGCCCACGACCGGGGCGAGGTCCCCGGCGGCACGCTTTGCATCGACCGTCGCCAGCACCAGGCCGCGGGGCGCCTCCGTCCAGTCGTCGATCGGCCGGGGCAAGAGGCCACCCGTGGCGCCACCGAACGGCTCGGAGAGCTGGACGGCGTCGCGCAGGCCCCACCACAGGATGCGGGGCTCGATGCCCGCCTCGGAGTAGAGCCACTGCGGAAAGAGCTGGGCGCCCCCCTCGCGCAGGATCCGGTTCAGCACGCCCTGGTCGGGCATCGCGATCCGAACGTGGCTGATCTCAGGCATCGCCGCCAGTCTAGACAGGTGCGGCGCTGACCGATCGGGAGGTCAGAGCCGGGAGAGGATCTCCGCGCGCTTCAGCTCGAACTCGGGGTCGCTCACAAGCCCTTCTCGGTGCATCTCGGTGAGCTCGCGCAATGCTTGATGGACCTCGG
>Ga0193751_1002180_pt1 | contig 11971 bp, 9 predicted proteins | sample L1c2metaG_FD_143050 | JGI IMG/M metagenome (GOLD analysis project Ga0193751, IMG submission 143050) | Soil microbial communities from a riparian zone of the East river system, Colorado, United States - L1c2 | ecosystem: Environmental > Terrestrial > Soil > Riparian zone | place: USA: East River... | reverse complement strand
CAGCATTCTTTTTCCTTCTTCATTGGATCTTATCGAGAAATAAACTGGCAGAAGCGACTAACTAAATCATGACTAATCAACAGATCACAATTGATGGCAACGAAGCCGCTGCCTATGTGGCTTACAAAACCAACGAAGTGATAGCGATCTATCCGATCACTCCGTCTTCCGCAATGGGCGAATCGGCTGACGCCTGGGCCGCCCGCAATGACAAGAACATCTGGGGCATGACGCCGCTGGTGCGGGAACTGCAATCCGAAGGCGGCGCGGCCGGAACGGTCCATGGTTCACTGCAAACCGGCGCGCTGACTACGACCTTCACGGCCAGCCAGGGCCTGCTCCTGATGATTCCCAACATGTTCAAGATTGCCGGCGAGCAGACCAGCACCGTCTTTCACAGCGCGGCGAGATCGATAGCCACGCATGCGCTTTCAATTTTCGGCGATCACAGCGACGTGATGGCCGCGCGCTCGACCGGCTGGGGCATGCTCTTCGCCAACTCGATCCAGGAGGTAATGGACTTTGCCTTGATCTCTCAAGCTGCCACGTTGGAGACCCGCGTTCCTTTCCTGCACGTCTTTGACGGCTTTCGCACTTCGCATGAAGTGATGAAAATCCAGGAACTTTCTGACGAAGAGATTCGCGCGATGATCGACGACCAACTGGTGTATGCACATCGCCAGCGAGCGCTCACCCCGGATCGTCCGGTAATGCGCGGCACAGCCCAGAATCCCGATGTGTTCTTTCAATCGCGGGAGCGCGCCAATTCCATCTATCTGGAGACGCCTTATCTGGTCGAACTTGTCATGAACAAATTCGCCGCTCTAACCGGCCGGCAGTATCGGTTGTTTGATTATGTGGGCGCGCCGGATGCCGAGCGCGTGATTGTAATGATGGGCTCAGGATGCGAAACAGCCGAAGAAACCGTTGCGGCTTTGTGCGCTCGCGATGAAAAAGTCGGCCTCTTGAAGGTACGCCTGTACCGGCCATTTTCGGTAGATAGTTTTATCGCGGCCTTACCCGCGTCCGTTCGTACTATCGCGGTCTTAGATCGAACAAAAGAACCCGGCGGCGCCGGGGAGCCGCTCTATCAGGACGTGGTGACGGCGATGAGCGAAGCCTCAGTGAAGGACGAGTCTCGTTTTCCGCGCATGCCGCGCATCATTGGCGGGCGCTATGGACTCGGTTCGAAAGAGTTCACGCCGGCAATGGTGAAGAGTGTTTTCGACGAGATGGCGAAGTCTGCTCCAAAAAATCATTTCTGCGTCGGGATCACCGACGATCTCACTTTTACCAGCCTTGCTTTCGATCCCGATTTCAATACCGAGTCCGAAGGACAAGTCCGCGCGATGTTCTGGGGTCTGGGTGCCGACGGCACGGTTAGCGCGAACAAGAATTCGATCAAGATCATCGGCGAAGAGACCCCGAATTACGCTCAGGGCTACTTCGTTTACGATTCGAAGAAATCAGGCGCGATGACCGTGTCGCATCTGCGGTTTGGACCGGAGCCGATTAAGAGCACCTATCTCATCCAGCGCGCCAGCTTCATCGCGGTCCACCAGTTCGACTTCCTGAACCGCTATCAGGTTCTCGACGCCGCCGAAGATGGCGCTACGCTCCTTTTGAATAGTCCATATGACGCGAATGAAGTGTGGGCCAACCTGCCGCGCACAGTACAGGAGACGATCATCGCCAAAGGGATTAAGGTCTACACAATCAATGCGTACGCAGTAGCTAAAGAGAATCAGCTTGGTAATCGCACTAACACGATTATGCAGACTTGCTTTTTCGCGATCAGTGGCGTGCTGCCACGAGAAGAAGCAATTACAAAAATCAAGGAATCAATCCGCAAGACTTACGGTAAGCGCGGTGAGCCGGTCGTGCGACAAAACTTCGCGGCCGTCGATGCCGCCCTCGCGCATTTACATGAAGTGACGATACCGGCTGAAGCATCCAGCACGACCGACTTGCCACCAGCGGTCTCAGCGGCAGCGCCCGAATTCGTTCAGCACGTCACAGCAGAGATGATTGCCGGCCGTGGCGACCGGCTGCCGGTTAGCGCCTTCCCGCTCGATGGCACCTATCCCGTCGGCACCGCGCAGTGGGAGAAGCGCAACATCGCACAGGAAGTTCCGGTTTGGGAGCCTGACCTCTGCATCGAATGCGGCAAGTGCATGCTGGTTTGCCCGCACGCGACGATTCGCGCCAAAGTCTGTCATCAAAGCGAATTCGAAAACGCGCCCACTGGATTCAAGACCATGCCTGCCAAGTGGCGCGAGCTGCCCGATCAACTCTACACAATTCAGGTAGCGGTCGAAGACTGCACGGGATGTCAGCTCTGCGTTGAGGTTTGTCCGGCCAAAGACAAGAGCAACGTTTCGCGAAAGGCGCTCAACATGCGGCCCCAGTTGCCGCTGCGCGACAGCGAGCGCGTGAATTGGGATTACTTCCTCACGCTGCCTGAGATTCACCGCAATGGCGATCTTACTTTCAGCTCAGTCAAGAATGTGCAACTGCTGCAACCGCTCTTTGAATTCTCCGGCGCTTGCTCAGGCTGTGGAGAGACGCCTTACATCAAACTGATGACTCAGCTTTTTGGTGACCGGGCGATCATCGCGAACGCGACTGGTTGTTCAAGTATCTACGGCGGGAATCTGCCAACGACTCCTTACACGATCAATCGCGAAGGCCGTGGTCCGGCATGGAGCAATTCGTTATTCGAGGACAACGCGGAATTCGGGCTCGGCATGCGCATGGCGCTCGACCATCAGGGCGCTTACGCGAGGAATCTGATCGAGCGAATGCGAGGACTCGTTGGCGACTCGCTGGCCGACAGTCTGCTTAATGGAGATCAAGATGCGATCGCAGCGAAACGTGAATTGGTATCTGAGTTGAAAGCCAAACTCAGCGACCGCACCGAGCCTGAGGCGCGCGACCTTTTGAGCGTCGCCGACGCCCTGGTGAGAAAGAGCGTTTGGATCGTAGGTGGCGACGGCTGGGCTTATGACATCGGGTACGGCGGCTTGGATCATGTGTTGGCCAGCGGTCAGGACGTGAATATCCTTGTGCTCGATACTGAAGTCTATTCAAACACCGGCGGGCAAGCTTCGAAATCAACACCGATGGGCGCCGTAGCGAAATTTGCCTCCGGTGGCAAGCCGACGGCAAAGAAGGATTTGGGGATGGGCGCAATGCGGTACGGCAACGTCTATGTTGCGCAGATCGCGATGGGCGCCAACGATACGCATACGGTGAAAGCCTTCCTTGAAGCAGAAGCCCATCAGGGACCTTCGCTAATCATCGCTTACAGCCAGTGCATCGCGCACGGCATCGACATGGCTAAAGGCATGCATCAACAGAAACTGGCGGTCGAGTCAGGTCACTGGCCGCTCTATCGCTACAATCCGAAGCTCGCCGTCGAGGGCAAGAACCCATTTCAGCTCGACTCGCATGATCCTAAGATTCCGCTGCAGGACTATATCTACACCGAGGGTCGTTATCGGATGTTGCGACAGAGCGCTCCGGAGGCGGCGAAGTCTCTTTTGGGACAGGCGCAGGAGTCGGTCAACCATCGCTGGCGACAATATAAGCAGTTGGCCGAGATGAAACCGTAATGTCCGACAAACTTCAGTTTGTCGATGACTTAACAAAGCTCAGTTCTTCCGCCAAGTCGGTCGAAACGGGAAATCAGTAGCTTCTTACTCTTATGAAAAAGCGTCACAAAAGAATTGTCTTTATCATAGTCAGCCTGGCCGCGCTCGGTCTTGCCACGTGGTTGGTCCTTGGCGCGTTTCGCAATAACCTTGTTTTCTTTTTTAGTCCCACGCAAATCGCCGCCAAAGAGGCGCCCGTTGGTCGCGCATTTCGCATCGGAGGGCTGGTTGAAAACAAAAGCTTGAAGCGAGACAACGATGGCTTGACCATTCGGTTCACCGTGACCGATACGGCCAACAGCATTCCGGTAGTCTACAAAGGAATCCTACCCGATCTCTTCAAGGAAGGGCGCGGTTGTGTGGCGCAAGGTCGGGTCGGCGGAGATGGAGTCTTTTACGCCGATCAAATCATGGCGAAGCACGATGAGAACTACATGCCGCCCGAGGCTGCGCGTGCGCTAAATGACGCGAAGGATATGAACAAGGTTAAGAATTCGGCGAACGAAGCCGGCAAGACGCTGTCGAAATAACTTTGGAGCGGCGACTTGTCGCCGCTTTGTTTCCAAATTCGGCGGGAAACTGAAGTTTGTCGGAGTTAGGAGAACATCATGAGCCTTACTACAAACTATCTTGGCCTGGTACTACGAAATCCGATCGTGGCCTCGTCTTCGCCGCTCTCGCATGGCGTGGACAGCATTCGGCGCCTTGAGGACGCGGGCGCCAGCGCGCTAGTGACGTACTCGCTCTTCGAAGAGCAAATCACCTTCGACAGCTTCTACGTAGATCACTATCTGCGCAGCAACGCCAACAGCTTTGCGGAATCGGTCAGCTTCTTTCCCGAGATAAACGACTACAACGTCTGGCCCGACGAGTACTTGAACTTGATCCGGCGCGCGAAGGAAGCGGTTGACATCCCGATCATCGGCAGCCTCAACGGTGTTTCCGCTGGCGGCTGGGTCAATTACGCCACCCTGATCGAAGATGCGGGCGCCGATGCGCTGGAGTTAAATGTTTATTACGTCCCCACCAACGTCGACCTAACGGGTCAGGAAGTCGAAGACATCTATCTGGACATGCTTCGGAGCGTGAAGCGATCAGTGACGATCCCGCTCGCGATGAAACTCAGTCCCTACTTCAGTTCTCTGGGGAACATCGCGAAGCGTCTGGTCGATGAAGGCGCTAACGGCCTGGTCCTCTTCAATCGTTTCTATCAACCCGATTTGGATCTTGAGACGCTGCAGGTTGCGCCGCGCCTGGTGCTGAGCAATTCGAACGAGTTGCGCTTGCCATTACGTTGGGTGGCTATTTTGTATGGCCGTCTGCTCGCCGATTTGGGAATCACCACCGGCGTGCATACATCAGAGGACGTACTGAAGGGTTTGATGGCCGGCGCCAAGGTCACGATGATGGCATCAGAGCTACTGCAGAACGGCCTGCATCGAATCAAAGAGATCCTCAGTGAGATTGAAACGTGGATGGACGAGCACGAGTACGCGTCTGTGGCCCAGATGATCGGCAGCATGAGCCAGCAGCACTGCGCCGAACCCGCCGCCTTTGAGCGCGCGAACTACATGAAGACCCTGGATTCCTACCGTCCGATAAATTGAGGATTGAGGGTTTCCTGGTTCTATAGAATACCGTGTGCTTCAACCGTATTGGCAGCGCGTCGAATTGTTCGGCCGCCCCGAAGGAAGACGAAGTAATTCACCGCCAGGCAGACAATCGCCGATAAGGCGAGCAAGATAAATCCGATCGCATAGCCACCCATTGCGTCGCGTATTATTCCAAGTACCAAAGGCGGAAAGAACCCGCCCAGTCCACCAAAAGCTCCGACCAGTCCGGTAACTGTTCCTGTTTCTTTCGGAAAGTGTTCCGGCACCAGTTTGAAAACCGCTCCGTTTCCCAGGCCGAGTGCAGCTGCCGCTCCGAGCGCGCCAACTGTAAAGGTCGGCATAAACGGACAACCCATCAGCGCTCCAAGAACTGTGATAGCAATAAAGACTCCCACAAGCACGCGCGCGCCGCCCCAGCGATCTGCCAACATGCCACCGAGCGGGCGCATGAGCGTTGCCAGCAGCACGAACCCTGCTGTCCGAGCACCGGCATCGGCGGGCGTTAGTTTGAAGAGATCCTTTAGCAGGGTCGGGAGATAGATAGAAAACGCGACGAAACCACCGAAAGTCAGGAAGTAGAAAAGCGAAAGAACCCAAGCCAGCGGCGAGTGGCGCAGCACTCCAAGGTTTTCGCTTAAAGTCTTTGGTTTGATCGTGGAGACCGCATCGCGTGCAAAGATGCAGAACACTATGCCCCAAATAAGTGTGATCGCGGCAAAGATGTAAAAGACCGGACGCCATGACGACAACCACAGGGCCAGCACGGGTGCGCCAAAGACCGCGACTGACTGACCGATGTTGCCCATGCCGAAGATACCGAGAGCGGTTCCCTGTTGGTCCTTTGTGAACCACCGGGAAGTAAAGCTCACTCCAATCGCGAATGAAGTACCGGCTATGCCAATGAACACGCCGAGCCAGAGTAGTTGGGCATAGCTGTTTGAGAGGCCGATGCCGATCGCCGGAATAGCTGACACAAGAAGCAGCGCTGAAAAGATTTTTCTGCCGCCGAAGCGATCGGCAAGCATCCCGGCAGGAAGCCGCCCGATTGAACCGAGCAACACCGGTATGGCAATCATCAGGCTCTTTGATTTCGCCGAGAGTCCGTAAGCTTGGGCAAAGGTCGGAGCCAGTGCTGCGACCAGACCCCATATAGCAAATGAAACCGCGAAGGCTGTGGTGGACAAGAATAGAGCACGGGCGGCGCCTGGTTTGAGGTCTTTCATCATGACTAACTAGTAATTGGCTCTCTCTCTCACCAGATGTCTCTCCATAACAAGAGACGCACATCGAACGTCCGGATTGCGCAATGACTATGCCGCGGTCAATATGGACACCTTTATTATCTTAACCGGATTTCTGAGGAAAATGACGCTGCGAAAGCGGAAATCTTCGCAAACACATGGTCCTCACACCTGGGTCAGGGAGCGGCAAATCGGCCCGGCAAGTTTTCCAACTCGCATCTGAGCGCGGCTTCCAGGTTTTGCAGGTCGGACGCACTGAGAATCAAGCCTGGCCATTTGTAGACCTTATCCTCTTCCAAAGCGTTATGTGATTCAAGCCGTAGCGATACGGCATCTACTCGTTCTCGAATCGTCGCAAGCTGCACTAACACATGCTCAGGGTTTTCAGCGTTAGCAATAGTCTCTCTGAACATCTTCACGGACTTGGCAAGTTCGTCCATGAAGAAATTGTGATCAGATCGCAAACGCGCGATCATGGTCTTTGCTTGCTCAAAAGACGGCACGCCGCCACGGTTAGAGAATAATTTGCCAGGAGCGTTGAGGATTGCCGGGAACAGACAAAGGTTCTCTGCGCGGATATGCACAGCCAATCGCGCCCAAAAATGATCGAGCAATTCAAACCCTTGGCCCGCATCGTGCTGGTGCAAATTTGACTTTAGGCCATGAAGCAGTTCTGAGAGCTGCTCGTGATCGTGTTCCAGTATTTCAGATACCATATTAAAGGGACGACTTGACCTGTTGACCCAGCTGGTAATTTACCTGATTGACATATTCACCCTTCGGGGCGAAATTAACAATACTAGCCAAAAACGATGAACAAGGAGTCGATCAAAGCCGCGGCATGGGGATTAGTGCTGACGTCGATTGTCGCCGGTTTGATCGTTTTGGGCTCGCGCAACCTTGCCCACTTTGATGCCGCGCTTGTCGGTTACACTTTCGCGGTGCTGTTTGCGACCTTTGGAATAACCTATCGTTATTCGATGTGGTTGCAGCGACCTCCGACCGCGATGTATTGGAAACGCGGATGGCAGGTCTTCTTACGGCCCCGACATCTGGCAAAAAATATTGGGGAATGGCTCACGCGCGTGCCGAGCGAATTCGGTCTGAATCTTTTCATCCTTCAGCGCGGCAAACTCCGCTGGGGAGCCCACATGCTAATCATGTGGGGCTGCATCATTGCCATCGCGATCACCTTTCCGCTGGTCTTTGGCTGGGTACATTTCGAAACTCTGCCAAATGATCTGAACTGGTATCGCGCGTACCTGTTTGGCTTTCCGGGTTTTGCGTTTCCGATTCATTCGATCTTTGGATTCCTGATCTTTCATGGACTGGTGTGGGCGTCGATTCTGGTGACGCTGGGTGTCATGCTGGCGATGCGACGCCGCATGAGAGACCACGGCGCAGCAGCGTTGCAGCAGTTTGGTGAAGACTTCCTGCCACTGATCCTCTTGTTTGCGATCAGCGTTACAGGATTGATGTTGACGGCCAGCTACACCTGGATGAAAGGCTATGCCTACGACTTTCTCGCCATCCTTCACGCGATAACAGTGATCTTTACTTTGCTATGGCTACCCTTCGGAAAGTTCTTTCATATTTTTCAAAGACCGGCGCAGTTGGGAGTCACTTTCTACAAAGAGGTCGGCGAACGTGAAGAACCGGCGAATTGCCGCCGGTGTGGCACTCCATTCACCTCGCGCATGCACGTTGAGGATTTGATCAAGGTGGAGCGTCAGCTCGGCTATCGCTACGAAATGAAAGATCCCCAGGTCGAACATTACCAGTGGATCTGTCCCCCCTGCAGGCGTTCAATGCTCGCGCTGGCCCAGGGGCGACTCTGGAGAGGTGAACCGGCGGGCTGTGTTGATGCTGCTGGCACCTTGATGCCTACACCGACGCTCGGTAACCCAGGTCCAAATCAAGGGCCACTTGGCGAGGAAGATCGAAGAAACTTCCATCCGTAAGCAAGGCAGGCTGACTACGAAAGGGCAAATGGCGCAGACTACAGAAAACGCAACACAATTCCTGGAACGCTTCGGTCCGCATCTCGCTTATTCAACCGGCGCGCGGCTCGAGACGGGTATCGAGCCGGACAACCTTGTGAAGACCCACTGCTGCTTTTGCGGCCAGCAGTGCGGCATTCAACTCAAGGTCAAAGATAATGAGGTGATCGGCTTCGAGCCGTGGGAGGATTTTCCTTTCAATCGCGGCATGCTCTGCCCAAAAGGCGTGAAGCGTTACCTGCAAGGCTCGCATCCCGACCGTCTGCTCCATGCATATAAGCGTGACCCTGCGGCTGACGGTGGATTTCGCGAGATGGCCTATGACAAAGCGATCCAGCTTGTCGCCACTGAGATCCAGCGAATTCAAACAACTCACGGCAACGACGCATTCGGCGTTCTCACCGGCGCGAGCTTGACCACAGAGAAAGCTTATCTGATGGGCAAGTTCGCGCGCATGTGCCTGAAGACAGCGAACATTGATTACAACGGCCGGCTTTGCATGGTCAGCGCCGGCGCTGCCAATAAGAAAGCCTTTGGTATTGATCGCGCGGCGAATCCCTGGTCGGACATTCTCAAAGCCGACGTCGTTTGGATTAGCGGAGCGAACATCGCCGAATGCGCACCCATAACTACCAACTATGTCTGGCAGGCGCGAGAGTACGGCGCGAAGATTATCGTCGTCGATCCGCGCATCACGCCGATTGCTCGCACTTGCGATCTGTTTCTGCCGATCAAACCCGGCCGTGACATTGCTCTCTTCAACGGCATCCTCCACCTGATGATCGAAAACGATTGGCTGGACCACGACTTCATCAATCAGCATACAGTGGGATTCGATGCGGTCGCTGAACACGTTCGGGACTGGAATCCAAAAAAGACCGCCCAAGTTACCGGCATCTCTGAACGCGCGATCCGTCAGGCTGCCGATTGGTGGGGAGAAGCCAAAACCAGCTTCCTCTTGCATGCGCGCGGAATCGAACATCACAGCCACGGCGTGCAGAATTGTCTGGGCGCGATCAATATGGTGCTGGCCTCTGGCCGCATCGGTCGCGAAGGTTGCGGCTATGCCACCATCACCGGGCAGGCCAACGGACAAGGCGGACGTGAACACGGGCAGAAATGCGATCAACTCCCCGGAGCGCGCGACATCAGCAACCCGGAACATCGCGCTTATATCGCTGGTGTCTGGGGAATGGCGCCGGACGAATTGCCGCAAGCCGGGGTCGATTGCTACGAAATGTTTCGCCGTGTTGACCGTGGCGAAATACGCGGGCTGCTGAGCATCTGTTTCAATTCCAGACAACAACTTCATCACCCGGTGTCTCGATAAGCTCGATTTCTATGTAGCCATTGATTTCTTTCTCAACGAGACAGCCCAGCATGCTGACGTTGTGCTTCCCGGTTCTCTCCATGAAGAGGATGAAGGCGTAGTCACCCAAATCGAGGGCCGAGTGATCAAGATCAACAAGGCCATCGACCCACCGGGCGAGGCGAAACAGGACTGGCGCATCATTCAGGACATCGCCAAAGCTTTGGGACGCGAGCGAGGATTTACCTTCTCAAGCCCGCGCGAAATATTCGATGAGCTACGCATCGCTTCGAAGGGAGGTGTCGCGGATTACTCGGGAATAACTTACGAGAAGATTGAAAAGCAGTACGGTGTGTTTTGGCCCTGCCCGAGCGATAATCACCCGGGCACACCGCGCTTGTTCGAACCGGGATCGTTGAATCCAATCGCGAAAGGCAGCGGACCTTTCTACTTCCCAGACGGGAAGGCGCGTTTCAATGTTGCGCCCTACACTTCGCCGGCCGAAGACGTTGATGACGAGTACCCGTTAATGCTAACCACTGGCCGCGTAGTCAGCCAGTTTCTATCCGGCACCCAAACCCGACGCATTGGCCCGCTCGTGGATCAATATCCTGAACCACTGATCGAGATGCATCCCCAACTGGCAGGTAAGCTCGCCATTGCGGATGGCGAATTGGTGACAGTCGAATCGCGCCGGGGAAAAATAACGTTGCCGGCGATGGTCGTAACCACAATTCGGCCCGATACGGTTTTTGTTCCCTATCACTGGCCGGGGAAAAAAAGCATTAATCAGTTGACGATCTCAGCGCAGGATCCGATCTCAAAGATTCCTGAGTACAAAGTCTGCGCGGTGCGAGTGAGGAAGGGGTGAAGGATGCCGGTTCCTGCTCAAAACGAATTCTTCATCGATCCCAATCGCTGCATTGGTTGTCAGGCCTGTGTGCAGGCGTGTAGCGAATGCGAAACCCACAAGGGCTATTCGATGATTCATCTGGATTTCGTCGACCGGGCTCATTCCGTTCAGACCGCTCCGGTGGTTTGTATGCATTGTGATTCGCCAACCTGCGCTGAGGTATGTCCTGCGGACGCCATTAAGAAAACTGCCGATGGGGTTGTGCAGACAGCTCGTAAGCCGCGTTGCATCGCCTGCAACAACTGCGTGCTGGCCTGCCCGTTTGGCGTTCCCAAGATGAAGACGGATTTCAAACTGATGATGAAGTGCGACATGTGCTACGACCGTACCTCGGAAGGTCTCAAGCCTATGTGCGCAACTGTCTGTCCGAGTCAGGCGCTCTTCTTCGGCACGCGCGAACAGATCGAATCGCTCCGACCGCGTTCAATTCCAACGAATCAGTTCCGCTTCGGTGAGCAGACCATCACCACGAAAGTAAACATGATGCTGCCAAATGCTGGTAAAGCGGAGTATGTCGATGTCACGAAGGCGATGGGTGTCGGCACTCTAGGAAAAACGATTTCACTAAATATTCTGGACGGTATATATAACGAGGAGTCGGCTGAATGATTACGCGGGAGCGCGAACAACTGACCACATCGCCTGATGGTGGACTTCTGGAAGATCAGCCGAAGTGGCGTCAGGACTTTCCCATAGATTGGCCTCAGGACCACTACGTCTCTCGTCGTGACTTCACGAAATTCATGGTCCTGACCAGCCTGGCATTCACCGCCGGCCAGTTCTGGATCGTCGTACAAAACTATCTGCGCACGCGCCGCGGCGAGCTTCCTTTAATCAAGATTGCGGCTGTCGACGAGGTGCCCATTGGGGGCGCAGTTACCTTCGCCTATCCGGAAGCGCACGACAGTTGCTTGTTACTGCGAACCGGCGAGAAAACCTTTATCGCGTTCAGCCAAAAGTGCACGCATCTGTCCTGTGCCGTTGTGCCGCAGCCTGACAAAGGACGATTTTATTGTCCTTGTCATGAAGGCTCTTTCGACATTGCAACCGGAGCGCCGATCGCCGGCCCGCCGCGAAGACCTCTACCAAAGATCAGCGTGGAGGTTCGTAGCGGCGCGGTTTATGCTACAGGCTTAGAGCTAAGAACAATATGAAGAGACGCTTCACCCGCGAACAACGACTCACGATGATCTATGGCATCCTGTGTATCGTGCTGATCATTGTGATGTTGCAGTTGTGGCT
>Ga0193751_1002179_pt1 | contig 11974 bp, 8 predicted proteins | sample L1c2metaG_FD_143050 | JGI IMG/M metagenome (GOLD analysis project Ga0193751, IMG submission 143050) | Soil microbial communities from a riparian zone of the East river system, Colorado, United States - L1c2 | ecosystem: Environmental > Terrestrial > Soil > Riparian zone | place: USA: East River... | reverse complement strand
GTGGTCTTGCTGTTCGAGGATCTGCAGTGGGCTGACCAGGCGCTGCTGGCGTTTATCGAGTATCTGCTCGAGTGGTCGGCAACCGAGCGGTTGTACGTGCTGGCGCTGGCGCGGCCGGAGCTGGCGGCGCGGCAACCGGATTTCGCCCGCGGCGTCCGTAACGCCGCGACTCTTGCCCTTGAGCCGCTTTCCGATGCTGAGATGACGGCGCTCCTCGATGGCTATGTGCCTGGGCTGCCAGCGGAGTTGAAGCGGCAGGTGCTGGAGCGGGCGCAAGGGGTGCCGCTGTATGCGGTGGAGACGGTCAGGATGCTGCTCGACCGCGGCCTGCTCGCCCGGGACGGGCCGATCTACCGGCCGACTGGTGAGATCGAGAGCTTGGAGATTCCGGAGAGCCTGCATGCGCTCGCCGCTGCCCGCCTGGACGGGCTACCGGCCGAGGAGCGGCAGCTGGTGCAGGAGGCGTGCGTGCTGGGCAAGAGCTTCAGCAAACAAGCGCTCGCCGCCCTCGCTAGCAGAGACGAAGAGGAGTTGGAGCCGCTTCTGGCTGGACTCGTGCGCAAAGAGGTGCTCTTACTGCAGGCGGACCAGCGTCAGCCGGAGCGTGGCCAGTACGGCTTCCTGCAAGAGCTGCTACGGCAGGTTGCCTACGAGACACTCAGCCGCAAGGAGCGCAAGCGCCGCCACCTGGCCGCCGTTGCTGCCCTGGAGGAGACTTACCAGGGCGCCGACCAGGACGTGCCTGAAGTGATCGCCTCCCACCTGCTCGCCGCTGCCGACGCCCTTCCGGATGACTCGGATGCGCCAGAAATCCGGCTGCGTGCTCGAACCGCACTCATCCAGGCGGGCGAGCGCGCCGCCGGCCTGGCTGCCCCCGAAGAGGGGCAACAGTACTTCGAGCAGGCAGCCGGGTTGGCCGACAATGACCCGGCGCTTCAGGCCGACCTGCTACAGCGTGCGGGAACGCTCGCCTTCCAAGCCGGCCGCACCGCCGACGCCCGACAGCGAATCGAGCAGGCACTCCACCTCCACGAGCAGCGGAGCGACACACTCGCAGCAGCGCGCGCCAGCATTGCCCTCGGGGATGTCGACCGCGGCGAAGGCCACATCGAGCAGGCAATCCACCGCTTCGCACAGGCACTGGCCGCGCTCGAACAGGAAAGCCCGAGCGAGGAGCTTGCCGCGACCCTGGCCGAGCTAGGCCGGATGCAGATGCTGAGTCTTGACCCCAGGGCCGCCACCGAAACACTTGAGAAGGCTCTCGAAGCGGCCGAGGAGCTCGCTCTCGACGAGGTACTCGTGCACACACTCATCAGCCGCGGAATCGTGCTCGTGTATCGGGGCCGCAAAGTCGAGGGAAGTTTGCTGCTCGAAGGAGCCCTGCAACGAGCCCGCTTCGCCGGCCTGTACGGCCCGTGGGAGCGAGCAGCGAACAACCTGGCGATCTTGCTTCAAGACGGCGACCAGTACACCGATGCGCTCGCGCTGCAGAGGGAGCTCGAGACTCATGCGCGTCAGCGAGGCAACCGCGAGTTGCTCGCGGCGGCACGTTTCAACTCATTCCTCGCGCTCGCCGAGCTCGGGCGTTGGCAGGAGGTGCTCGACTGTCTAGCCGAAGCCGACGAGCTCCCGGCAAGCCGATGGGCGCGCAGTGAGGTGATCAACGCCGCTCCGCCTCTCTGCGAGCAAGGGAAGATCGAGACGGCGCAGGCGTTACTCCAGACCGAGGAATGGCAGCGTGACTCGCAACAGGGAGACCACGTCATCAACTACGCACAGGTCGAGGCACGCCTGCTCCGCGCACAGGGGCGGCCCCAAGAGGCACTCGCCTCTGCCAGGCGCGGACTCAGCCTCCGCCAACAGTTCTCCACGACCAGCAGCTTCGTGAAGCGCTGCTTCCTTGAGGCACTCGAGGCCGCCTGCGACCTCGGCGACCTTCGGGCTGCCGATGAGCTTCTCGCGCTCATCGAGAGCCTGAAGCCGGGCCAGTCCACGCCATTCCTCACAGCACAGCACGCCCGTTTCCGCGCCCGGATAAGTGCCCGCCGCGGCGAAAACGAGCACGTCGAGGACGGCTACCAGACCGCAGAGCAGATCTTTGCCCTCCACGGCCTTGTTTTCCACCAGGCCGCCACACACCTCGAACACGCCGAATGGCTCACCAGCCAAGAACGCGCCGGTGAGGCGGCACCGCTGCTCGCTCAAGCGCGCGAGACATTCGAGCAGCTTGAGGCCAAGCCGTGGCTAGAAAGGTTGGCCACAGCGGAATCTGCCGTGCCGGTCGAGATCCAAGCCTGACCTGCGGCCATTAAGCCCCCGCAACGGCACACGCGTGTGCCCACATAACCCGGCCTCAACAAAGAGCCTGGCGCGACCGTCTAAGCAGACGACATGTCGTCGATGGCGATCGATGCCGGGACGTTGGCGCATCGCGAGATCCGCGCGGGCTCGCTGACCGTCAGCCGGGTCGACTTTCGGGCCGGCCAACAGCTTGCATGGCACGCCCATCCTCGTGCGGTTGTGGCGGTCGTACTCGAGGGAAACGTGCGCAAGCGGTTTAGCGGGGAGACGGCCGAGGCAGACGTCGGAACGCTGATCTCGATGCCGCCGGACGAGCGTCACGAGGATCGTTTCGGCCACTTCGGGTCGAGCATCGTCGTCGTCGAGTCGGAGAACGGCGTTGACGCAGTTTCCTGCTTCAGGGAATGGCAGGCGCTGCTGATCGGACTTCGGATTTCGCGTGAGCTGATGCTCGCGGACGAGTTCAGCGCTCTAGCCGTCGAGGGGCTCGCGCTTGAGCTCTGCGCTGTCGCTGCGCGCGGCTCCCTGCCTGCGCCGGCGGAGAAATGGTTGCATGACGCGCGGTTGATCCTTGGCGAGCGCTGTCGCGAGGCACCGACGGCCGCCGAGATTGCCGACGCCGTCGGCGTGCACCCGGCGCGTCTCGCAAGGGCGTTTCGTGCCCACTACTGCGAGAGTCTGGGTGAGTGCGCACGCCGCCTGCGTCTCGAGTGGGCGGCTGAGCAACTCGTGCGCTCCGATGTGGGGCTCGTGTTGCTCGCCGTCGATGCAGGCTTCGTCGACCAGAGCCACTTCACGCGAGCGTTTCGCAACCAGTTCGGGATCACCCCGGCCCGCTACCGAGCTGCGTTTCGCTGATACCAAACGCCGCGCCGCGCATACAAGACAGGCGCGAGCCTCGAACGTAGTGTCGACCTCTGTCCCTCGGAGAGGAGGAGTGATGAGAGGTCGGCGAATCATCGCGCTCGCGGTGGTGTCCGCAGCCCTGCTCGTACTTCCCGCCGCCGTCTCGGCCGGAGGTGGAGGCGGGTCGGCGACCGGCGGCAGTCAGCTGACGGTGCACAACGTGTTCGGGCTCCAGACGCTCGAGCTGCAGGCTTTCGGCTTCAATGCGAGGACCAACGCTGACGGCACGACGGACGGCTGGTACACCTACCGCGAGCTCGACGACGGTGTTCCCTTCGATGCGCGCGGGCCTGTTACGTGCCTGACGGTTATCGGCCACGACGCGTGGATCGGCGGCGTGATCGACGCGTCGAACGACCCGACCGTGGTCGGTGACGGCTCGTGGTGGCACGTGACCGACAATGGGCAAGGCGCGGCAGGCGCCGCACCCGACATCACCACCTTCCTAGGAATCGGCACGACGGCCGACACGCAGGCCTTCTGCGCCAACCATCCTGCGTACAGGCACCCGTTCGCGATCGACTCGGGAAACATCGAAGTGCGCGGCGGCTGGTCGGCCGCGATCCCCGACTCGGGCGGAAACCCGGCGGCTCATACCACCTGTCGGGGATCGCGGCCGACGTCGCGCAGAGAGTCGTTCGTGACCACATGCGCGTCGCCGGTTGCCAGGGAGCGGGAGGATCGATCGCGGCGATGGTGGTTTTGCCCCTGCCGTTCTCCGTGCGGCTCGGTACGAGTTATAACCAACGGTCGTAGCTGGGGGTTGTTGGGGCCCGAAACCAAGACGGGGGAGAAGAGACACCGAGGCTCAAACCAGACTGGCCGTGACAGGCAGTCGATGGGGCGCAACCTCGAGCGGGCTACGGGCCGCATGGGTTATAGGAATCGACGTAACCCGGACGGCCCAACGGGTTCCGTTCTTTGGCCGGGGGCGTCCGGCCCTGAATGCGGCGCTCTTCTCTGGCGCCTTGACGTTTGTATGAGAGCGCACTACGTTCGCGCGATGATCGAGCTAGTCGCGGGGACGGTCGATACCTCTGCCGCGGCTCGGATCAGCACGACGGTCCGGCGGTGGATCGTGATCGAGCCCGAGGCGATCGAGCACTCCCGTGCGACGATACCGATGTTTCGCGACTGGCTTGCGCTCCTCGATGGTGAGCCGGTCGGTGTTGGGTCGTGCTCACCCAACCTCAGCATGGAGGAGGACACGGCAGCTTTCGCAGTCGCCTGCGTCCTTCCGCAGGCCAGAGGCCAAGGAGTTGGGACAGCCATTTACGGGCAGGTTTCAGCGCACGCACGCGGGCTCGGCAAGTCCGAACTGATGACTTGGGGCTACGAGGATGACGCTGGCGGGGTTGCCTTCGCGGAGCTTCACGGCTTCGTCGTCGTGAAACGAAACCGCGGGCTGCGCTTGGTGCTCGACGGTTGCCCACGCCCGACTGTTGAGCTGCCGGAGGACGTCGCGATCACGACTCTCGCTGACAGCCCGGAGTTGGTCCGAGGGGTGTGGGAGACGGCCAGTGAGGCGATGCCGGATATCCCCTATTACTCCGTTCCGATGAGCGCCGGCTCTCTCGAGGAGTTTGCCGCCCGCTCTTTTGCGGGCCCGAAGTACATCCCCGAGGGAACGTTCGTTGCTGTCCGGGGCGGCGAAGTGGTCGGGTACGCACAGCTCGCCTGGATGAGCCGCGCTGCCGGAATCGCCGACCACGCGATGCTCGCAGTCCGCCGCGCCTGGCGCGGACGCGGAATCGCCAAGGCGCTCAAAGCACAACAGATCACGTGGGCACTCGACAACGGCCTCACTGAGCTACGCACCGGAAACGATGAACGCAACGCATCAGCAAGAGCTGTGAATGCCAACTTCGCTTACACGCCCCTCCCCGAGCAGATCGGCTATCGCGGCCCTCTCCTCGCGGGCGAATAAGCGGACGCTCTGCGACGGGCTGCTCAGGGTCATTCCGGAACTGGGCCCAGGCCGCCACAGCGAGGTTGCGCTGGCTGCCGGTGTCCGGCCCGACGACCTGGACAAGACCCGTGGTGGTTCTTCCGAGTGACGAGGAGTGGGTGATGCCTCGACTAGCTACGAGATCCGTGGCCGTGGCGACGCGACTGAGCCCGTCTACGTGCGCACCGCCAACAGGATGCAGGCCGCATGATGGCCTTCCTCGGCTGATTCAGGCTGGGCCAGCTCCGGATCCTCCACCGAACACCGCTCAACCGCCACAGGGCAACGCGGATGGAAGCGGCAGCCGGTGGGGATCGCCACCGCGTCCGGCGTCTCGCCCTTCAGGATCTGAGGCCGTTGCCGGTCGCGCGGGTCGCGGCGCGGGACGACCGAGAGCAGCGCCTTCGTGTACGGGTGCTGCGGGTTTCGCACGACCGACGCCGCAGGCCCTTGCTCCACGATGCGGCCGAGGTACATGACCGCGATCCGCTGCGCAAAGCGGGCCGCTGTGGAGAGGTCGTGCGTGATCATCAGGATCGCGAGACCGTTGCGGCGAAGGCCGTCGAGCACGTTGAGTACGCCCGCCCGGACGGAGACGTCCAGCATGGAGACTGGTTCGTCGGCGACGAGCACGTCCGGCTCGAGGACGAGCGCCGCGGCAATCGCCACCCGCTGGCGCTGGCCGCCCGAGAGTTCGTGCGGATACCGGTCGAGGTAGAGCTCGGGAGGTGAGAGCTCGACACGGACGAGTGCATCGCGAACCCGCGCAGCTCGCTCGGACTTCGAGCCGCCGAGCCGGTGGATCAGGAGCGGCTCCTCGACCGCCGCGCGGACGCGGAACCGCGGGTCGAGCGACTCGTACGGGTCCTGGTAGACGACCTGAATCCGGCGACGGAGCGGGCGCAGCTCGCGCGAGCTGAGCGGTACGAGGTCGCGACCGTCGAAGCGGATCGATCCAGAGACAGGATCGACGAGCCGCAGCACCGCCTGGGCGGTCGTCGTCTTGCCGCAGCCCGACTCGCCGACGAGGGCGAGCATCTCTCCCCGCTGCAGCGACAGGGACACGCCCTCGACGGCGTGCACGTTGCGACGCGGCTGGCGGGTGGCTGACCCGACAAGGCCGCGGTGGATCGGGTAGCGGACGACGAGATCCTCGACCTCGAGCAGCGTTGGCTCGGCGCTCATGCGGGCACCCGTGAATTGAGGTGGCAGGCGGCGGCGTGATCCTCGGCGAGCTGCTCGAGTCGCGGCCGAACGGCGCAGGCGCCGAAGGCGGAGTCGCAGCGTGGTCTGAACGGGCAGCCGTCGATCGGCCGGTCGAGTCGCGGCGGCGCACCCGCGATCGAGAGCACCGGCTCGTCGAGCCCGGCGAGATCCGGCGACGCGGCGAACAACATCCGGCTGTACGGATGTCCCGGAGTGTGGTAGATCGCCTCGAGCGGGCCGCGCTCGACGATCTCGCCGGCGTACATCACGGCGCAGCGGTTGCAGAGCTGAGCCACGACAGGTAGGTCGTGCGTGACGAGGATGAGCGCGAGGCCGAAGTCCTGGCAGAGCCCGTCGAGCAGCTCCAGGATCTGCGCCTGCACCATCACGTCAAGCGCCGTCGTGGGCTCGTCGGCGATCAGCACCTTCGGGTTGCAGGCGAGTGCCATCGCGATCGCCGCCCGCTGCCGCATCCCGCCCGACAGCTCGTGTGGGTAGCGCGCGGCACGGCCCGCCGGGATTCCGACCGCCTCGAGCAGTTCCCCCGTCCGAGCCCGGGCAGTTGCCCCCTTGCCGCGATTGTGGAGCTCGAGCGCTTCGACGATCTGGTGGCCGATCGTGCGCACGGGGTTCAGCGCATTCATCGCCCCCTGAAAGACGATCGCGACGTCAACCCAGCGGTGCGGCCGCATCGCTTCCTCGCCGCCGGCGAGGATGTCGTCCCCCTCGAGCAGGACGCGGCCCGAGACGCTGGCGTTCGGTGGGAGCAGACCCATGATCGCGAGCGCCGTGGTCGTCTTCCCGCAGCCCGACTCCCCGACGAGCCCGAGGCGCTCGCCCCGCTCGAGCGAGATGTTCACGCCCTGCACGGCGTGCAGTTCGCCGCCGCCTTCGAGGTCGAACCAGACCTGGAGGTCCTCGACCTGCAAGAGCGGTTCGCTCAATTCTTCCGCTCCCGGCGCCGGCAGAGCCGGCGCCGCCGCTCCTTGGTGAGCTCCGTCGAGCCTACGCTCACAGCGCGTCCTCTCCACGGCCCACGAGTGGCCGCAGCCGGAAGGTGCGCGCCGACAGGTGTGCCACGCGTAGCCGCGGGTTGAGCGCGTCCTCCAGGGAGCCGCCGACGAGGCTGCAAGCGAGGATGAGCATCGCGACCAGCACGCCCGGCGGGACGATTGCCCACCAGGCTCCGGTGGAGATCGCTGCCCGCTCGAATGCGTTCTCGATAATCCTGCCGAGCGAAATGTTGCTCGGATCGCCCAGACCGAGGAACGACAGCGCGGTCTCGTCGAAGATCGCGACCGCGATGGTCAGGACAGTGCTAGCGATCAGCAGGGGCGCGACCTGCGGCAGGACGTGGCGCACCACGATTCTCGTGTGTCCTGCGCCGAGCGCCCGCGCTCGCTTCACGTACACACGCTCGCGCACGCTCTTCACCTGCGCCCGGAGCACGCGCGCCGTACTCGTCCAGAGCAGGATCCCGATCACGATGATGATGTGGAAGAGACTCGGCCCCCAGATCGCGGCGACGACGATCATCAACGGGACATCGGGGATGACGAGGAAGTAGTCGGTGATCCGCATGAGCACGGTGTCGATCCCGCCGCCGAAGTAGCCGGCGACGACACCGACAGTGCCCCCGATCACCATCGAGACGAAGGTCGCCGCGAAACCGACGACGAGCGAGGTGCGCAAGCCCCAGATCAGGAGCGTGACCATGTCGATGCCGCCGTCGTCGAGGCCGAGCAGGTGCTGCCACGACGGCGGGCCGAACACCGGCCCGACCTGCTCATGGAGGGGGTACGGCGCAATCCACGGCGCGAGGATCGCTGTGACCGTCATCGAGACGAGAAACAGAGCCCCGGCCATCGCGGCGGGCTGGTGGCGGAGCGTCCGGAGCAAGAAGCCCCGGCTGCTCTTCGTGCCGGCCTCCGGCGGCGCCTCGACGAATAGCGAGGCTTCGCTCACTCGGTAATCCTCGGGTCGAGCTTGAAGTAGAGGAGGTCGGCGACGAGGTTGAAGAAGATGACCGAGAACGTCAGCACCAGGAACGCTCCCTCCAGCATCGGGTAGTCGCGCTGCAGCACCGCCTCGTAGACGGCGCGGCCGATTCCCGGCCAGGAGAAGACAGTCTCGATCAGGATGGCGCCGGCGACGATGTAGCCGAGCGAAAGAGCGATGAGGGTGGTGATCGGCAGCATCGCGTTCCGAAGCGCGTGCTTCCTGACGATCGTCCGCGGCTTCAGCCCCTTCGCGCGCGCGGTGAGGATGTAGTCCTCGCCGAGCGTCTCGAGCATCGCCGAGCGCACGATGAGCGTGTACTCGCCGTACAGCACGAGCCCGAGCGTCAGCGCCGGCAGCAAGATGTGCGACGCGAGATCCTTCACGTGTGTCCAGAACGGCGGATTGAGCAGGAACTCGTTCGTCATCCCGCCGGTCGGCAAGACTCCTGCGAAAATGATGATCAGCATCAGCCCGAGCCACTGCGTGGGCATGGCGTAGAAGCCGAGTGCGCTGCTGACCGTCAGGCCCTCGGTCTTCGTCCCGCGCCGCCAAGCCGCGATGACCCCGGTGAACGTGCCGAAGACGATCGCGAACACGGTGCCGAGCGTGACCATCGGCAACGTGTTGATGAGGGCGATGCGGAGGTTCGTCGAGACGGGCTGCTCATTCTCGTACGAGATACCGAGGTTCCCGTGTGCCAGCTGCTTCAGGTAGATGACGTACTGCTGCCACTTCGACTTGTCGAGCCCGAACTGCACCTCGAGCGCGTGCCGCAGCTGCTGTGTCGCGTGCGGCACGCGCGAGAGGTTCGAGACGGCGGTGCCGGGCGCGAGGCGGAACAGGACGAAGTTGATCGTCACCGCCACGAAGACGGTGACGATCGCGAAACCGACGCGCTTCAGGACGTAGTCGGTCCCCCGCACGAGGAACCTCCTACTTCTGGTGTACCTGGGTCAGGGTCGAGATGTTCAGCTCGTTGAAGGGGCCCTGCGGCGTGTTCTTGAAGCCGGCCCATTTCTTCGAGACCGCGCTGACCGAGTCGTCGTTGGCCAGCCAGAGATAGGGTCGCTGCTTGTAGAGGTACGACTGCATCTTCCAGACGATCTGGCGCCGCTTGGTCTGGTTCGGCGTCAGCTGCTGCTGCGAGTACATCTTGTCGTAGTGCTTGTTGCAGAAGCCCGTGTCGCTCCAGCCGCCGTACTGGGCACACGTCACGACCGAGAGCATGAAGTCGGGATCGATGAGGGCCGTCCAGTCCCACATCGCCAGGTCGAAGCCCTGGTACGTGTTGTTGGGGCCTGACATCTTCGTGAACGCGGTGGTGGAGTCCAATGCCTGCTGCTTCAGTTGCACACCGATCTTCGCGAAGTCGGTCTGGAGGATCTGGAACGTGCGCGGGATGCTCTGCACGTCGGTCGGCGTGATGACGTTGTAGGACATCTTCTGCCCGTGCGCCACGCGGATCCCGCCGGGGCCCTTCTTGTAGCCGAGCTTGTCGAGGATGTGGTTCGCGAGCTTGAGGTTGAAGCTCACGGTCTTGATGTGCGGGTTATGCCAGCTGCCGGTCGTGGCGGGGATGATCGAGTTGGCCGGCCGCGCGGCGCCCAGGAACGTGACGCTCACGATCTTCTTCCGATCGATCGCGTGGTCGAACGCCTCCTTCACCTTCAGATTGAGGAGCTCGCGATGGTGCTTCTTCTTCGGGTTCGAGTTGATGATGAAGTCCGTCTGGTCGAGCCCCGGCACCTTCGAGACGACGAAGCCCGCCGAGCGGAGCGTCTTCATCGTCGTTGCGGGTACGGCCTCGATCGCGTCGAGGCGGCCCGTCTTCAGCGCTTCGACCATGGCGTCGTCGCTCGTGTACTGCTGCAGGCCGAACTCGGCGACCTTGGGCTTCGGGCCCCAGTAGGTGGGGTTGGGCTGGAAGATCGTGATTTGGTTCTTCGTGTACTTGACGAGGTTGAACGGGCCGGAGCCGACGACCGGCGCAGGGTTCGCAAACGTCTTCAGGCCCGTGCCCTTGTTGCCGATGTGCTGCGCCCAGATGTGCTTCGGGAGGATGAAGAACTGCTGGAACTGGCCGAGGACGTTGCCCGCGGCCTGCTTGTAGTGGACGACGAGCGTCGTCGCGTTCGGCGCGGTCGCGTTCTTGATGTGCGCGATCAGTCCGGCTTCGTTCGCCGCGCCCCCCTTCTGGTACTTGATGTCCGTGTTGATCGTCCACGCCGCATCGGCGGCCGTGAGGGGCTTGCCATCGCTCCACTTGGCGTGGGGCTGGGTCTTGAACGTCCACGTCTTGCCGCCGTTCGACGACTTCCACGATCGCGCGAAGAAGGGCGCGTAGTGAAGGTGGCTGTTCAACTGGACGAGGACGGGGTAGATGTACTCGAACGTGCTGTAGGCGTCCTGGTTGAACGCCACGTACGGGTTGAGCGAGTCGATGCCCGAGGCCGTCCCGAGGCGGAAGACTCCTCCGCTCGTGGCCTTCTTTCCGGATCCTGTCGCGGTCGCCGCGAAGATCCCGAGTACCAGCGCGGCGCCGACCAGCGGTAGCGCCGCAAGCCGCCTCTTCCTCATGTTGCCCTCCCTCTTAGCCTTCGAACGGGGACTCGTCCACCGTCAGCGTTCGTGCATCCGCGTCGAGCGTATAACGGACCCCTAGTGGGATGGAAGCCTGGTGCTTCCCGTGCCCGAGGGGCAGCTTGTAGAGAACTGGGACGCCGAGCGGTTGCAGATGTTTGTCGAGCACGTCCTCGATCGACTTTGTAGCGCGCCAGTCGGAGACGTCACGCGGGAGATCGCCGTAGTCGCAGCGGTTCATGTCTCCCACGACGACACCCTGCAGGTCGTCGAGTTTTCCAGCGTGGCCTAATTGGGTCAATTGCCCGTCGACGTAGTACGGCGGTGCGTGCGTGTCCTCGAAGAAGAGGATGGCGCCGTCGGTCTCGAGCTCCCACGGCGTGCCGAGCGTCTGCAGCAGGAGCCAGAGGCAGCCGCCGACGAGCGGCGCGGTCGCGCGGCCGGGGGCGATCGCGCGCACGTAGGGGTCGTCGGGGTCCGGGGGGACGAGGCCCGTGACGCCGCCACGGAGCACGTCGAGTAGTCGGTCGCGCGTGAAGTCGCTCGTGTCCTTGCTGCCGACTCCCATCAGGCCGTACCCGTAGAAGGTGGGGAAGCCAGCGCGCTGCCGGATCGGCACGTGCAGCGACGTGATGTCGGAGTAGCCGACGAACGGCTTCGGGTTGGCGGCGATGAGGTCGAAGTCGAGGTGGGGGATTATCTCGCTCGAGCCGAACCCGCCCTGGAGCGTTTGGACGACGTCCACTTCTGGGTCGGCGAACAGCGCGTGCAGGTCGTCGGCGCGGCCGCGCGCGTCGCCGGCGACGTAGTCGTCACGCGCGTAGACGCCCGAGGCGAGCTTCACCCGGTAGCCGCGGCTCTCCCACCACTCGACGCCGCGCTCGACCTCCGAGCGCATGTCGTACGAGCTGGCGAACGCGCCGACGCCGATCGTGCCGCCGTCCTGAAGCGGTTTCATCGGCGTGTTCTACCTCGCAAGGCCGGTCAGGGTCTCGACGACCAGCGGCCCGATGGTGGCGAGGTCGTAGCCGC
>Ga0193751_1002178_pt1 | contig 11975 bp, 13 predicted proteins | sample L1c2metaG_FD_143050 | JGI IMG/M metagenome (GOLD analysis project Ga0193751, IMG submission 143050) | Soil microbial communities from a riparian zone of the East river system, Colorado, United States - L1c2 | ecosystem: Environmental > Terrestrial > Soil > Riparian zone | place: USA: East River... | reverse complement strand
AGCGCGTCGAGCGCTTCGTGGACGGCGGCGGGGCCGCAGTAGTAGCTGGTTGTCTGCGCCTTCTGGTTGGCGACCAGGTGCGCAGAGCTCGGGTAGCTTCCCCCGCCTCCGCAGGTTTCCCCACATTCCACCCCGCGCTTCGCCGCGGTCATCTCCTGCTGCTGCACCGTCAGTGGGAGATGCGGATCGGCGTCGTTCGCGGCCTTCCACGCGATGTCGTCGGCGCGTCCTGGACCGGCGAAGCCAACGAGGGCTCCGAGCACGGCAGCTGCGAGTGCGAGCGAACGAAGCGACGAGTGCATTCCTCCGTTTTACGTCCGCCGCTGGCCGTTCGCCCGCCGTTCCGGGGTTTCGGTACGGAGTCGGCGCACACTCGTGACCGCGCTCACGCCCGCGGCTACGATCGGCGGCATGGAGCCGACTCGCGAGCGCGCCTGGGAGACGCTGACGCTCTACACGAAGAGCGAGTCGCTCCTGCGGCACGCGCTCGCGGTCGAGGCCTCGACGGCCGCCTATGCGAGGAAGTTCGGCGAGGACGAGGAGCTCTGGCGCGTCGCGGCGCTCCTGCACGACTTCGACTACGAGATGCACCCGACGCTCGATCAGCATCCGCAGGACGGCGCCCCCATCCTGCGCGAGGAGGGCTATCCCGAGGAGGTCGTTCAGACGGTGCTCTCGCACGCTGAGCACCTCGGGCTGCCGCGCGACACGCCGCTCAAGAAGGCGCTCTTCGCGTGCGACGAGCTGAGCGGGTTCGTCCACGCGTGCGCGCTGGTGCGCCCGACCGGGCTCGAGAGGCTCGAGCCGAAGTCGGTCAAGAAGAAGCTCAAGCAGCCCTCCTTCGCGGCCGGCGTCCACCGCGACGAGGTCTACAAAGGCGCGGAGGAGCTCGGCGTCGAGCTCGACGACCACATCCGCACCGTCGTCGAGGCGATGCAACCGATCGCGGCCGAGCTCGGCCTTCCGTCGTAGGAGCGGGTCACTCGACGACCGCCTCGACCGGGGCGTGATCCGACAGCACGCGGCCGTCGACCACGCGCCGCTCGACCGGCCACGCTGACGGGCCGTCGCGCAGCGCCAGCCCCCGCACGAGGATCTGGTCGATGCTGCCGGCCAGCGGCGGCGAGAAGCCCTCCGCGCCCGCCGAGACGATGTTCGCGTCGCCGGCGACGATCGACTGCTCGCGCGCGAGCGCGACGACGCGGTCGAGTTGCGCGCGGTCGCCGTCGATGTGGAAGTTCACCACCCTCACGCCCTCGACCTCGACGGCGTGGGCGATGCGGCGCAGCCCCGACTCGCCGACGACGTGCACACCGAGATCTCGCGCGGGTTCTCGCGTGAGGATGGCGTCGGCCTCGCCCGTCACCGCCGACCGCAGCAGCCCGTGGTGCAGCGCGGTGACGGCCTGCGCGCCGACCGGGAGCAGAGGCCGCCGCGCGACGGCGCCGCTCGCATGCATCCCACTCCAATCCTCGAGATGCCGCAGCGCCCAGACCGGTAGCTCTTGCAGGCAGACGACGTCGGGGCGGTCCTGGGTGACGAGCTCGATCATCCGACGGAGAAAGGCCCCGCGCTCAGGCGGATCGGCGTTCCCGTGGAAGAGGTTCCACGTTCGCACGAGCATGGCCACGCCGCGTAGCGTACGAAGCCGTGCGCGTCCTGCTCGCCGATCCGCCGGCCTTCACGCCGCCGTACGACCACGAGCTCGCGGCGGCGCTGGCGCGGGCGGGTGCGGACGTCGAGCTCGTCACGTCCCGCTTCCGGTTCGGCGCCGCGCCTGAACCGGACGGCTACCGGCGCCGGGAGCTCTTCTACCCGCTCTCGTCGCGCGTGTTCGGGCGATCGCCGCTGCGCCTGCCGCTCAAGGCCGCGGAGCACCCGCTCGGGCTCGCTGCCCTGCGCCGCCTCGACGCGGACGTCCTCCACGTCCAGTGGCTGCCCGCACCCGAGCTCGACGCGCTCCTCTTTCGCCCGCACCTGCCGTCGGTCTTCACCGCGCACGACCTACTGCCCCGCCGCACCGCGCACCGCACCGACCTCTGGCGCCGGCTCTACGCGCGCTTCGACCGGATCGTCGTTCACAGCGAGAACGGCAGGGAGACGCTCGCCGGCCTCGACGTCGAGACGGAACGACTCCGGGTCATCCCCCACCCCGTCTTCCCGAGCGAGCCGGAACGGCAGGACGACGGCCGCACGGTGCTCGCCTTCGGGATGATCCGGCCGTACAAGGGGCTCGGCGACGCGATCGAGGCCGTACGGCGGGCCGGGGACGCGCGCCTCCTCGTCGCGGGCGACCCGCTCGAGCCGCTCGAGCCGTACCGGGCCGAGGCGAACGGGCTCGAGGTCGAATGGCGGCTCGGCTACCTCGCGCAGCAGGAGACCGACCGCGCGTTCGGCGACGCGACCGTCGCCGTCTTTCCGTACCGGCCCGAGCTCGACCAGAGCGGCGCTCTCCTCCGTGCGCTCGGTGCCGGCGTCCCGGCCGTTGCCTACGACGTCGGCGGCATTGCGGAGCCGGTGCACGAGCGGGAGCCCGGCGGGCGCGCGACGAGCTCACGTGGGACGCGGCCGCGCAGGCGCACCTTGCCGTCTACGAGGAGATCACTTGATCTTCCGCCGCGACCCGTTCCGCGACGTGATTGCGCGCCAGCTCGACCTCTTCGTCGAGGACGAGGCCGACCTGCTCGAGGAGTGCCGCGACAAGTTCCGCTTGTACAAGCAGGCGGACCGCGAGGACACCGAAGAGGCGTACGGCGACTTCGTCGACGCGGTCGAGACGGCGACCGAGGCGCTCGCGGACATGCGCGACCGGTTCGCCCGCACACTCGACGAGGACGCGGCCGAGACGTACGAGGATTCCTTCAACCGCGCCGTCCAGAAGCGATGGCCCGAGCTGGGACTGGAGATCGAGAACCGCTGATGGCTCGCATCGAGGATTACGCGCTCCTTGGCGACCTGCAGACGGCGGCGCTCGTCGACCGCGGTGGCTCCGTCGACTGGCTCTGCTTTCCGCGGTTCGACTCCGACGCCTGCTTTGCGGCGCTTCTGGGCGAGCCGGAGAACGGGCGCTGGCTCCTCGCTCCGACCGCTGCCGCGACGAACAGCCGCCGCTACCTCCACGACACGCTCGTCCTCGAGACGACGTGGAAGACGAAGAACGGCTCGATCGCACGCGTCCTCGACTTCATGCCCCCGCGCGGCAAGGCGCCCGACATGGTGCGCATCGTCGAAGGCGTCAAGGGCCGTGTCCACCTGCGTTCCGAGCTGACGATCCGCTTCGGCTACGGCCGCGTCGTCCCGTGGGTGAGAAAGCGCACCCACGAGGACGACACCCGCGTCGCGCTCGCCGGCCCCGACGCGCTTTGCTTCAGGACGCCTGCCGACACCCGCGGCGAAGACATGCGCACGATCTCCGAGTTCACGGTCGACGAGGGCGAGCGCGTCCCGTTCGTCCTTACGTGGTTCCCCTCGCACGAGGACGTGCCCGAGGCGATCGACCCGGAGCAGGCGCTTGCCGAGACGGAGACCTTCTGGCGCGAGTGGAGCGAGCAGTGCGAGATCGATCTTCCGCCCGAGTGGGCCGCGCCCGTGCGCCGCTCGCTCATCGTCCTCAAGGCGCTCACGTACGAGCCGACGGGCGGCATCGTCGCTGCGGCGACGACGTCGCTGCCCGAGTGGATCGGCTCCATCCGCAACTGGGATTACCGCTACTGCTGGCTCCGCGATGCGACGCTCACCCTCGTCGCGCTGCTCCAGGGCAACCACAAGGATGAGGCGGTCGCCTGGCGACGCTGGCTGCTACGGGCAGTCGCCGGTGATCCGGCAGACGTCCAGATCATGTACGGAGTCGCCGGCGAGCGGCGGCTGACCGAGTCCGAGCTGCCGTGGCTCGAAGGCTACGAGGGATCGAGACCGGTGCGGATCGGAAACGCGGCGAGCGAGCAGCTGCAGCTCGACGTGTACGGCGAGGTGCTCGACGCGCTCTACCAGGCGCGCGTGCTCGGCATCGGTGTGGACCCGCAGGCGTGGCGGATCCAGCTGGCCGTGCTCGACCACCTCGAGGATGCGTGGCGCCAGCCCGACGAGGGGATCTGGGAGATCCGCGGCGAGCGGCGCCACTTCGTCCACTCGAAGGCGATGGCCTGGGTGGCGTTCGACCGCGGCGTGCGGACGGTCGAGGGCCAGGGCCTCGACGGGCCCGTCGACCGCTGGCGCGAGCTGCGGGAGGAGATCCAGCGCGAAGTCTGCGAACGCGGCTTCAACGAAGCCCTCGGCTCCTTCACGCAGTCGTACGGCTCGAAGGAGCTCGACGCGAGCCTCCTCCTGCTGCCGCTCGTCGGCTTCCTACCTGCCGACGACGACCGCGTGCGCGGCACGATCGAGGCCGTTGAACGCGAGCTCCTGCAGGACGGCTTCGTCCTCCGCTACCGCACCCGCGAGGACGGCGTCGACGGCTTGCCGCCTGGGGAGGGCGTCTTCCTACCGTGCTCGTTCTGGCTCGCCAACTGCTACGAGCTGCTCGGCCGGCACGACGAGGCGCAAGCGCTCTTCGAGCGGCTGGTCGGCCTGTCGAACGACCTCGGCCTGCTGTCCGAGGAATACGACCCGAAGGCGAAGCGCCTCCTCGGGAACTTTCCGCAAGCGTTCACGCATCTCGCCCTCGTGACCACGGCCTTCAACGTCACGCCGCACCTTCCCTCGCCGATGCACGTACGTGGCGCGCGGCCCATCGAATAGCTCCCGAAAAAGCAGGAGGGCCCGCACTGGGCGGGCCCTCCTCTTCACCGCGTGCAGGCGGACGCGGCCTAGTGCTTCTTGCCCTTGCTGACGACGAGGTTGACCTTGCCGCCGTGCTTGAGGTGCTTTCCGGGCTTCGGCTTCTGGGAGATGACGCGCCCCTTCTTCACCTTGCTCGAGAAAGCGTGCTTGATCTTGCCTGCCCGGCAGGAGTGCGCCTTGAGCGCGCGCTTCGCGGCCGAGAGGGTCTTGGCCTTGACCTTGGGCACGACACACGGCTTGAGCTTGGCCGTGAACTTGGCCGTGACCGAGGTCGTGCTGTTCGTCGTGACCGTGCAGGTGCTCGTGCCGCTGCAGGCGCCCGACCAACCGGCGAAGGCCGAGCCGGCGGCCGCCTTCGCCGTGAGCGTCACCGAGGTTCCCTGGGGGAACAGGTGCGAGCACGTCGCGCCGCAGCTGATCCCCGCGGCGAGCTCTTGACCGTTCCTGAGCCGGATCCCGACTTGTGGACGATGAGCGTTTCGTTCGGCGGCGTCGTGTACGTGAACGACCCGGTCGCGGCCGGTGCGCCGGTGACCGCTCTCGACGGCCCGAAGCTGCGAGGTGACGGTGGCGATTGTCCCGGGGCTGGGACCGAACCGCTCGGCGAACGCGCCCGGAGCGCGTCCGGCCGCGGGCTTGTAGAGCTCGATCGTCTCGAGACCGACGAGCCGGCCAGGTGGGAGAAGCACATTCATTCTCTGCTCGAGCCCCGGCGGCTTCGAGGCACACGCGAGTGCTTCCGGGTCACCTCAGAGCAGCTGGCCGAGGCAGTGAGCGCCACGCGTGCGTGGGCCGCGGACGACCTTGCCAAGGAGCTCCGTGTTGCGGAGCTGGCGGCTCGGCGGAGCGACGGGCGCCTACTGGAGCCCGATTCCCGCGCCTTCGAGCTCTGTGAAGAGCTGCGGCGCCTCAAGGCCCACGAGTACACGGTCAAAGTGCGGCGGCTTCGCGTCGAGAACGAGCTCCGACTCCTCGTCGGCACAGCGGACGGGATCAGTGGCGTCGCCAGTTGGAAGACGAGGTCCCAGCGCCACTTCCAGCAGGCCCGATTCAAGGCCGCCCGTGCCGACCTCTTCGAGCGATTTGTCGAGCCGGTGTTCTATCGGCCGTTCAGGCTGGTGTAGACCGCACGGGCCTTGGAGCTAGCGGTGCCCGAAGTGGTGGGCACGCGGAAGGGCCGCGTGGACGTCCGACCCGTCGGTCAGTGACCGCGCGAGGGGCGCGAGCGAGACGAGCTCGCGCACGAGGACGTTCCGGTTGCGGTCCGAGTGCTCGTACCGGCCACGGACGAGCAGGAGCGGCTCGCCGCGGACGACCGCCCGGTAGCGCTCGTACACCTGCGGCGCGATCACGAGGTTCACCTGGGCGAGCTCGTCCTCGAGGAGCATGAAGACGACCCCGTTCGCGGTCGACGGCCGCTGCCGCGCGACGACGAGCCCGGCGAACTGCACGTTTTCCCCGTGTTGAAGACCACGAAGCTGCTCGCTGGAAAGCGTTTCGCGCGGGAGGTGCGGCCGGAGCAGCTCGAGCGGGTGGACGCCGACGGAGAGGCTCGTCGTCCGGTAGTCGGTGAGCATCCGCTCCCACACCGTCGGCTCGGGCAGATCAGGCGTCTCGACCGTCGGCTCGAGCGGCAGCGCGAGCTGCTTCGCTGCCCCCGCTGTCCCCGGAACGCTTGCCGGCCGCGGCACCAAGCCGAGCTGCCAGAGGAGCTCGCGCCGCCGCAGGCCAAAACAGTCGCAGGCGCCCGACTCCGCGAGTGCGCGTAGCTCGTCCTCCGACAGCCCTGTCCGCTGCGCGACCTCGCGCACCGACGCGTACGGACGGGCCGCGGCGACGGCCTCCGCGTCGTCCTCCCCCAGCCCGGTCACGTACTTCAGCCCAACCCGCACAGCGCCGTCCTCCTCGATGGTGCAGCCGGCCTCGCTGCGGTTTACGTCCGGCGGACGCGTCTCCACCCCGTGCCGCTGCCCGTCGCGGACGAGCGTGGCCGGCGGATAGAAGCCCATCGGCTGCGCGTTGAGGAGCGCAGCGAGGAACTCGGGCGCGTAGTGGTGCCGCAGCCACGCCGACTGGTACGCGAGCAGGCCGAACGCCGCCGCGTGCGACTTCGGGAAGCCGAAGCCCGAGAAGGCGACGAGCTTGTCGTAGAGCTCGTGCGCCTTCGCCTTCTCCACCCCCTGCTCGAGCGCGCCCGCGACGAACCGCTCCCGCCACGCCTCGAGCGCCGCGTGGGAGCGCTTGCGGCTCATCGCGCGCCGCAGCCCCTCCGCCTCCCCCACACTGAACCCCGCGAGGTGGACGGCGACGTCGAGCACCTGGTCCTGGAAGACGATGACGCCGAGCGTCTCGCGCAGCGGCTCCTCGAGCAGCGGATGGTCGGCCGGCGCCCGGTAGCTCGGGTCGTCGCGCAGCAGCTGCCGCCGCTCGACGTAGGGGTGGACGGCCTTCCCCTGGATCGGCCCCGGCCGCACGAGCGCGACCTGCACCGTGATGTCGTCGATCGTCTCCGGCCGCGTGCGGAGGATGACCTGCATCTGAGCGCGGCTTTCGATCTGGAAGCAGCCCACCGTGTCGGCACGCTGGATCTCGGCGAACACATCCGGGTCGTCGAGCGGAATGCGCGAGAGGTCGATCCGCCTATTTCGAGGGCGACCCTCCGGGTCGATGCGGTTGCGCGCGATCAGGTCGACGCACTCCTCGACCACCGACAGCATCCCGAGCCCGAGCAGGTCGATCTTGAGGAAGCCTGCGTCGGCGCACGAGTCCTTGTCCCACTGGCACATCTGCCGGCCCTCCATCGCCGCCGGCTGCACCGGCACGAGCTCCACGAGCGGCCGGGACGAGATCACCATTCCGCCCGGATGCTGCGAGATGTGCCGCGGCAGGCCTGCGATCTCGGCGCAGAGAGCGCCGAAGGCGCGCCAGCGCGGGGAGCGGAGCTTCGTCGCCGCCTCCGGCAGGGCGGCGATCTCGTCGGTGACGCGCTGCGCGTTCCAGCCGTCCGTGAGGCGCGCGAGCCGCTCGAGGTCGGCGTACGGGAGGCCGAGCGCCTTGCCGACGTCACGGATCGCACCGCGCGAGCGGTACGTCGCGAAGCTCGCGACGAGCGCGGCGTGCTCCTGCCCGTAGCGCTCGACGACGCGGACGATCAGCTTCTCGCGGATGTCCCGCGGGAAGTCGAGGTCGATATCGGGCACCGACGCGAGCTCGCGGTTGAGGAAGCGGCCGAGCGAGAGCTTGTTCGCGACCGGGTCGACGTGCGAAAGGCCGGTCAGGTAGCAGACGAGCGAGCCGACCGAGGAGCCGCGCCCGCGCCCGGGCGGCAGGACGTGCCGCATCGAGCCGGGACCGCGAACCTCGAGCGCCACCTCGCGCGCGAGCTCGAGCACCTCCCAGTGGAGCAGGAAGAAACCGGCGAGGCCGAGCTCGTCGATGAGAGCAAGCTCCTCCTCGAGGCGGCTGCGCACGCGCCGCTTGTGGCCGTTGAGGCCGGAGTAGCGCTCGGCGAACGCGCGCTCGCAGACACGGCGGAGCTGGACGATCGCCGGCTCGGCCCTGTCGGAGAAGTCCGGGTAGCGGTAGCCGAGCTCCTCCGTGAGATCGAACTCGAGCCGCCGAGCTAGCTCAGTGGTTTGGTGGACGGCATCCCGATCATCTGCGAGGCGGTCGAGCAGCTCCTCCGGCGGCAGGAGGACGGACTCGTGGTTCCCGCGCCGCTCGCGCTCGCAGCCCTCGAGCGACGTGCGGCAGCGGACGGCGACGAGCACGTCCTGGAGCGCAACGCGGCTGCGGTCGTGCGCGTGGACGTCCCCCGTCGCGACCGTCCAGACGCCGAGCGAGGCGGCGAGATCGCGCAGGCGAGCGTTCCGGCGTGCGTCGCCGCGCTCGTACGGGCGCTGCAGCTCGACGTAGAAGCGGTCGCGGCCGAAGGCGCGCGCGAGCCGCGCCGCCGCGTTCGGGTCCCGGACGGCGAGGCCGTCGCGCGCGCACCCGGAGAGGCAGACGAGTCCCTCGTTCAGCTCCTCGAGCAGCGCCTGGTCGAGCCGCGGCGGCAGCGGATCGCGGTTCGTCGTGTCGCGCGTGTGCGCGTGCGCCGCCGTCAGGAGCCGGCAGAGGTTCGCGTAGCCGCGCGCCGACTCGACCAGCAGCGTGATGTGGGTCCCTCCGTCCAACGTCACCTCTGCGCCGGTGATCGGCCGGACGCCGAGGTGCTTCGCCGCGTGCGCGAACTCGAGCGAGCCGTAGACGCCGTCGTGGTCGGTGAGCGCGAGCGCCTCGTAGCCCAGCTCGGCCGCGCGCGCCGCGAGCTCCTCCGGTTGCGAGGCGCCGTCGAGGAACGAATAGGCGCTGTGCGCGTGCAGCTCGACGTACGTCATGATCCGCTGCCGTGGAGGCCACGTTCTTCATCTGGCCCGGCGAGGGCGAGCGGGTCGGGCAGCGCGAGCACCGCGTCCTGGCCGACCTGCCGGAGATCGAGGCGCTCGAGCTCTCGTACGGACCGGACTTCGAGGGCGTCCCCCCGCACACCCATCCCGACCACTCGGACTCGTTCTACGTGCTCGAGGGTGAGGTCGAGTTCTTCCTCGACGGCGCCTGGCACCGCGCCGGCCCCGGGACGTTCCTCTCCGTTCCGCCTGACATCGAGCACGGCTTCCGGCCCGCCGGTGTCCCCTTCCGGCTGCTCAACATCCACGCGCCGAACGTCGGCTTCGTCGACTCGCTGCGGGACGGCTAGCGGCACACCCCGAGTTTAAGCGAACATATGTTCGTGCGCTACGGGTGGTGCACGAGTTGCCAGAGCGGCTTCTCGTGCGGGCCGAGCGGGATGTAGTCCATCCCGTCCGGGGTGTTCAGGAAGCCGTAGGCGCGACCCGCCGAGCCGCGGTGGCCGTACTGCCAGACGATCTTGCGCTTTTTCGGGTCGACGATGACGACGCGGTGGTCGTAGTCGTCGTTGATCGCGACGGTCCCGTTCGGGAGCATGATCGCGAGCGACGGGTGGTCGAGCTCTCCCCAACCCGCCGCCGGCCCGTACCGCCAGAGGACCGTGCCGTGCCGGTTCACGATCAGCGCCGCGCCCGGCTTGTTGTAGTCCGTGAGGAGGATCCGCCCGCCTGGTAGCGGCTGCGGGTCCGAGGGATACGACACCGGCGCCTGGAACGACCAGCGGAGCTTGCCGGTCCTGCTGAAGTCGTCGATCCACGAGCCGTTGATCTCGGAGACGAGCACGCCGCCGTCAGGCAGCGGCGTGTCGCCGTTCACGGAGCCGAGCGTCTGAGGCGGATTGTGGAGGCACACGGCGGTGCGGCCGATCTGGCGCACGATCCGATGGTGCCGGATGAAGAGGATGCGGCAGTTGTAGGCGTCCGCGACGGTCATCGTCCCGTCGGGCAGGACGTACGCGTCGTCGGGCGTGTGCAGGAGCCCGGGCCCGGTTCCGCTCACGCCCGGATGGCCGTAAAGGCGTGTCACGGCATGCGTTCGGATGTCGATCGACAGGATGTCGTGGTTGTCCTCCTCGTTCGTAACGAGCGCCTTGCCGCCCGGCTCGACGAACGTGTCGTCGTCGAAGACGAGCTTCCGGCCGAGCCGGCGGTCGCGGGCGGTCGGGAAGCTCCACAGCGTCCGGCGGCGCGGGTCGACGAGGAGGATGCGGTCGTTGCCCCGGTCGGCGATCAGGAGCCCCCCGGGGAGCGGCCCGTTGAGCGGGACGACGCGATTCGGGTCCAGCTTGGGCTTCGTCGTCGTGGTGGGCGGGGCCGCGCTGCCTCTCTCGGACCGGTGGGCGAGAGCGCCGACGAGCGCGACCGCCGACAGCACTGCGAGGACGATGGCAAGGCGCCATCTCACGCCGACGACCCTATCCGCCTCGACGTGAGCCACACGTGAGCAGTCACTACCCTCGGGCCATGGACGGACCCGGTCGCCGTGAGCGACTCGAGCGCTCACGCCTGTACCTCGTCCTCGAGGCGCGTCCGCACGGAGAGGATCCCCGTCCGCTCCTCGATGCGGCGCTGCGCGGCGGCGTCGACGTCGTCCAGCTGCGGGACAAGGAGCTCGACGACGAGGCGCTCGCCGCCGCGGCCGCGCCGTTCCGCGCGTCCTGCGAGGAGCACGGCGCGCTCTTCGTCCTCAACGACCGACCGGACCTCGTCGCGGCGTGCGGCGCCGACGGCGTCCACGTCGGCCGGAGCGACACACCGGTCGAGGAGGCACGGGCGCTCGTCGGGCCCGACCGGCTCATCGGGTTGTCCGCGTCGACCGTTCGCGAGCTCGACGACGTCAGCGGCGCCGATTACGTGGGGGTCACCGCCTTCGCGACGCCGACGAAGGCGGATGCGGTCGCAGGCGGCCTGGAGCTCGTCCATGCTGCAGCAGAGACGCTGACGATGCTGTGGTTCGCGATCGGCGGCATCGACCTGGCCAACGTCGCCGAGGTGGCGGCTGCCTGCGCGCCCGGCGTCGCCGTCGTCCGCGCGATCCGGGATGCCGACGATCCCGAGCTCGCGGCGCGGAAGTTGCGCGCGGTGCTGCCAGCCTAGAGGACCGGCAGAAGGAGATCGATCTCGTCGTGCCGCCGGTAGTACTCGAGGCTCGGACGGCTCTCGTCCACTGTGGCCTGCCGCATGAGCTCGTCGAAGGTCGGCTTGATCTGCTCGTAGATCCCCGGCGGCTCGCCGCGCAGGCGCGCGCGGATGTACCGGCCTCCGGGCAGCGTGCCCGATTCGAGGCCGGGCGCGAGCTCGTCTCCCTCGCGCACCTCGACGCAGGCGCGGTAGTCGTCCGCGACGGGGTCGTAGACGCCGTAGAAGTGACGCCCGCGCAATGCGATCACGGCCTCGAGCTCGTCCCAGGCCCGTCGGATCGAAGGGAGCCCGTCCGGGACGCGGACGAACTGCACCGCGATCTCCTCGCGCTCGACCTCGTCGTAGCCGCTCATGCGCCCCGCTGGGTATACCAACCGCCGCTCGTGCCGTCGTGGAAGACGACCGTGTTCTCCCCGCTCTCGAGCACGAGCTCGAAGTAGCGACGCTCGACGGGTTCCTCGGTCCACCACCGGTCGACGACGCGCCACTCCTCCCGCACGACCGCGACGACACGGTGGTTCACGTCGAGCGGCGTGCCGTCGACGCGCGCCTCGACCCGCGCCGCCCGCGGCGCGTTGAAGCGGGCGACTACTCGTCCTTCGGCAC